>VYLQ01000152.1_pt1 | contig 16809 bp, 11 predicted proteins | sample 5115351 | NCBI WGS metagenome assembly VYLQ01 (sample SAMN12291776, study PRJNA351875) | freshwater metagenome | isolation source: freshwater lake | place: USA: Michigan, Lansing Lake | collected 2013-08-14 | reverse complement strand
AAAAGTCCCTAAATCTCTATCCACAAGAACCCCTATTTGTCCTCACTGTGGCTATGTAGAAGATAGAGATATTAACGCCGCTATCAACATTCTGAAAAGGGGACTAAGTACGGTAGGACACACCGAAACTGATACACTTGGGGAGAGATTCCCTCTGACTTGATTGGATAGGTCCTGTCAGGTTAAGGAAACTCAGCGGAACCAAGAATCCCGAAGCGCTTAGTGCGAAGGGAGTGTCAACAAATAACCACGAAAGCAAGGAAACGATCAAAGGCTCTTCGTTACTCTTTATGCTAAATCAACATACAAGATGCCAAGACAAGATACTTCTAACCCAAAAATTACAAAAGTTTCTAAAGCCATAGCCTCTTCGTTTTATTAGTTTAAGTTTATTGTTGATTCCCTCGACCACCCCATTCGTTGTTCTTCGCTCAAAATAACTAATGATTTCTCCAAACCAGTTTCGGATTGTTTGACAACTCTTGGTAAAAACACTGGAGGATTTTGCCAACCATTCCGAGATGGATAGCAGTCCTTCTGTCGGATTCTTTGAGGTTTCGTAAATCTTTCTGAATTCTTCCTTTAATTCGTGCATCTCTTTCAAATTTGGCCAAGTTTTTTTGATAGCTTCTAGTTTGATTTTTTGGGGTTACGTTAAATCTTCTTCATTTTTTAACAGGCTATATTTACTTCGCTTTAAAACTTCTAGCTTGGCTTCTTTTTCCGCTTTCTGTTTTTTATTTTTCTGCGCTTCTACGGCTCTTTTTTCCGCAAAGATATTAATAGTTTTATCCTCTGGTTAAAAACCACAGCAGACAGTCTTAATTAAACTTATATGAAACTACTTTACACCTTAACAGCCTACCCCCCCGCCATCGGTGGAGCGCAACTGCATCAACATCTTTTAGCCCAACAACTGCACCAAAAACACCCAATTCAAGTTATTACCCATTGGAACCAAAATCGCACGGATTGGCTGCTAGGAACTACCCTTAAAGCACCCCAAAAAAGTCAAAATTATACAATCGATCATATTCCAGTTCATCAAATTGGCATCAGTCTTCAGGATAAACTTAAACTGTTGCCTTATCTGTCTATATATTATCCCTTAATGTCTCTTGCTCTGCCCAAAATTGCCGATATTTTAGAGAGTTATTTAACTAATTATGCTCAAGATAAAGATTTAATTCATAACGTCAGAATTGGTCGCGAGGGACTCAGTTACGCTTCCTATAATCTCGCTAAAAAACTAGATATTCCCTTCGTTTTCACCCCTGTGCATCATCCCCGGTGGTTGGGATGGCGCTATCGAGAATATATTAAACTTTATCAATTAGCTGATGCGGTGATTACCCTAACCAATAGCGAAAAACAAATCCTGATTCAATTAGGAGTAAAAGAAGACAAAATTCATACCACTGGAGTCGGTCCAATTCTTGCCGCTAATGCCTATCCCGAAGATTTTAAACAACGTTATCAAATCAATGAACCGATGGTACTTTTTTTGGGGCAACACTATCCCTACAAAGGTTATCAGCAACTCCTGCAAGCAGCTAGTCAAATTTGGCAAAAAATCCCCGAAACGAAATTTGTTTTTGTCGGTCCACGCCTGGGCAATTCTGAACAGATTTACGCTCGATATCAAGACCCTAGAATTATTCGTTTAGGTAGTGTGGATTTACAGACCAAAACCGACGCTTTAGCTGCTTGTACTCTCCTCTGTGTGCCTTCAACCCAAGAAAGTTTTGGAGGAGTCTATACAGAAGCCTGGAGTTTTGCTAAACCCGTTATCGGTTGTGATATTCCTGCGGTTGCTGAGGTGATTTCTCAAGGGGTTGATGGCTTTTTAGTACCCCAAGAATCTCAAGCCATAGCAGAGACAATTTGTCAGGTATTATTAGCTAATAATTTAGCCGCTAGTCTCGGAATGGCTGGTCAAAGAAAAGTAGAAGAAAAATTCACTTGGCAACGACTAGCAGAAAAAACCGAGCAAATTTATCGATATTTACAAGCAGGGTAATCGCACGTTGTTTTGTTTGACATCCTCACCGCCGTCAACGGACGGTGATTCCTGGCCACGCTACCTTTTTAGGGTAGTCGCGTCAACGGGGTTGACGCGACCCAGGATGCCGCTACCTTAGCGGTAGTCTTACGCTTTCCGACCCGTCCGGTTTGATTGTCCGAATGCCCGACGGCCACTTTGAACAAGTCGAAAAAATCTCATGTTCAACCTTATTTCCTAGAAAGTTTTACTGGTTCAAGGCCGAATTTGAAGTTTAACCTCTGCCAGACAAGCCAGACAAAGTTAAGTTATGTTAAGATGACTCAGAATGCGTCCCTGTCCCATTCAGAAATCTCATGACTCAACCGCAAGCGCAACGCATCCTCTACGTTAGACTCCCCTGTAACCCCATTTTCCCTATCGGTGTCGTTTACCTTTCCGACCACGTTCATAAACTATTCCCCGACATCGAACAAAGGATTTTTGACCTTGGTACCGTCCCCCCCTTAGACTTTAACCAAGCCCTCGATCGCTGTGTTGACGAATTTCGGCCTACCCTGCTAGTATTCTCTTGGCGCGATATTCAAATATATGCCCCCGTCGGTGGTCGCGGTGGCAATCCCCTGCAAAACGCCTTTGAATTTTACTACGCTAAAAACCCCCTAATCAAGCTGCGAGGTGCTTTAGGAGGTTTAAAGGTGACAACCGCCTACTACGGCGAATTATGGCGCAATCAGGGACTAATTCGCCGAGGGTTGCAGCGGGCCAGAAAATACCACTCCGAAGCGCGAGTTATCGTCGGAGGTGGTGCCGTCAGTGTTTTCTACGAACAACTAAAAACCAAACTGCCCACAGGAACAATTGTATCAGTGGGAGAAGGGGAAACCCTGCTAGAAAAATTCCTCTCCGGCCGCGACTTTAGCGATGAACGTTGTTATGTCGTCGGAGAAACCACACCTAGGCCGCGTTTAATCCACGAATCCCCCACCCCGTTAGAAAAATCCGCTTGTAACTACGACTACATCGCCAGTATTTGGCCGGAATTTTCCTACTATTTCCAAGAAAACGACTTTTATATCGGGGTACAAACCAAGCGCGGCTGTCCCCATAACTGCTGCTACTGCATCTATACCGTCGTCGAAGGGAAACAAGTACGCATTAATCCCGCCGAGGAAGTAGTTAAGGAAATTCGCCAATTATACGACCGCGGCATTCGCAATTTCTGGTTTACCGATGCCCAATTTATCCCCGCCCGAAAATTTATCGACGAGGCAGAGGAACTATTAGAAAAAATCCTCGCCGCTGGGATGAAAGATATCCGTTGGGCTGCCTATATTCGTGCCGATAATCTCACCCCGAAATTGTGCGATTTAATGGTAAAAACAGGCATGAACTACTTTGAAATTGGTATCACCAGTGGCTCTCAGGAATTAGTCCGTAAAATGCGTATGGGCTATAATTTGCGGACAGTTCTGCAAAATTGTCGAGACTTAAAAGCGGCGGGTTTTAATGATCTGGTTTCAGTAAATTATTCCTTTAATGTCATTGATGAAACCCTGGAAACTATTCGTCAAACCATCGCCTATCATCGGGAATTAGAAAATATTTTTGGAGTCGATAAAGTGGAACCAGCCATATTTTTTATCGGACTACAACCCCACACCCATTTAGAAGAATACGCCTTCAAAAAAGAAATTATTAAACCCGACTACGATCCCATGAGTTTAATGCCCTGGACAGCCAAAAAACTGCTCTGGAATCCTGAACCTTTGGGGTCATTCTTTGGCGAAGTTTGTCTGCAAGCATGGCGACAAAATCCCGATGATTTTGGACGAGAAGTGCTGAAAATTTTGGAAGCAAGACTAGGGAAGGCTGATTTAGAATCCGCTTTAACCGCACCGATAGAAACTAAGGAAAAAGTCTTAACTGCTGCTTAAAAATTAATTTTAGTCAATCCCAAGGCAGCAATTAGCGTTAGCATGAGTCTGAAATCAGGAGATGATCAAAATTCCTTTACCGGTAACTGCAAAATGACCGACCATCGCCCCCATTGGCTAGAATTAGCGGAATATATCGCCCTAGGATTAACCCTGCTTACCCTTATGGCCATGGGTGCGGGGTTTTTGCCTTTGTTCCTCCTAGTTGTGACTTTCGGGTTGAATATTCTCAATCGTCTCCGAGAAAGAACCCTGCAACGTCAACGCTTAACTGAGATGACCGGTCAATTACAGAGTCAGTGGCAAGAAGAAAAAGAAGCTTTATCGGCACAAATACAGTCCCTGAGTCCCGCGGTGGCCAGGGATAACGCCCATGCGGTCGCAGAATTAGAGGAGAATATTCTCGCCCTCGAACAGTCCTACAATCAAATTATTCAATATATCAATCGTAACGCGCTGCTCGAACGCATCGAACATCTGGAAAAATCCTACGGTCGCTTACACAGAGAGATTTTGCCGATTAACGAAGAATCGGCGGATATTAGCGCAACAAAAGCGGAAAATGAGCCACAAATCACCCTACCCGCCCTTAATTTAACTCCCACTTCCCCCCCCGTCGATATACCCCATTGGCACTATTATCGCCGTCTGACCGCCCATCGGGAAATGATTACAGCGATCGCAATTACCGACGATCAACGGTTTTTAATTAGCGTTAGTTGGGATCGTACCCTAAAAATCTGGGATTTTGCCACAGGAACCCTGATTAATACGGTTGAAGCTCACGATCAGGGCATTTTAGCCCTAGCAGTCACCGGAAACGGCGATTATCATCTAGCGACGGGAGGATTCGATCAAACCGTTAAATTATGGACTTTAGCCGGCGATGCCAGTAGTCTGGAATTAAATCAAATTTTCCTCGGTCATCTCGGTTCGATTCACGGCCTGGATTTTGCCCCCCGTTGGCATTTTTTGGTTAGTGGTAGTTACGATCAAACCCTAAAACAGTGGAATTTAGAGCAAGAAACCGAAGAATTTAGCTCCTATGACAGTCTGGGTGCAATTTATGCCCTAGCAGTGGCTCCTAATCAAGATTTTATTGCCGCGGCCGGGGGTGATGGCACTGTCACCCTCTGGCAATTGGGATCGGGAGCAAAAATCGCCGTCTTATCTGGTAACGTTTCTTCGGTGCAGAGTCTTGCGATCGCTGCCGATAGTCAGATTATTGCCGCTGGTTGTGTGGATGGGACGGTGAAAATCTGGCGATACGACTGCGAGAAAAGCGGTCATTTTGCGCCAATTAGGGTGATCAATGCCCATAATGGTCAGGTGACAAGCTTGCTATTCGGAGAGGAGGGTCAATGGTTATTTACCGGGGGAACCGACGGAGAGATTAAAATCTGGTTAGCCAATTATCAACAGGCGATCGCAACTCTCAGCGCTGCCGATGGGCGATCATCGCCCATCTCCAGTTTAGTTCTCAGCCCCGATTATTGCCACCTAGCGGCGGCCGCGGCCGACGGCAGCATCACCATCTGGGAAAATATCACTTAATGGTCGATCGAACTAGAAAAATTGTATAATGTAATGTCCCGGACTCGGTCGGGCCAGCTTGACCCCAAGAAAAAGTGACTGAGTTAACTGTCGTTTCTGCCCAATAGTTGTCATCGGGGCATCGAGAACGCGAGAGCGATCGCTTATCCCAGATCATTACCCATAGTAAAAGATTCAGAATGAAGACTCCAACAGATCAAAGATTTGATTACGTCAAAATCGGTTTAGCGTCCCCCGAAAGAATTCGGCAATGGGGAGAAAGAAACCTGCCTAACGGTCAAGTCGTCGGAGAAGTAACCAAACCAGAAACGATCAACTATCGGACTCTCAAACCGGAAATGGATGGGTTATTCTGCGAGAAAATTTTTGGCCCCTCGAAAGACTGGGAATGTTGGTGTGGTAAATACAAACGCGTCCGTCACCGGGGAATTGTCTGTGAACGTTGCGGGGTGGAAGTCACCGAGTCCCGGGTACGTCGTCATCGCATGGGTTTTATCAAATTAGCTGCCCCCGTCACCCACGTTTGGTATCTCAAAGGTATTCCCAGTTATCTCAGTATCCTGCTCGATATGCCCCTGCGGGACGTGGAGCAAATCGTCTATTTTAATGCCTATGTGGTTCTCGATCCGGGTAATGCCGGCAATCTTAGTTATAAACAACTCCTCAGCGAAGATCAATGGTTAGAGATCGAAGAAGAAATCTACGCGGAGGATTCGGAATTAGTCGGCATTGAAGTGGGTATCGGGGCCGAGGCTATCCAAAGACTCTTACAGGAAATTAACCTGGAAGAAGAAGCGGAAAGACTGCGGACGGAAATTGTCGAAAGTAAGGGGCAAAAACGGGCAAAATTAATTAAACGTCTCCGGGTAATCGATAACTTTATCGCCACGGGTTCTCAGGCAGAATGGATGGTTTTAAGCGTAATTCCCGTGATTCCCCCCGATTTACGCCCCATGGTGCAGTTGGACGGCGGCCGTTTTGCCACCTCTGACCTGAACGATCTCTACCGTCGGGTGATTAACCGCAATAACCGTTTATCCCGTCTGCAAGAAATTCTCGCCCCCGAAATTATCGTCCGCAACGAAAAACGGATGTTACAGGAGGCCGTCGATGCTTTAATTGATAACGGTCGTCGTGGTCGCACGGTGGTGGGGGCAAATAATCGCGCCCTGAAGTCTTTATCGGATATTATCGAGGGTAAACAGGGGCGTTTCCGTCAAAATCTCCTCGGCAAACGGGTGGACTATTCGGGACGTTCGGTTATCGTTGTCGGTCCGAAATTGAAGATCTATCAATGCGGTTTACCCCGAGAAATGGCGATCGAATTGTTCCAACCCTTCGTTATCCATCGTTTAATTAAATTAGGCATCGTCAATAATATCAAGGCAGCCAAGAAAATGATCCAACGGGGGGATGTCAACGTTTGGCACGTCTTGGATGAAGTAATCACAGGACACCCGGTGATGTTAAACCGCGCCCCCACCCTGCACCGTTTGGGCATTCAAGCGTTTGAACCGATCTTAGTGGAGGGCCGGGCGATTCAGTTACATCCCCTCGTCTGTCCCGCTTTTAACGCTGACTTTGACGGGGATCAAATGGCCGTACATATTCCCCTGTCTCTGGAAGCACAATCGGAAGCGCGTTTGTTGATGTTGGCCTGTCATAATATTCTCTCACCGGCGACCGGTCGTCCGATTGTTGCCCCTTCTCAGGATATGGTTTTGGGTTGTTATTATCTCACGGCCGAAAATCCCAAGGCCCAAAAGGGTGGAGGTCGTTATTTCGCCAGCATGGATGACGCTATTCGCGCTTTTGATCAGGGATTGGTGGATCTGCACGCTTCTGTGTGGTTGCGTTTACCGGTCGGAGAAAAGGTGAAAACCAATAAACCCGATGAGGAAGTCCTGGAAACGGAAACTCTCCCCGATGGCAGCATCTGGAAATATTATCGGGAACGCAAAACCCGGGAGAAGGATGGTCAGATAATTTCTCAGTATGTGCGTACTACTGTAGGGCGAATTATCTACAATAAGACGATTCTAGAAGCTTTGGTGGTCTAGAGAGAGATTGAACTAGGGTGGGCATTGCCCACCTTAATTTTTAGGCTAAAACGGCAATACATTCTATTTCTACTAGGACATCTTTGGGAAGACGGGCCACCTCCACGCAGGCCCGGGCCGGGGCAGTTTCTGGGGGGAAATAACGGGCATAAACTTGATTCATCGCCCCGAAATTGGCTAAATCCGAGAGAAAGACGGTAGTTTTGACCACATTTGACCAATTGGCTCCCGCGGCGGTTAAAATGCCCTCTAGATTGGCCATGACTTGTTCGGTTTGGGCGCTAATTTCCCCGGAGACGATTTCACCCGTGACGGGATCTAGGGGAATTTGTCCCGCAACAAAGAGAAAAGGACCAGTAGCGGCGATCGCTTGATTATAGGGACCCACAGGGGCCGGAGCTTTATCAGTACGGATGACCTGATTATTCATGGGCAGCATAGTTAAAAAAGATGACATTGAATCAATTGAATATTTTCCCAGTTTTTCGATCGCTTGTAGTTAATTTTCGCCGGTTAGGGGGTTTAATTTTACTGATTGTCTTTGTCGAAGATGCGCTAAAAGCGATTGTACTAGAAATAAGTCAACATTTATGACGTTGCAATTCTTCATCTAACTCTGTTAACCAAGCATATATTCTCTCAAAATTATATTTAGTTTTAGAAGGAGCGTCATAAGTTGTCAAAGTGCCTTTAGTATGAGTATGAGCAGCTTGATTGCGACTTTTATTTAGATTACCAAGATCACCTTTTAAAGCACTAATTTTACCAGTTTTTTCTAACTTTTCTTCGATTTTTTCTAATGTTGCTAAACCAATAACCATCATCAACATTTTTCTAAAAGCTTCATATTCAAAACTATGAGTACCACTAACAGTCTTATCGATGAATTTTTTGTTAGCTGGGGACTTTAAGCATCGTTTAGCACATCTTAAAACTATATCATCCATAGTTTCCTCGATCCAGCCACATAATTCTATAAGAGCTAGTTTAGAATAAGAAGAAGTTTTTTGATCATCAGCTGTAGGGTCATTATAGAGTTGATCAAGCCAGTTTAACGTCTTGAGTAAATAATCTTTAGTAATCATTACCAGTAGATGAAAAAATTTTAATAGATGTATTAATTCTCTCTAAAGCCTTATCTTTTTGGTAAATACCACCAGCTAAATTTTTAGTCAAAAATGGTTCAGATTTTATTAATCTAGAATACTTGTCTTGTAATTGATCATTGGAGAGATTGACTAAAGTATCTAAATTCTTGGCAACTCCTAAAAAAATTCCCTCAGCGATAACTTTACTGGTTTTGAGAGGTTCCTCTTTGAAGATTCTATCATAAATCAAGTCAACAGTTTGCTTAAATAAGTAATCTTTATCTTGAATAAAATCTTCGTGAGCAAATCTATGTTCATCCATATAATTATTTAAAAATCTGGTCAATTTCCCCTTGTAGTTCTGGTATCCATCATAAAAAGCAAAGAAACGAAGAACTAATTCTTCATCTTCAAATCGAGATGCTTTTTTCTGCTTTCGATCCATCAGCAAAAGCCAGTTTTCATATTGAGCGCATTCTTTTAAAAAACTATTAAACTTGCCATTATAGATACAATTTCTGATCTCCTGATTGTTAAGTTTTACTCCACCGGTATTTAAGCGATGGAAAATGGTAAAAATATAAGTATTATGAGCTTTTTTGCTGGAGTCGTAGCGAATCACGGTGATGGGAATGGTCATATTTTCTACGCGTTCATATAATTCTTCATGCTGAGTTTTTATTTCCTCAACTGTTTTTCCAGAAATAGACGAATCTACATCGGGTAATTTTGATAGCTTCCAATCTTCAGTAGTTAAAAATTTGACGATGGTACTAATTCGTTGTAATCCATCAATGATATAGCGTTTATCTGTCTTATAGTCAAGACTAATACACATACTAGGAATCGGTAACTGTTTCATTAAACTATCAATAAAACGAGTTTGTTGTGGTTCAGTCCACACCACATCTCTTTGAAAATCTGGATCGATAACCAATTGTTTTTTTTGATACATTCTAACTAGATCAGAGCAGGATCGCTGCTCATTGTAAGCAATAATATCTACAGGAGGAAAATCCACATCATCTTCTTCCTCTAGATACTTTTCTTCTTCGGCTGCTAGTAATTTCTCTTCTTGAGTGAGATAATTAACCATAATTTTTATCCCTCCTAATATCTATAAAATCTCTAAAAAAGGCTCATCAGGTATTGTCCGATCAATACAACAACAAAGCAGACCCAAAAACGAAGCCACCAAAATCTTAACATAGAACAAAGAAACTTGCTCTACCAACTTGGTCAAGAGGGAAATTTATCTCTCGGATGCTATCCTACTGAAAATTGGTATAAAACCGCAAGTGAAATCAATCGAGTGACCGAAAAACTTTTCCAAAAGATTCCCGTCGAAAAAAGAAAAACCTTTACTTGTGACAAGGTCAAAGAATTTTTTGGACATCAAGATTTGAGTCAGAAATCAATTGAATATTTTCCCAGTTTTTCGATCGCTTGTAGTTAATTTTCGCCGGTTAGGGGGTTTAATTTTGACTAAGCGATCCTGTGAGAAATAAGTCAACATTATTAAGAATCACTCAAATGGTAGCTCAAGCTGCTTAAAGTTTGGGTAGTTATCTATGTCCTTGTTTTCTTGCATACCCTTATCACCGACAGCACTACAAACTTCTCCCCAATCAGCAAAATATTCGTTAAAGTATCTGAAAGGGTATTGGCTGTACTTTTCTATATCTTCTCTGGTTGGTTTTCGCCCTATTTTTAGCGCTATATCTCTCACTTCTAGCTGTAAAGTTTTTTTAGAAACATCATATTTTTGTTTTTTAATACGATTAACTCTACTATTTTTAGCCTGAGGAATAATATCTCTTTTAGCAAATGGATCAAGACCATTTTCTAACTCTATATGTCTTTGTTCAGCTAAATAATGATATTGTTCAGAAATTTCAATGCCAATGTATCGTCTGTTCATGATAGAGGCAACAAGAGTAGTTGTACCAGAGCCATTAAAGGGGTCTAATACTACATCATTTTCCTCGGTAAATATAGTGAGAATACGTTTCATTAGTGTTGGAGGTAGTTGACATGGGTGATCTACACGTTTTGAATTATGCTTGAGTCTATGAATGTCCCACCATATATTAGTTAACGGTTCTCTATCTACGGTTTTATCTTTATTTCTTTTTTTGATACATTGATCTCTAATACAATACCATTCTTTTAAAGAAAAATTATAATCATAAATACTTTCATTGCTAATTTTTTTAATTTCTGGTTCACCTTTACTTAGGCACAAAATACCATAATGTGAAGGCATTATTTGTCTCACAGGAAGACTAAGACTTTCCCAAACTATCCAATTTTGAAATTCTAAAACTCCTTGACTAAATTCATAGTATTTAGCCAGGTATATAGGAATATTGAGGAGTGCTAGAGTTTTTCCATTCTTTAATACTCTAGCCAGTTCATTTACCCATTCAATACACCACTTTATATATTGATTATTATCCTGACAATCATTCCATATATCATATTTTTTTTGGATATTGTAGGGAGGATCTGCAAAAATAAAATCTATTGAATTATTGGGTAATAATCGTAGATAATTTAAGCAATCATCATTAATTAGTAGATTGCTTTTAATCAAATTACTTGGTTGTTTGTATATGACATTATTAGTTGTATTTTCTATAGGTTTTATTTTTTGATTATTGTCGATGGTGGCAAAATAATTTTGTAGATCTATATAGTACACAAATTGATATGGTTCTAAACCAAAAAGATCCTTTATTCTTTCAAGAATATCTTGAGGTATTTTTTGATGAGAATAACTTATGTCCCTCCACACATCTGACATTAATGTTCCAAATGGACTATATAAATGTTTTTTACCTCCATAATCTTTTGTCGTTTTATTACAAGAGGGACAATAAGAATACTGAATTAAAGTTTTATTATGCTTTAAAGGTGAACGGTATTTAGTAAACATCGTCAAAGACACATGGTTATCTAACATATAGCTCTCATCCATTAATGCTTGACTTCTTTTGATAGCAACCCATAGCTTGAAATATGTAGATTTTTCTAAAAACGATATGACTTGACAGGCAATTTCTGCATTGGACAAGATACACAATACACTTTTATCATCTAATTCATTTGCAAAACTAATTAGGTAATCTTTAAGATTAGATATTTTTTTGAGTTTACATTGTTTAATAGTCGGAAGATGAAGAAAATAGACATTAGAGTTTTTGCCTATAGTTTGATAATTATCTTCTAACGCAGAAGGCTGTATTTCAATAACTTTTAGTGGCAGACAATTTTCACTTTTGTGGCTCATTTTTAATTGAATCCTCCATAGTTTTAGCTAAACGCTTAAGATCATTTTCACTAAAGTTAACAACACAGTCACTAAAATCAATTAAGTCTTGTATAAAAGAACTTCTGTCAAAATTTCCCGCTCCATCAACTACATAAGCAACTTTATGGTGCTGTCTGTTTAAAATTTCTCGTCTATCTCTAGCCAATTTTCCTTTCCTTTCTACAACACTGTTAGTAGTAAATTGAAATGATACTTCAATACCCCAGTAAGGTGGTTGATCATGAGGTGGTATTCCCACTATATCAAATTTGGTTAGTGTTCTACCCTCATTTTGACTTATTCCTGGTATAGATTTTCTAGAAAAATCCCACTCAGGTAAATATACTTTCAATTTTTCTCTAATGTATTCTTGAGCAAGCTGACCCATTTTATTCGATTTTGCTCCCCCAGTAATTTTACTAACCCAGATGTAACGATGCTTAATATATTCTTCCAGAAGTCTAATGTTACCTATCATAGCACCAATAATACATTTTTCTTCTATTTCATCAGGAACATTTATAGAGGTTGCCAAACCACCGAACATTATTAGCATAATAACATCTCGGATTTCTTGGCTAAGAGAACAAGGGTTTAATATCCCCTCCCCGTCTAATCCCAAATTTTTATTATTCCATGTAGCTCTATTTTTCAAAGAAACAAACTGGTATTGATAAATTTTGTCTCGAAATATAAACTCAAAATCTTTAGAATAAAAATCACTAGAAAGTTCTGAAGAGAATCTTTTTAAATTTTCTCCACCAATATCAGATAGAACACAGAGATGTTTTAAAAATAGATTAGGATAAAGTTCATCACATAAATCTAAGGCTGTTATCCATGAGAATGGATCTTTAGATGCTATTCGTAATATACTGATAAAACTTTCTTGAGTTCGTATTAGTAAGGGAATTATACTAGATAGTTTTTCTTTTTCTGCTAATTCAACTGGCCAATATATCAAGGCAGTTTTCTTAAGATCGCTAACATTCATATTTTTCTTGATTTTGAATTTCCATAAGTTTAAGTTTGTAGAAGCAACTAAGGGTACTTTATTAAACAATAAAGCACCCTTTTAATTCAGCTTAGAACTCTCCTTTTAAAGCGGCATTACAACGCTCACAAATAGTAGGATCATCGGCAAATTTTCCCACTTGAGTGGAATAATTCCAACAGCGATCGCATTTTTCACCATCTGCTTTGACAATTCCCACCGAAACAAAGTCCGATTCTCCCTTATATTCTGCGGTTTGAATCGCGCTAATATCACTAACTAATTCCACTTGAGAAGAGAGAAATAGATAACGCAATTCATCGACTTTATTCCCCGTTAAACTATCACAATGGTTGAATAATTCTAGCTCCTGTTGTAAGGTTTCATCGGGAACATAAAGTAAAACTTTTGCCTCTAAAGAAGCACCGATCGCTTTATCATTTCTGGCAGTTTCCATCACCTTATTAACCTCGGTGCGTAGCTGCCGGAATTTCGCCCATTTATCGGCCAATTCGGGATTATTCCAAGCAGGATCGATGTTTAGCCATCCTGACTCAAATACCGATAAATAAGGAGTTTTGTAGGGTAGAAATTGCCAGATATCTTCCGCTAGATGAGACAGGACAGGAGCGATCGCTTTAGCAAGATTTTCTAAAGCAATAGCATAAACTGTTTGACAACTGCGACGACGGAAAGAATTAGGGTCAGAAATGTATAAACGATCTTTAGCGATGTCGATATAAAAGTTAGATAAATCGACAACGCAAAAATTCTGTACCGTCTGGAAAAAGCGGAAAAATTGGAAACTTTCAAAAGCTGCCGTCACTTCCGTAAACACTTCCGAGATACGATGTAACATATAGCGATCAATCTCTGGTAAGTCCTGATAAGCTACCGCATCTTTAACGGGATCAAAATCATTTAAACTCCCCAGTAAAAACCTGGCAGTATTACGGATTTTATTACGGATATCTACCAACTGTTTGAGAATATTTTGACCAATATTCACATCATTGGTATAGTCCACCGAAGACACCCATAACCGAATCACATCCACCCCATAAGCGGGTTCTTTTTTCTGGTCTTTACCCCCATTAATGATCACATTGGGATCGATTACATTACCCAGAGATTTACTCATTTTTCGTCCCTGTTCATCCAAAACAAAACCGTGAGTTAACACCGTTTTATAGGGAGCAATACCATTAGCAGCCACACTGGTTAATAAACTCGATTGAAACCATCCCCGATGCTGATCCGATCCTTCTAGATACATATCCGCAGGATAACTTAATTCTGGTCGAGCATTAGCCACCGCATTCCAACTAGAACCAGAATCAAACCACACATCCATAGTATCCATTCCCTTGCGATAACTGCGACCATTATCGCGATAACTGGTCGGTAACAATTCCTCTACCGATAACTCCCACCAAGCATTAGAACCCTTGACTGCGAAGATAGCTTGAACGTGATTAATCGTCTCCTCCGTTAACAGAGGTTCATTAGTTTCTTCGTCATAAAAAACAGGAATAGGAACCCCCCAACTGCGCTGACGAGAGATACACCAATCGCTTCTTTCACTGACCATAGAAGTGATGCGATTCTTACCCGTTGCGGGAATCCAACGCACCGAATCAATTGCTTCTAAAGCTAATTCTCGGAATCCTTCCACGGAAGCAAACCATTGTTCTGTTGCGCGGAAAATTGTCGGTTTTTTGGTTCTCCAATCGTAGGGATATTTATGCTGATATGCTTCTTCTTTAAGTAATGCACCCTTTTCTGTCAGTGCTAAAATTATTGCTTCATTAGCATCTTTCAAGACATTTAAACCCGCAAATTGTCCCGCTTCTGCGGTGAAATTTCCCTGATCATCCACAGGAGAAAGTATCGGTAAACCGTAACGTTGGCCGACGATATAATCCTCCTGACCATGACCGGGAGCAGTATGAACTAATCCGGTGCCGGAATCAGTGGTGACATAATCTCCACCGATGAGAATAGCACTTTCTCTGTCAAACAAAGGATGACGATATTTAGTATGTTCTAAATCCTGACCTTTAACCGTTGCTTTAATCGTCAAAGTTGTGTTAAAAGTGTCGGCCAATTTTTCGACTAAATCCGTCGCTACGATTAGATAATTAGACTCGCTAGTTTCTACCACTGAATAGTTTAATTCTGGATTTAATGCGACGGCTAAATTCCCGGGTAAAGTCCAGGGAGTAGTCGTCCAGATAGCCACGGATAAATTAGGCAAAAATGACGTTAAAACCGACGTTGAAACTGACGTAATCGGAAAAGCAACATAGACACTGCGGGAAGTGTGACCTTCGGGATATTCTAATTCTGCCTCAGCTAAAGCGGTTTGAGAACTAGGACTCCAGTGAACCGGTTTTAGTCCCCGATAAATATAACCTTTCAGGGCCATTTTTCCGAATACGGCAATTTGAGCGGCCTCGTATTCAGGTTTTAGGGTTAAATAGGGATTTTCCCAGTCTCCCCAGACTCCATACCTTTTGAAACCTTCACACTGTTCTTTTTGCGTTTGAAGGGCAAAATCGTGGGCTTTCTGACGTAATTTTAAAGGGGTTAGACCCTCTTTTTCCGAGCTTTTGAGACTTTGTAAAACCTTTAGTTCGATCGGCAACCCGTGACAATCCCAACCCGGCACATAGCGCACTTTGTAGCCTTGCAGCAGTTTATATTTATTGATAATGTCTTTGAGAATTTTATTTAAAGCATGACCGATATGCAGGGACCCGTTAGCGTAGGGGGGACCATCGTGGAGAATAAATAATTCTTTGGGGTTATTTTGCGCTAGTTTCTCGTATATTTGCTCATCTTGCCAGAATTTCTGAATTTCTGGCTCACGTTTGCTGGCATTTGCCCGCATATCAAAGTCAGTTTGGGGCAAATTAACGGTATCTTTGTAACTTTTAGCGTTGGACATTCTGGCAAACCTATGGATATCAATCGTTTTCGGGATTCATTCCTAAATAACGTCCCTTTGAGAGTCGTTATCTCTATTCTGTCACATAATTGTAATGTAAATATTACAAGTGACAATCATTGATCTATCACTTTACTAAATTGTCCGTCAAAAGCTGATACAAAAGCCTAGTTTCGTAAAATAGCAAGCGACAGAGACCATCCTTACCCAGTGCCTTCAAGCTGGGTAATTCTTTCTTTTTTTCGATTCTTTGACCATTTTCGTGGTCGTAATAGATATGAATCCGGGGATTAAGCCAAGAATGCTTAAGCTTGACAATAATCTCGGTTTTAGCGGGTTTATTCGGGCAAATAGTCACCAGTGCGTGAGCCTACAAGTGAGAGCGCATTAAGTCGGAACCCTTCCACGACTTTTTAACCTTGTCCTGTTTGGCAGAAGTATCACCCGAGATCTGATAAGAATACCCTAACCCTAAATAAGCCTGAAACTTTCTCAAGCTAATATCGTGATCACCTCTAAAGTAAGGTTTCCCATTGACTAAGAATTTCTTGAACTGTTTCTTTCCTTGACGAAACTTTTTGGATAATCGTCGTTGTGCTTTTTTAAGTCGTTTTTCTGACTTGCTTAAATAACGTGGATTCTCTACAGTATTGCCTTGAGCGTCGGTATAAAATTCCTTTAACCCTAAGTCAAGTCCTGTTATTTTTCCCGTTGGTTTATGGTATTCTTGCCGTTCTACGTCAATCAAAAACTGGCAATAATAACCGTCAGCACGTCTAACAACTCTTACCCGTCTAATCAGAAGTGTTGAACGTGGAAAAAAGTCGTACAAAATTTGATATTATAGATAAGAAAACAAAGTAAATGTACACCAATAAATGTGAATAAGCCATGCTAACAATTTTCCCAAA
>VYLQ01000217.1_pt1 | contig 17013 bp, 11 predicted proteins | sample 5115351 | NCBI WGS metagenome assembly VYLQ01 (sample SAMN12291776, study PRJNA351875) | freshwater metagenome | isolation source: freshwater lake | place: USA: Michigan, Lansing Lake | collected 2013-08-14 | reverse complement strand
GACGCTGATAATGATATCCTTGTTAACATTAGGACCAAAAGCTTTGGCTTTGAAAATAAGCTCAAAAGAACTCGGTAGGTCTTGAACAAACTTAATCGAGGCCGGGGAACCATCGGTCCAACGACCCCAATCTTCTGGAAAGCTAAAACCCTCTAACGAAACATTGGCTGTGTCTTCGGAAAAATCAACATTGTAGGGTGAGGAAGCGGCGGATTTTTCGGTGGGGGCAGTCTCCACAGTAGGTGATGGACTATTAGTAACGGGGGAAGAAGTTGTTTGAGAAGAACCAGAACAGGCCGTGACCAGAAGGGTGAGGGCCAAGCCTACAGTTAAATCAAATACAGCTAACTTCAATTTTTTCATATATGGTTAAGTCCTTAGTCCTTTTCACTTCTATGGTTTTTCCAGTTATGGACAATCATCGGTATCGTCACACTAAGCCTATTTAATCGGAAAACGACACTTTTTGCAATAACTGGGCTTGAAGATAACCGCAACCCAAAACAAGAGTCTTTGTGTATTCCATAATTTACAGTTTTTCTCCTACAAATGAAATGTAACTTGATTCTACACTGTTTACTGGCCAATAGCTGACAGGGGCCTATCCCTAATTCTTTCGTTAGCTTTTTGCCTAGAATCGCTAGATCTATTTCTAGCGAGAGAAGCCAGAAGCCTTTGTTGGCAAGTTTTCTAGCTCGCTTGTCCCCCTGTCAGGGCCAATAGCTCCTGAATATTCCACAGGTAAATTTGTCCTAGCCTCGATGCAGATTATTGGAATCAATACTCCATTGTGTCAATTGAGAGAGGCTTTAACCAGCGACTGGCTAAACGGAAACGGGTATAGAAATCGAAGTACAGATATTCTAGGGGCAGTGACTGAATTTCGGAAATTTAGTTCCTCGAAGAAATAATCTATAATATAATCTGATTGTTTTTTGAACTATAATAATTTATTTTAACTGCTTTAAGCCTACTCTCTAAAAAACTTAGAAGAAAGTGCGATAAAATACAGGGTAAGCGCATCTCAAACGCTGTTAACAATTGGCTAACTTTGTGCGCCGCTCACTGTGTAGGCATTTCAAATGATACCAGTCAATCAGAATAGTTACGGACTTGACCTATTTGGTCGATTGTTGCTTAAGGATTGAGATGACAAGTTACACTCAAATATGCCTGAATCTCCCTCTGGGTAGTCAACCCACATAAGGTTCATTTTGTCAGGTATTGTTAAGATATGCTTATCCTGAATAAGCTAGCTATTGAGAAAGCTGGAGACGATATAACTCATGTCACAATTAGAAATAAACAAAGAAAATAGTTTTACTTCTCATTTTTCCCAAGATAAGCCTCGTATTGACGTAGTTTTACAAGCCACGGGACTTCATGGATGGAATGCTTCTCAAGGATGGATCAACAGTCTGAGAAGACATGGATTGTTAAATAGGGTATTTTCTCCAAAAGCAAATTGGGGAGATTTAGAGCCGAAAGATGACGATGGACTCTTTGAATATTTGGGTAATCCAGAAGCTGATTTAATTTTAATGCTAGGGTTTGATTGGCACTCGCAACCACTTCATCAAACTGGGCGTTGGCAAGAACGTTGGTCGAATTCCCCTATATTAAAGTTAGGTATATTACAAGAACATTGTTCAGCCCCTATCGTGAATCGTACTTTAGCGTGGAAAAATTTATTTTCATCAGCTATTGCTAGTGCTTCCAATTGCTTAGATGCTCTCATCTGTAATCACGAGCCAGATTTAGGTTTTTTGAAGACACAACATCAAATAACTAAGCCAACAATTTTTCTTCCATTTGCGATCAATTCTTTTTATTTCAACAATAATAAATCTTATATTGCTAGATCAGATTTCGCTTTCTTTCGAGGCAATGCGACTAAATATTTTGGATGCCAAGCATATGATAAAAGGGAAAATTTTATTAAAAGATTAGGTCAACAAGATAATGTTAAAATCTGTTCCTTTGATTACAATCAATTTTCTACTCCAGAGAAAGCTGTAGAATTTTATACTCAGGAGTTGAGGGAGCATAAATTTTTGCTCAATCTGCCATCACTATCCTATACTTTAACCTCTAGACCCTTCGAGATCATGGGATGTGGGGGAGTTCTTTTGCAAAATAAAATTGTCGGAGAAGAGTCTAATAAGTTATTTAACAATTTCCAGCACCTAGTATACTACGATCCAGAAAATTCTGAGGATTTAATTGAAAAACTAGAGTATTTGAGGGATAACATAGAGCTTGCCAAATTCATTGCTGATGAAGGATACAAAATTTGTCATAGAGAACATTTAATAGAGAACAGGATTGATACTATCGTAGAATGGATAAATAACAAATTTGTGTTAGATATAAGCCGAGATGATCAAGCAGAGAAAATATCTTTAAAATCAGTAGAGTTAGCTTATGATCGATCGCTCTACGGGGATAGAGATTTAGTATTAAAAGATAAAACATTTAAGGTTTCAGCAATAGTGTCAACCTATAACTCTGAATTTTTTATTCAGGGATGCTTACAAAACTTAGTAGAGCAAACACTTTATCAGCAAAATGATTTAGAAATTATAGTAATAGATAGTGCATCTCAGGAAAATGAACGAGCAATTGTAGAGAAGTTTCAATCTTTATATCCGAATATTATTTACGAACGAACATCAGAGCGTGAGCCGCTTTATACAGCTTGGAATCGAGCGATTAAAATGGCTAGAGGCAAATATATAACTAATGCCAACACTGATGATCGACACCGTTGTGATGCGTTGGAAATTATGGCCAATTATTTAGATTGTAATAGCGATATTAGCTTGGTGTATACAGACCAACTAATAACAATGGTGGCTAATGATACATTTGCTACAAGTCAGGCAGATAGAAAATGGAATTGGCCTGACTACTCTTACGAGCAAATGACCCTAGGATGCTGTGTCGGTTCACAACCAATGTGGAGAAAATCATTACATGAAAAATATGGCTATTTTCGAGAGGAATTTAAATGCGCTGGTGATTATGAATTTTGGTTAAGGATCGGCAGTCAAGGGGAACAGATGCGCCTAATCCCAGAAATCTTGGGACTCTACTATTTCAATCCCAAAGGATTAGAGCATGGAGCGCCTGACAGAGCGGGGCAGGAATGTAATTTGATCTGTGATGAGTATAATATTCCTAGGGTATATATTGCCAAAACTTCCAGTGTAGAGCGCCAATTTGATGATCTACAGTATCAAGGTGTTTTATTAAACCAAAACGAAAAAAAAGAAATATTGTTGTTCCAAGAAAAGTACAGCCAAATTTTTCCTAAAATTGTCCTTGATGGAGTATTTTTCCAGTTGAATAATACGGGAATTGCCAGGATGTGGTCTGCTGTCTTAAAACGATGGAATAAATCAGACTTTGCTCATAATATTGTGGTTTTAGACCGAGAGAATACAGCGCCAAGATTTGAGAATATCAAATATCGTAACTTGAAAGCTTATAACTATGACGATAGCGGTCTGGACTCACAGATGTTGCAGTTTGTTTGTGATGAAGTCAAGGCAGATTTGTTTATATCAACCTACTACACCACTCCTATAACCACGCCTTCGGTTTTTATGGCCTATGATATGGTGCCTGAAGTGATAGAAGCTAATCTAAAAGAGCCGATGTGGAGAGAGAAGCACTTAGGCATTCGTCATGCCTGTCAATATTTAGCAATCTCGCAGAATACGGCTGATGATTTAATCAGGTTTTTCCCAGAAATATTGTCAGAATCGGTAAATGTTGCCCATTGCGGTATTGACCAGGAGTTGTTCTTTCCATCAAGTACCGAAGAAATTATTAACTTTAGAGTTAGATACTCCCTTCAAAATCCTTACTTTATATTCGTGGGTTCTCGTATGAGTTTAGAGGGCTATAAAAATGCCATCTTGTTTTTCAAAGCCTTTCAGAATTTACCAGAACTAGAGAAATTTTCTATCGTTTGTGTCGGTGGACAACCCGATTTAGAACCAGAATTATCTGAATTAATCGATAACAATTCTGTTCATTTATTAAGACTTGATGATTCGGAACTGAGAGCGGCCTACTCTGGAGCCATTGCTCTCGTGTATCCTTCCCTTTACGAAGGATTTGGTTTACCGATAGCCGAGGCTATGGCTTGCGGGTGTCCTGTAATTACCTGCAAAAATTCTTCTATCCCAGAAGTTGCCGGGGAGGCGGCAATCTATGTTGATGAGTACAAAGTTGAAGAAATGGTGGAGGCACTGGGTAAGGTTCAGATTCCTGAAGTTCGTAAACTATTAATTGAGCAGGGTTTAGAGCAAAGTAAGAAGTTTTCTTGGGAAACAATGGCCGATACGATCAAGGACACCCTGATAGTGACTGCCGAACGCCTCAAGAATGAGAAAAAATCTACAGCACATCCACTCTGGCAAGAACTGCGGGAAATGCAGGCTCTATCTCAGCAGTTATTGTTAAATCGAGAACTTAAGCAGGTACAATGCCAGGACTTATCTTCTGGAGAGGATGTAACGTCTCCCATTCAAGATCATCCAATTGATGAGCAAACCAACCAAACTCAAGATGTCGCTCCCTTAAAATACGATGTCAACCTCAACGAGGAATTTTTTGAAGAACCATTGTATCTGCTCAACGAAAAATTAAAGCAAAAACAACAGGAACTTCAAGAAGCTAAGACCACACTTTATACGATGCAATCTAGTCCGATTTGGAGGTTGAGAACGGCTTGGTTTAAGCTTAAGTATCTATTTTTCCCAATCCTCGGATTACTTTTTGGCTTAACCCTTGTTTTTCTAGTTAATTCAAGGTATACTTACCCTTTAGTGGCAACCATAACCTCTTGGTACTATGAAGTTAATGATAACTTCTTTTTTGTTCTCGGAGGTAATCTAGTATCACTCGCTCTTATTTTTGGCATTGTTGGCTATTTAGGTTTTATTAATGCCAATATTTTAAGGTTTTTAAGAATAGCGTTAATTTTGGGAGGTTTATTAGCGATTGCTTTCCATTTAATTTCTTGAGAACCTATTATAAAATTCTGATGCGATCCTCTTAGTATAATCTGGTTAGATTTTAGCGACCGAAAATTTTTATCACTTTTATTTCCAAGAGGTTTCAGAGAGTTTTCCAAACGGCTTCTCAGGACAACCAAGTTGAGTTAATAATTACATCAAGGAGATTCAGATTAGATATGTTGGGACTTTTTAGCAAATTCTTCAAGCGGAATAAACTAGAATACTTTGGTCATCTCGGTCAAGTTTCTGAACCTCAGAAATTTTTTCTAGAGCAGAATTATATTATCTGTAGAAATGCTTTATCTCTCGATCAAATAGATAAATTAGTGAATTTGTATGATTCTTGGATTTTAGAAACAAGTTCACTCAAATTCCTTAGACAATCAGGTAACTGGGAATCGACTGAATTTACTGATGTCGGAGGAGTCAGAAACTGCTTTCTGAATCCCCACAGTTATGAGTTATCCTTGACCGGGGATTTGTCCCATTTGATACTCACCCTTATAGAAGGGTCGAAAACCTGTCATGCTTTATCGGAAATTTCTGAATACCCAAACTATGATTTATATCAAACTATGATGTTTGACCATACAACCACGAGACCTCACCAGGATTGGATCTATTTAGATTCTCGACCCAACGGCCGTTTAATAGCGGCATGGATGGCTCTGGAAGATACTTTTGAAGATGGCATCCGATTTTTTGTTTATCCAGGAACACAAAACTTTCAGCCAACTGCCACTTACTCTCTTTCTTCAAACCACACCACTTTCAATCCTTTTTTAAAAGAAATAGATGATTTGATTGCTTCCTCAAAATATGAAATTTATGCTCCTCCCCTAAAAAAAGGAGATATTTTCTTTTGGGGTTCTCGAATAATTCATGGCTCCATAAGTGGAACTAATCCATCTCGACGCAGAAAGTCGATAGCCGCTCACTTTGTACCTGAAGGTCTAGAATTCGGGAACTTGGAAAGGAATATTGAGGTCAACTTTAAAAAGTACAAAACATTAAAGTATGCTTATTATAATTTAGATGAAACCTTCAAAAATTTGAATCCCCTGAATGTGTAGTTAAGCAATACCCTAACATTTTACCAATTCTGAATCATCCAGAAGCTTATTTCTGAGATCATCTAAGTAGCTGGACATAGTATAAAGTACCCTGTCTATTGTGTCCAGCTATTGTCGTCTATCTCCAGGATTCTTGAGAAGTCGAAATGTCAAAATATAAGAATTGATATATTGATTTTCAGTCTAGGCAAGATCGATCAAATACTGATTATTCGTTAATAAACTTCCTTTTTCAGGTTTGATCTACAATTACTTTTACCTACAACAATTTCTATGAACTCTAAAGTCTGTTGGTGCGGAAATCAAAATTTGCAGGAATTTTCCTCTGATTACAGTCTCTGTTCTCATTGTGGAACATTGGTACTAAATCAGGATTTAACCCTTGATGAAATTCGGGTTAAAAACGATCGAGATGAATTTTATAGTAAAAAATACTGGTTATCCTATCAAACTGACGAATACGGTTATCCCGATATCCGTATTCGTTCACGACAGGATTTACCCGAAAGATGTCTTTACTGGTTACATACTCTCATGGCTTATACCCTACCCCCAGGCAAAGTTTTGGAGTTGGGTTGCGCTCACGGTGGTTCGGTCGCTTTGATGAAATGGGCCGGATTTGATGCGTTAGGACTAGAGTTAAGTCCTTGGGTGGTGGATTTCGCTCACCAAACCTTTGATATTCCCATGTTGTTGGGACCTGTAGAAGATCAAAAGCTAGAAACTGGTTCTTTAGATGCGGTTGTTATGTTCGATGTTATCGAACATTTACCCGATCCCGTCGCCACCATGAGTCATGTGGTGTCTCTCTTAAAAGAAGAAGGCATATTAATTATTCAGACACCGAATTATGTAGAAGGGTATTCCTATTCGGAAATGTTGGCCGACAATGACAGTTTTTTAGATCAGTTGAAACCACAAGAACATACTTTCCTCTTTAGCCATCGATCGATCACTAATTTTTTGAGAAATTTGGGGTTTGATTTTTTGGTTTTCGAGCCGCAGTTCTTCAAGTATGATATGTTTTTTGTCGCTAGTCGTCATCCTATTGCCCGCAATACTGAGGAACAAATTAGCAATAATCTTTTTAAAAGGCCTTCTAGTCGTCTAATTCTCTCTTTATTAGACCAATCGAAAACTTTAAACCAACTAACGCAAAAATATCAGGAATCGGAACAAGATCGTCAAGAACGACTGCGAGTAATTGAGCAATACAGTCAAAAAAATTCTTGGTTACAATCCCAACTAGATAATAGTGTGGAGAGCTTAAACCAATCCCAAGCGCAATTAGAGCAAACCCGTTCCGAATTGGCACAATCCCAAGCACAATTAGAGCAAAACCGTTCCGAATTGGCACAATCCCAAGCACAATTAGAGCAAAACCGTTCCGAATTGGCACAATCCCAAGCACAATTAGAGCAAAACCGTTCCGAATTGGCACAAAAAACAGTTAATCTGGAAGAAGCCTGTAGACAAGTTCAATATTTTCAGCAATCTCAACGGCAACAACTCCAGGAGGAACTCGCTCGTACAGAACAAGCTCTAGAGGAAACCAAGCAAGAAATTGCCGCCATGAAAACCAGTAAATTCCTGAAACTGAAAGCTATATTCTCCTAAAACTCTCCTAAACTGTCCCTAGACTGATGATTTCCTCCTTTCCCCTCCCCAGTTCCTTAAACTAAAGTCGCATCCGTCTCGACATCCGTTGATATGAATGCTCTCCCCATAGATAAGGAAAATCAGGCTCCCTATTTTTCTCCACATCCCCGTCCAATGCACGCTTGCGGTCATGATGGTGACACGATGATCGCTATTGGCAGGACATACACACAACACAAAATAAGCATCTTGTCAAGGTGTCTGCAAAAATTATTTACCAACCGGCGGAAGAACGACCTGGCGGTGCTAAAGCGATGATTGCGGCGGTAGTCCTGCAAAATCGGAATATGGAGTCAACTATTGGCTATTTTGCCCCCTATTCACCGATAATAGCAGGTCTGACAATTTATCTGACCCTCACCTGGCCACGAAAGGCCCCTCGTAGAAGCTGGACAGGGGGCAAACTTTGATCGGGAATAACTGAATAGGCCGCAAGCTTGTTAGAGTATTGGGAGTAATTTTGAGCGAGCGATGATACTACAGCCTTTCCTTTCTTCCGCTTGGAGTCCTCATCTTCCCCTGTTAGCCTCGGCAGCTACAGCCGAAACTGCCGATAGTGCCTTAGTTTTAGCCGGAGTGCTGCTGAGTTTGACCGTTATTTATTTCGCCTGTAAACTGGGGGGGGAAATATGCGTCCGATTCAACTTGCCTCCCGTGTTAGGAGAATTAGTCGGTGGCGTGATTATCGGTGTTTCTGCCCTAAAATTACTGGTTTTTCCCGAAGGTGGTGCGGGATTCGAGGATTCTCTTCTCATTCATTTCCTAGAATCCACTTCACCCCTCACCCCAGAGCAATCTCCCGCCGTTTTTAGTGCTGCCAGTGGGGTGATTTCCGTCCTCTCGGAATTGGGGGTAATTATCCTCCTCTTCGAGATTGGTTTAGAATCAGACTTGCAGGAATTAATTCGCGTCGGTCCACAGGCAGCCGTCGTCGCAGTGGTGGGGGTAACAGTTCCCTTTTTGGTGGGTACTTTGGGTTTAATCTATATTTTCCATCTGGCCACCATTCCCGCTATTTTTGCCGGGGCAGCTTTAACCGCTACCAGTATCGGCATTACCGCCAAGGTTTTAGCAGAAATAGGGCAGTTATCGGCGAAAGAAGGTCAAATTATCATCGGGGCAGCGGTTCTCGATGATATTCTCGGTATTATAGTTCTCGCTATCGTTGCTTCTTTGGTGAAGACCGGAGAAGTGCAGATTAGCAAAGTAATTTATCTAGTTATTAGTTCTAGCGCTTTTGTGATCGGGGCGATCCTGATCGGTCGTTTTTTAAGCCCCTTTTACGTTCAATTAGTTAATAGCATGAAAACTAGGGGACAATTGCTCTTAGTTTCCCTGATTTTTGCTTTTATTCTTGCCTATATTGCCCAAGTTATCCAATTAGAAGCGATTCTCGGTTCCTTTGCCGCGGGCCTAGTCCTAGGGGAAACGGAAAAGCGCTCGGAATTGGCAGCACAAGTGTTCCCGATCGCCGATTTATTTGTACCGATATTTTTCGTCTGTGTGGGGGCAAAAACCGATTTAAGTGTCCTTAATCCCGCTATTCCCACTAATCGAGAAGGATTAGTCTTGGCCGCTTTCCTAATTGTCGTCGCTATTTTGGGTAAAGTGGTGACGGGGTTAGCCGTTTTCAGTCAGGAAAAACTCAATCGCTTGGCGATCGGAGTTGGCATGATTCCTCGGGGTGAAGTGGGTTTAGTCTTTGCTGGAGTCGGGGCTGCTAGTGGCGCTTTATCCCCCGCTACCGATGCGGCCATTATTATGATGGTGATCTTGACTACCTTTATCGCTCCGCCCCTGTTAAGGTTAGTATTTAAAGAACCTACCGCCAGTCCTCAATCAGTGAGCAGTGAGCAGTGAGCAGTTACCAGTGGCAGTGTTAAGTGGCACTAACAGCACTGTCTTTTCATTGATAACAAAGGCCGAATCTAAATCCTAATTTGTTAAGCTAAAAGCTTTCATGGACTTAGTTTCTAACCTTATTTTTAGGTAGGAGAATTGCCAGATTCTTTTTTGTAGCCTCTTGCCTCTTACCTTCAGAAGCTGATAACTGATGACTGATTACTGATGACTGATAACTGATCACTGATAACTGATCACTGATAACTGATAACTGATCAGAAACATAGCAGACCAAGCCAACGTCCCATAAGCTTGTTTTTATTGATAGTCATTCTCAGAGCATTAACGGAGCTATGGATGGCCAAAAATCGACAAAATCGTCCATTTTTACCGAAAAAAGGTAATTGATAACTGAGCAACGGGAGCATCGATCGTGAGATTTCATTGGTTATTCCTAAGCGCATTAACTTGGTTGCTGGTGGCGGCCCCTGCTTGGGCGGGCAAGCTCGTCTTTTGGCGATTCGACACCAATGAGAATCGTCTGGTGTTCACCACCGACAATCGAGTGCAACCGCGAGCGCAAATGATCACTAACCCCACCAGGATCGTGATCGATCTGCCCGGGATCAAATTAGGGCAACCCAATATCAACCGGCCCATTGGCAATATCGTCAGAAGTGTCCGTATCGGTCAATTTGATGCGGAAACTACCCGTTTAGTGATTGAATTGGCCCCCGGCTACACCGTCGATCCTCAACAGGTAAAAATTCGCGGAATTTCGCCCACCCAATGGACAGTGGAACTGCCAGAACCCCAACCGATTAGTGAGCAAACAGAACCCCCCGTCACCCCCGCTCCCACACCTACCCCCAACCAAGGTTCCACCCGTCCCACTCCCCCACCTCCAGTTAGCCAGACGGACAACAACGATGATTTTCAGGTCACTCGCAATGGTCTTTTTGTCCGTTTAGAGCAAAATGGTGATGAGCGATCGATCCGCAGTCAACGCAGCCGCGACGGCAAAAAAATCGAATTTGAATTACCCGGGGCCACTTTACCCGGTAGTCTCACCGGTCAAACTATCCCCGTCAATCGCTATGGGGTCGGCGATATTCAATTCAGTCAGACTGCCAATCAACGGGCCAAGATTTCCCTAAGCGTTAATAAAGATAGTCCCGATTGGCAAGCTCTCTATAGTCGTTTTGGTGGCTTGGTTTTACTGCCTAGGGGTGGTCTGGGTTCTGTGGATAATATCTCCTCTCCCCCCCCCACTAGGGCCACGAATCCCAATCCTCGCCCCAACAATCCCCCCCCGAAAACTCCCAGTAATTCCGCTTCTAACAATAATCGTTTGGCTACGATCTCCTCGATCGATCTGACGGGCAATAACGATCGCCTCTTAATTCGCGCGGATTTACCCCTGAAAGCTAACGGCACTGTTAACCGGGATGGTGTCTATGAACTACGCATCGAAAATGCTAAGTTAGCCGAGTCTTTTCGTGGTCCGCGCTTCGGTCGCAATAGTCCTATCTATCAATTGCGGGTACGTCAGGAAAGCGCCAATAGGGTGCTGATTTTGGTACAGACCGCGGCAGGATTTCAACTAGGTCAACTCAATCAATCGGACAGTCAAACCCTAGCCCTAGAATTGCTTTCCTCCCCCAATTCTAGCCCCGTTTCTAGCCCCGTTTCTCAGGTTCCTGACTCCACTACTATCCCTGTTCCCTTACCCCCGAATACGGGGCAATTTAACCCACCTCCGCGCCCCTCTAACCCCACTCCTAATCCCCCCCGACAAGGCAATAGCCGCTTTCTAGTGGTCATAGATCCAGGCCACGGTGGTAAGGATCCGGGGGCGATCGGAATTGGTGGCCTTCAGGAAAAAAACGTAATTCTGCCCATTTCCCTAGAAGTTACCCGCATCCTGCAACAACAGGGCATCGATGTGCGTCTAACTAGAGATAGCGACTTTTTTGTCACCCTGCAAGGTCGCACGGATCTGGCTAACCAGATCGATGCCGATCTATTTGTCAGTATCCACGCTAACTCCATGGGGAAAGGACGACCAGATGTCAACGGATTGGAAGTTTATTACTTCGGCGATCGCCGTTTGTCGGATACCATCCATCGCAATATTGTCCGCAGTGTCGATATGCGCGATCGGGGGGTGCGTCGGGCGCGTTTCTATGTGCTGAGAACCTCGAAAATGCCCTCCACCCTCGTGGAAGTGGGTTTCGTTACCGGCGCTGAGGATGCTGCTAAATTAGCCAATGCCAACTTTCAAAGACAAATGGCATCGGCGATCGCAAGGGGGATTATTGAATATATTCAACGAAATCTCCGTTAATGATTAAATGATTGGAGCATTCGTTTACCAATCAAAAAATCCGTGTTTTAATATCATCAAATAAAGCTACTTTAGATCAGCGTTTTCCTCGATATCTATGAGAGAATCACAATTTAGTCCGATTGGTGTGTTTGATAGTGGTGTGGGTGGACTGACCGTTTTAAGGGAGTTGTATCGACAACTGCCCCAAGAATCGATTCTCTATTTCGCTGATACCGCTAGACTTCCCTACGGAACCCGTTCTAAAGGGGAAATTATCGAATTTGTCCTGGAAATTCTCACTTGGATGAGCGAGCGCCGGGTGAAAATGGTGATTATGGCCTGTAATACCAGTTCCGCCTTGGCTTTAGAAGAAGTACAGGCCGAATTTAAAGATTTACCAATTTTAGGGGTAATTTTACCCGGTGCCAAAACTGCCGTTCAAAAAGGAAAGCGCATTGGGGTGATTTCTACCCCCGCTACGGCTAAAAGTAATGCCTATAAACTGGCGATTCAAGAAATCGATCCTACTGCCCAAGTTTGGCAAATTCCCTGTCCTGAATTTGTCCCCTTGATCGAAGCTAACCGCATTTTTGACCCCTACACCACACAAGTGGCTAAGGAATATCTTCAGCCTTTACTAGCAGAAAATATTGATACTCTGGTCTATGGTTGTACCCATTATCGCCATCTTTCCCCGGTTTTACGTCGTCTTTTACCTAGTTCCGTGCGCTTGGTAGATCCCGCCGCTGCCGTTGTGCGAGCGGCGGAAAAAGAGCTAGAATTATTAGGTCTAAAAAATCCCGAAACACCCCTACCTACTAACTTCGCAGTTAGCGGTGATCCTAACACTTTTGCCCGTTTATCTCGTCAATGGCTAGGGTTTTCTCCTACGGTAGAAAAGGTTTATTTGCCCGTCCCCGTTTTATAGCCGCCAGCCTTTTTCAGTGAGCAGTAATCAGTGAGCAGTAATCAGTGAAAAGACAGTAGGAAACGGGAGCATCCCATTCATGCCATGAGTATAAATACTTAGGTAGGGTCTGCTGAAAAAGTTTTTCCTGGGGGCGTCAACTACCTAATTTTCAGGGAAAAAGTACCTGAATTTTCCCCCCGATCACCCCTAGCTAAGGCACTTTTTGATGGGAAAAAAGTCTAAAAGTATTATCCAACAAGGTTTTTAGATTTATTCAGCAGACCCTAGTTATGATATATTAGCAGAAAATAATCCACGCAAGCCTTGCCAAGTAAGGCTCACCAGAATTCAAAAAAGCAATTTTAATAAAAAAAGCTTTTGGCTTTGTTGGATTCCAGGCTGTTTAAGGGTTTAGGCTCATTTAAACTACTAATTTGCTATAACCAGTCTAGGAGAGCCTAATTTCTATGGTTTTCATAGTCTAAAAACAATGGTTATCCTCATTATGTGAATAAGTGCCTAAGCAAAATTAATTACAGATTTAAGCCGCTACTCCGTCAGCTTTTTCAGTGACCAGTAAACAGTGAACTGAAAACTCAAATCTGATAACTGATAACTGATAACTGTCTTACTCGGCCTTTAGCAAACCCTGAGAGCGAATACAGGCCTGTTCCCAGCGACAATCGGGATTAACTTCCACTGGTTTGAGTCGCGCCCAGATTTCGCCTTGATCATCGGCATAAAAACTATCGATAATAGCGGCGATACGAGTACCGAAAGGTTCGGTAATGAGGACAGAATCAGTCAGATTAAATACTTCGCCATTGGCTCCCGTCGCTTTTTCGATGACGGGAATTTCTGCTTTGGGAATTGGTTTTCGGAATAGAGGAGCCGAATCGGAACGAGGACGGAGAGGAGATTTTATCTCGCTACTGACTGATTTTAATGTTTCTGCCGCTGGTTTTTCCTCAATTATTTCTGGAGGGGTTTCCGGAGGTTTGGGGGGTACTGCGGCTCTAGAACCCTTTTTAATAATTTGTAGAGGTTGTAGGGGAGGAGTGGCTTTAATTGGCTCTTCGGGGGGTTCAGGGGTGCTAGGGGTTTTCTTTGGGGGACGTGGCATGATACGACAAGGAAAATAAAAACTATAGGATTATTGAAGCACATCGAGCCGCTAACCCGCTCGACCGATGCTTCTTGTATCAATAGATATCTAGGGTCGGCTGAAAAAGTTTTTCGTGGGGTGTGGGGTGTGGGGTGTGGGTTTTTAAAGTTGGATTGGGAGTTAATCATGCTATTAAAAACGGATTTGGTATTAGTCGATTCTCCTCTGTCCCCAACTTAATGAAAAAACTTCTCAATAAGTATTGACAAAAATTCCTAATAAGCTTATAGTTATTTATAGTGTTCTCCTCTCAAGGATCGGCAGTGGAACCGCTCGGCAGTCTCTAACAATGCGGTTCCCATTTTTTTTGGAACGATAGAAGGCTTTTAACGTCTCTAAACTTCTAGGTTTCCTCATCCTTTGGCTTTTATGAACGATAATTCCGACCTGTACCTCGATCATCTCACCCATGCGGATACTGTCATCACTGCTGAAATTGTCGAGCATGAGAGTCAATCAACAGATGAGACAGATTGGGCAGCTCTATCCTCTCATTTACGTCAACAAAATCAAGAATTACAAGCGGAGATCTGGCGACGGGAGCAAGCTTTTGCGGAATTGCGATCGCAGTTAGCCGAGCAACATCGTCGCTGGCAAAGTTGCGATACCCTAATCCAGCAGCAAAACGAGGAACTGCAATACGAAAAGCAACAATTACAGCGAGCTTTAGGGCAAATCGAACAGTATCGTCAAGCAGAACAACGGCAACCGATGATTATTGCCAATTTGACCGCAGAATTGACCCGCACGCGCCAACAATTAGCCCGTTTAGAGCGAGAATGTGCCTTAATTCAGGAAAGTTATCAGGAAAAAAGCCAAACACTGTGCAACTATGACCAGCAATTGCAGGAATTACGCACCCGTCTCCAACGTCAGCAACGCTATACCCTCCAGTATAAAGCGGCCTTGGCCCAGTATTTCCAGCGCGGTAGCGATCGCAATTCTCCCCCAGATTTAGCCATTGTCGCTAAGGCAGCTGCGATCGAGCCTTGGTCTCAGACAGAGAACCAAGAAAGGGATGAAGTGGCTCCCATCGATGAGTTTTTAGCTGAATTAGAGACAATTGAGCCAGTAGAATCCTTAAATAAGAAAGAGAGGGATTGGCCCGCACCTATCATCTCTCCTTCCCCGAAATATTCCTCTTTTCGGGTTGATTTGCCCACTTTTATTAAATATCGCCAAGAAAAAAATAATTCCTGAACAACAGAAAGAGAGCCGGCGACTGTCCATGTTTCGTCTCGGCTCTCTATTCTGGTTCGCTCCTCACACTAATTAAAATCTATCATAAGCTGATGGTTTTGTCCACTAAATTCACAAAAGTTAATATTTTTATAGTTCCGTCATCGGCAGCAGTTGCCATTTTTGGCGAAGGAGACGGTTAAGTAGTTTTTGACTGACGCTAATCAGGATTAATCTCGATCGCTGAATTGGGGCTGATTCTCCGATAATGCGACAGTTACGCTCAAAATTGAGCATTGCCTCGCAAAAATTTGCGGTTAGGGGATAGAGTTTCTGGCCTTCCCAACAATCACAAACGGTTAAAATTTGCAGTATTAAGGCTATTTCGGCGGGATGATGCCATGATAATAGTTCTGGCTCGGTTAAACTAATTTTTTCCCGATTGAGCAGTTGTAACAAACTAGAATAGCGAGCGTGGGTGTATTGAAATAAAAAGAAAAATTCTCCTTCGGGATGGAGAGGAAGCTGATCGGAGAAAAATTTATCGATTAAATCATTTAGTTTCAGTAACCAAAAGGACAAAAATTGCTGATCTAATAATAATTCTAGCCATCCTTCCTTAAGCTGAATTTGTGGAAAAAAGGTGATTAAATGGTTAAATATGGTTTGACATTGAGCGGGCGTAAAATAATAAAACAGAGGTGAACGATAGAGGATACTATCAGTTTTTAGGCAACGATAGAAAGTTAATTTATGGTTGTTTTCTGGAAAAATATTAATTAATTGTTGTTTTAAACAATGCTCGATCGAGGGGTGATTGTAGATAAAATTCATACTCAGAAGGGTAAACGTAGTCGTATCAAATGGCTCTCTCTGTTTTGGATTTAGTGAATCACACCTATGAAACGATTCTTGAGCTATTAGTAACTCGGACTTCTTTATTTAAGAATATTCGTACCATATTAAAATTTATTTTGTTTAATTTTGTTTAAGAACTGGTGGAAGTTTTTCTCATTTATTATCAACAAATATATCCCATTTTTAAAAGTAAATTCTAGTTGAAAATTTCACAGATATTAAAGAAAAAAAAGAAAGCTATTCATCAAAAAAAACTAAAATTTTTGTTAGAATTTCATCTGGATTTATGAGTTGAAATCGATTTTTCATGAACAGAGTTCTTAAAACCTGTCTATCTCCAGCGTTGGAGGATAATTATCTGTTAAAAAATAATGCTTCGACACAAGTTCTCTATTTATAGCATTTCCTGTTCGCACGAGGTACATTATCGATGTTGAAAAGCTTAATCAGCAAAAGTTTAACTGTACTACACAGGTGTGAAAACCGCTATAAATAAGAGAATTTTATCTGATTTTTTTCAAAATGAGGATTGCTGTCATAGAATACCTCATTAGGTTATACTTCACCTTGACGAGAAGGGCTTGAAGTTTTAGAAAAAACAAAAACCGCCCCTGATACTTGTACATATTTGTCAAGCTTTTTCTATAATTATTAATATTCATCTCGTTTTTGCCCTCCTCGGTTTTCTCGACCGAATCGCTAAAATAATTAGGGGTGTTTTGTTTTCGATGTCAGTCCATGAGTGAACCTGTAACCCTTGAGGATATTTACCAGCTATTCCGCACTTCGGCCGAGGAGTTTGATCGCCGTTTAAGGGAAAGCGATCTTCGTCGGGCCGAAATGGAACGTATCTTTGCCGAAGCGAAATTAGAAAGCGATCGCCGGGCCGCCGAAGCCGAGCGCTCGATGGCAGAACTGAAACGCACCGTAGAACGAACCAGCAAAGCGGTAGATAGTCTGACCACTCG
>VYLQ01000147.1_pt1 | contig 17273 bp, 22 predicted proteins | sample 5115351 | NCBI WGS metagenome assembly VYLQ01 (sample SAMN12291776, study PRJNA351875) | freshwater metagenome | isolation source: freshwater lake | place: USA: Michigan, Lansing Lake | collected 2013-08-14 | reverse complement strand
GCGACTGTTCGAGTTTTGTCAGGGAGATTATGGTGGTGACCCTTGCTACGAAGCGGTCTTTTCCGACCAAGGTTGGGACGGTCTACCACTTCTCTCAATATACAAGGTTGGGTTGAAGCATGAAACCCAACGCCAGCTCATGTTACGAAGTGCGCTAACCCATCCTACAAATAATTGTGCCTCCCTACTTATATTTATCGGATGTATGAGTAAACAAGATAAATTATTGATTAAAATTCTTTTATGTAATTCTGATGCTAACATTCCCTTCGAGCAACTTTGTCAACTACTGAGGAAATTAGGATTTGATCAACGAATAGGAGGAATTCATCATATTTTTACCAAAGAAGGAGTTGAAGAAATTTTAAATCTGCAACCCAAACAAGGAAAAGCAAAAGTCTATCAAGTTAAGCAAATTCGTAGTCTGATTTTAAAATATAAGTTAGGAGATCAAGATGAAAATTCGTTATGAACTGATTATTTACTGGAGTAATGAGGATCAACTATTTATCGTTGAAGTTCCAGAACTTGCAGGATGTATGGCTGATGGAGAAACTTATCAAGAAGCTGTGCAAAATGCTGAAATCATTATTCAACAATGGATTGAAACAGCACAAGAATTAGGGCGAGAAATTCCTGAACCTAAAGGACGTTTATTATTTGCTTGAACAAGCGCAGAAATATGTAATACTAAATCCAGTTATTAGAGACTGATTATCTATTTTAAATGATCAGGACTCTAGGGATATAATACTAAATCACCAATTTTTTTTGAACAGAAAAAGTAAGGGCGAAGCATTCGGATAGAAAATCTACGGTTTCAGCGATAGGTTATCGCCCGAATGCTTCGCCCCTACAGGACGCTTGACTTGTGGGGAAAAGTCGAAATTAATAGGCAAATAATCCCGATATTGATAAAGACATCAGCCAGATTAAAAACAGGAAAATTAATCAATCGAAAATCGAGAAAATCCACCACATAACCAAACAAAAAGCGATCGATACCATTGCCGAAAGCCCCTGCTAAAATAAAACCGTAGGCCAATTGTTCCCAACGATTTAAATGCGGTCCAAAGTAAGCAAAAGCCATTAATCCCAAACTAACCAATAAAGATAGCCATTTTAGCCAACCAACACCGCCCCGAAAAACACTAAAAGCCGCCCCAGTATTAATCACATAGGTAAAATGAAAAATCCCCGGAATAATCGGGAAAGTATCACTAATTTGCTCAAAACTCTGCACGGTTATATACTTAGTTACTTGGTCTAAAATTAGACCAATCACCGCCACTATCCAAAACCAGCGATTCTTTTTTAACATTGGCTGTGGCATCAATAAAATAATAATTTACGGAAGAAAAAGGCAATAATTACCACCACACAAATTACTACTAACTGCCCTAAAAATGGCCAGACTGAATAATTCATAAATAGGGTGGGCAAACTATCGGGAAAGGTGATTTGACTGGCTTGGGGCTGAAAAATCGACAATCCCAGCATATATAATAAACCGCACAGATGAATCACTAACAAACCGGCAAAAGCACTTAAAGCCAGGGTTTCTATCTTGGCGCGCCAGCGAAAAGCCAACCAACCACACAGCCATGCCCCCGGCATAAAGCCTAAAATATAGCCAAAACTGGGTTCTTTCAGATAACCCATTCCCCCACCCTGGGCAAACACGGGCAACCAAGTTAAACCGAGAAAAATATAGGCCACCTGGGCGAGAAGCCCGGCATTTTTGCCCCCTAGACAGCCCGTTAACAATACTGCCCCAATTTGGTAAGTTATGCCTAGTTTTTGCGAAGATAGACCCGTAGCCGACCAACTAGCTAGGCTTACTGGAACAAATGTACTAAAAATTGTCAGCAACAAACCAATCAAAGCCCAGATTAACTCATTGGGAACCGATGCGGAAACGCGCCGGGGCGGAGATTCTCGTCCTCGACGTGATTTAGGTTGCCTGTTGGGGTTGGTATTCACCGGGGATGGGGGCTTCTCCTCCTATTAAACTAAGATCAGCCAACATCGCCTGATCCTGTTGGGGGGGTTGTCCTAGAGTGGTCAAATAATGCCCAATCAGCATAGCATTAATTCCCGATTTTAGCCCCAGATTTTGCAATTCTCCCATCACTGCCTCTCGTCCCCCGGCATAACGGAGGATTTGTTGGGGTAAAATAAACCGGAAAATAGCGATCGCTTTTAGGGCAGTAAAAGGGTCTAGTTTGGGTAAATGACCTAAAGGGGTGCCACTTCTGGGGTTTAATAGGTTAATCGGCACTGATTCCACTTCTAATTCCGCTAGGGAAAAAGCTAAATCGATGCGATCGGTCCAACTTTCCCCCATACCGATAATTCCGCCTGTACAAGCCTGAATTCCCGCCGCTTTCAGGTTTTTTACCGTTTCTACCCGATCCTGCCAACTGTGGGTGGAGACGACGTTAGGATAAAAATTCTCGGAAGCTTCCAGATTGTGATTATAACGGGTAACTCCAGCTTCTTTTAAGGCTTGCGCTTGGGCAAGGGTTAACTCTCCTAGGGCGCAGCAGGGTTTAATCTTGGCTGTTTCGATGATTTCTTGAACTGTGGCCAGTATTTCCTCGAATTCCTGCGATTTAGGGCTATTGTACTTTAATCCCCGGCCTTGACTAACTAAACAGAAGCGTTTGGCCCCCGCGTCGGCCGCCGCTTTCGCATGGCTGACGATTTCCTCGCGACTTTTTAAACCGTAGATAGGCGAATCTTGACCAGGATGGTGGACGGATTGGGAACAAAAACTACAATTTTCCGAACAACTTCCCGATTTTATGTTGATAATGCTACATAAATCCACCGTATTACCACAACAGGCCTGACGAATGCGATCGGCAGCCTCACATAAGCTGAAAATATTTTCCTGACCTTCGATCGCAGTTAAAGCTAGGGCCTCTTGCTTACTGAGTCGATCGCCAGCGATAATCTGATTAGCCCTAGTCTGTAACCAGTTTTTTAAGGCTTCTCCCTCGATGGGGATAGATTGAGTAGCGGTGTGTGTAGAGACTTGTACCACGTCGTTTATGCTCTGACTAAGTTAGGCTCATCTTATCATTATTCAGTTACTGGGGAAAGATTAATAAAAAACTTTAGAAAAAAATACCCTTTTGTGCTAGACTACCCGCAAAAGTTATCTTGTCTCCGATTTTATGAAAGTTATTCCGACGGAAATTCCTGATGTTTTAATCATTGAACCGCAAGTTTACGGAGACGATCGAGGTTTTTTCTTGGAGAGTTTTAATCAGAGAGATTTTCGAGAAAAAACTGGAGTCAATACCACTTTTGTCCAGGATAATCACTCTATGTCCTTAAAAAATGTCCTGCGAGGATTGCACTATCAAATTCCCAATCCCCAGGGTAAATTGGTGCGAGTGGTGAGCGGTAGTGTTTTTGATGTGGCCGTGGATGCGCGTCAAAGTTCCCCCACTTTTGGGCAATGGGTAGGCTGTGTTTTAAGTGCGGAAAATAAACGGATTTTCTGGGTTCCCGAAGGTTTTGCCCATGGCTTTCTAGTTCTCTCTGAACGAGCCGAATTTCTCTACAAAACCACTAATTATTATTATCCTCAATACGAAAAAACTATTTTATGGAATGATGCAGATTTAGGGATTGATTGGCCTCTAGATACCCCCCCGATTCTCTCTCCTAAAGACCAAGCTGGACAACCCTTTAAATCCGTGGAAGTTTTCCCCTAAAGACAATGAAAAAAGTTTTACTAATTGGTGCTAAAGGTCAAGTAGGACAAGAGTTACAGGTAACTTTACCTCCTTGGGGTGAAGTTATTAGTATCGGTCGAGAAGAACTAGATTTAACTAACTCGGAAAAAATCCGCCAGTTAATTAGGGAAATTCACCCCGATTATCTGGTTAATGCCGCCGCTTATACGGCAGTAGATAAAGCCGAAATCGAGCCAGATTTAGCCTATTTTATCAATGCTATAGCCCCAAAAATTATGGCGGAATCTGCCGAGAAAATTCAAGCTAAATTTCTCCATATTTCCACCGATTATGTCTTTGATGGTCGGAAAAATACCCCCTATCTAGAAACCGATCTAACTAATCCTTTAGGGGTTTATGGACAATCAAAGTTAAGGGGAGAAGAGGAGATTAAAACTGTTAATTCTAACGCTATTATCCTGCGTACTGCTTGGGTTTACGGCAGTTATGGCAAAAGTAATTTTGTCAAAACTATGCTGAGATTAGGCAAGGAAAGAGAGGAGTTAAAAGTAGTTGTTGATCAGGTGGGAAGTCCCACTTGGGCAAAAGATATCGCCACGGCCATTACTCACCTTCTAATTAATGTCGATAATCCCGCAGGAATCTATAATTTTACTAATAGCGGTGTCGCCAGTTGGTTTGATTTAACTAAAGCGATTTTTGAGGAGGCAAAAATAAGCGGTATTCCCTTAAAAATTCAGAGAGTAATTCCCATTACTACTGCTGAATATCCTACCCCAGCAGTGCGTCCGGCCTACTCGGTTCTTTCTGGTCAAAAAATCTCGCAACAATTAGGTTATATTCCTCCCTATTGGCGAGATTCCCTCAAAGCGATGCTCAACCAACTATTTAATCTTTAAAACTATGAAAGCACTAATTTTATCCGGTGGTAAAGGTACGAGGTTACGTCCCCTAACTTATACTGGGGCAAAACAGTTAGTTCCCGTGGCCAATAAACCGATTTTATGGTATGGAATCGAATCAATTGTGGCCGCAGGAATTACCGATATTGGCATTATTATCAGTCCCGAAACCGGGGAAGAAATTCGTCAGACCACGGGCAGTGGTGAACAGTTTGGCGCTAAGATAACTTATATTCGCCAAGATCAACCGGCTGGATTAGCTCACGCGGTCAAAACTGCCCAATCTTTCCTAGGAGATTCCCCCTTTATTATGTACTTGGGTGATAACCTAATCGAGGATGATTTATCGCCCTTTTTAGAGTCTTTTCACCAACAGTCTCTTGACGCTTTAATTCTCCTGCGAAAAGTGTCTAATCCTAGTGCTTTTGGGGTGGCAAAAGTAAATGAAACCGGCAAAGTTTTATACTTAGTCGAAAAACCCAAAGACCCCCCCTCAAATTTAGCTTTGGTAGGGATTTATTTTTTTGCTCCCACCATTCATCAAGCGATCGCATCTATTCAACCTTCGGGCCGGGGTGAGTTAGAAATTACCGACGCTATCCAAGAATTAATCAATCAAAATAAAGCAGTAGAAGCGAATAAACTACTGGGTTGGTGGTTAGATACGGGTAAAAAAGATGATTTATTAGAAGCAAATCGGATTATCCTCGATACCTGTCTAGAAATCGCTTTACAGGGAGAAATTGATCCTAATAGTCAGGTGATCGGACGGGTACAAATTGGTCAGGGTAGTAAAATTATTAATAGTACCATTCGCGGTCCTGTAATTATTGGAGAAAATTGTCACATTGAGAATTGTTTTATCGGTCCCTATAGTAGTGTGGCTAATGGAGTAAAATTAATTGATGCCGACATAGAACACAGTGTAATTCTCAAAGATGCCACGATTATTGGCATTCATCAGCGCATAGTTGATAGTGTTATCGGACGACGGGCAAAATTAGAAATTGCTCCCCAACGTCCAAAAGCTTTACGCTTTATGATCGGGGATGATTCCCATGTAGAATTAGTTTAGTTATCGGGGACTAACTGCCAGTTTAATTAATACCGGAAGATCGAGAATTTCCCTAGCTAATTCGCCAGCAGTTTTCCAGTTTTTCTGGCCAAGATTGAGGTTTTCAGGACAAAAAAGCCGACCTAACTATGTTACAATCAAAAGCCTGACCTATTTTACCGTTCTAGCACTATGACCCAACAGTATCGCATTACCCTACTACCCGGCGATGGCATCGGGCCGGAAATCCTCGCTGTCACCGTAGAGATACTGAAAGTCATCGGTAAAAAATTTGACCTCCAGTTTGACTTCCAAACCGCTTTAATTGGAGGGGCAGCCATTGATGAAACCGGCAGTCCCCTCCCCGAAGCAACCCTGAGCGCCTGTAAAAATAGTGACGCTGTTCTCTTGGCCGCTATCGGGGGTTATAAATGGGATAATTTGCCCCGGCAGCAAAGGCCAGAAACGGGATTATTAGGCTTAAGATCTGGCTTAGGTCTTTTTGCTAATTTACGTCCTGCCACCATTTTTCCGCAATTAATCGACGCTTCTAGTCTCAAACGGGAGATTATCGAGGGAGTGGATATCATGGTCGTCCGGGAATTGACTGGGGGTGTTTACTTCGGTCAACCGAAGGGGATTTTTGAGACGGAAACGGGAGAAAAATGCGGTGTAAATACCATGGTTTACTTGGAGTCGGAGGTGGACCGCATCGCTAAGGTGGCCTTTGAAATTGCCCAAAAACGCAGCAATAAACTCTGTTCCGTCGATAAAGCTAATGTTCTTGATGTTTCCCAACTCTGGCGCGACCGGGTGACGAAAATGGCCGCTAATTATCCCGATGTGGAACTTTCCCATCTCTACGTCGATAACGCAGCCATGCAGTTAGTCCGGGCCCCCAAACAATTTGATACTATCGTCACGGGCAATTTATTCGGTGATATTCTCTCCGATGAAGCGGCCATGTTAACCGGTAGTATCGGAATGTTACCCTCCGCTAGTTTGGGGACTGCTGGGGTGGGAGTTTTTGAACCCGTCCACGGTTCGGCCCCGGATATCGCCGGCCAAGATAAAGCCAATCCGATCGCCCAGATTCTCAGTGCTGCTATGATGTTAAAATATGGGCTAAATCAGCCTTTAGCGGCAGCATCGCTGGAAAAAGCCATAGAAAAAGTCTTAGCTCTCGGTTATCGGACTGGAGATATTTTCTCGGAAGGTATGACCCTAGTGGGATGCCAAGCTATGGGCCAGGCCATCCTGAAAGTTTTAGAAGGGAGCATCCCGCTTTTGCCATAAGCATAAATACTCAAGAAATTAGGAGAAGCCAGAGTGCAGAATAGAAACATTCTCATCGAAAATTTTGGGTCTGAAACCCCGTCGTTCTACGACGGCTTTACCGTTAAATACTAGCGCATTTACCAAATATATGCTAAAATGTGAGACATGGAAAAAGCCTATTCTTCCCGATTTTACCCCACACCAGAACAAGAGTCGCTATTGCGGCGCACTTTGGGCTGTGTAAGATTGGTTTACAATAAAGCTCTCCATCTCAGAACACAAGCTTGGTACGAAAAGCAAGAAAGAGTAGGCTACGCTGAAACGTCTTCAATGTTGACCGAGTGGAAAAAGCAAGAAGAATTAGACTTTCTCAATGAAGTTAGTTGTGTCCCTTTACAACAAGGGTTAAGACACCTACAAACTAGATTGGCTACTTAACATCTTCTGAAAGCAATAGAGTCTCCTACTTGAATTAATTCATATTTTGATATTACCTTCAGTGTTACTTTATTGCTAGGTTCTGCGGAACAGCCTACTAACAACAGTAAACCAATTGCAATTAATTGTGAAATTTTGATGAACATAATCATCATTGGATTACCTCCAAAATTCGAGTGTAGCTTGTAGGGTGCGTTAGCGTTAGCGTAACGCACCAATCCCAGTTAGAAACCCAACATTATTGACGACATTGGTGTGGTTGGGTTTCGCTCAAGCGTCGCTAATATTTGACAGACAAGAGTTATTATTGCTCAACCCAACCTACGGCTACGGCTACTTAAATTTCCTAACACGAGTGTGTCAAGGTCTCTGTTTTGGATTGCAATCTTTACCAATGAGATAAAAGCAGACCATGGGGGAATTTTTCCCAGCACATATAAGCAAATTTGTCAAGATGCTGGAAAAATTTTCTTTGCTTTTGCGATCAATTATCGATAGCGTTTTCAGAGAACTTCTCCGAAGAGGTTTTCACAGCACTAAAGTTCTGCAAGAATCATCCCTTTAAGCGGTGACATTTTCTGTTTCTGCTGGTTCAATTTCTGGCATTTCTACTTTAATTAAACTCACTTTAGCACGATAAAGTAGTTTTTCCCCATGACGATAGCCCCGATAACGCACTAGAACAGATGTACCGATTTCTGCCTGACCATCGATCAATTGATGGATTTGCGGATCGTAACTAACATGATCACCGACACTGTCAATTGGTTGCACTCCCCAGCGCTCCAGTAACTGCATAATCGGTTTAACTAAAGAGAGGATTTTGACCGCTGCTAGGTCAGTATTTTTGCGGGCAACGGCCTCGGCCGTGGGCCATTGAACTAACCAAGATTCGATCGCTTCGATGCTTTGACGTTGAAATTCTGCGGCTAATTCTTCTTTTTGCTTGTCTAATTTTTGCTGTAAATTTTGATACTCTTGTTCGAGAATTTTTAATTCCCCTGAATGATCCTCTGGCTGCATAGTCGGAATTTCAAAATGAGCGAGTAGATCCCTAACTGGCAGCTGCAGCCCATTAGCTAATTTCACCAAAGATTCAGAGGATAATTTGGCGATTAAACCATGGCGAACTCTCTGCAATTGCCAAGAAGATAGACCCGATAACCGACTCAATTCTTCCAGATTTTTACAGCCAATTTCTGCCATTAACTGCTCTAATTTTTGCCGATGATATTTATATAAGGACTCATTCATGGGACTTCTCAGCTTAAGCGATGTGTTTAGCTAAAACGGATTTAGGAGCGCGACGAACAAAGACAGAGAATTGTTTCTTTACCGAGACGCTGATGAGCTGCAAAGCGATGGCAACCAGAAAAACCGTAGTAGTTACCATCCACTTCTAAAACATCGATCGGTTCTCGTAATCCCTCCTCAGCGATCGATTGCATCAACTGATTAACTTTTTCGGGATCGGTTTGTCGCGGTAAAGGACGACGAATTTGGGACAGAGGAATGTTTTTAATTTCCATAGTGTCTTCACTATAACACATTTAGGCTAAACTGAAGATAAGTTGACTCGGTTGCTGATGCACTGGTCTGCCTCGGTGCTGGCAGTTTTCTGGCCACAGACAAGATTTTATCACCCAATCCTCTCCTTTTCTGGCTATGACTATTCCTCCTATCAATGAAAAAATTATCCGGCAAAATAGCACCAATGCTTCCTATCAGCGCGGTCAATATTATTACGATAATGGTGCAGTTATTTCTCTTTGGCAACGGGGGCAAAATCTGCAAGCTTTAGTGAGTGGTAGTGAGGTTAAACCCTATCGAGTTGCTATCGATTTTAACCAAGATAATCTTGAGAATGTCTCCTGTTCCTGTCCCTACGATTACGAGGGTTGGTGTAAGCATATTGTGGCGGTTTTATTAACCTGTTCTCGTCAACCAGAATTAATTATCAAAAAAGCCTCTCTAGAGGAGTTATTGACACCAATCGATGAAAGTAAATTAAGAAAATTGCTTAATCATTTAGTGGCTAAACACCCAGAAATTATCGAGACAATTGATAGGTTTTTATTTCCAGCTACCCCAGTTAATAAAGCGGGAGGGAAGATAACTATTAATGTCAAAGCTTATCGTAATACTGTCCGTAATGAACTGCGGCAATCCCTGCGAGCGATCGAAGAAGATTACTACGAAGAAGACCCAATTTCTAATGAAATTTATGCCCTAGTGGATGAGTCCCAAGATTATTATCAAAAGGGAGAACCAGATAATGCGATCGCTATTTTAGAAGCAATTATTAGCGCCTGTATCGAGGAATGGGATAATTTAGAAGATTACGGTGCTGTTAATGATGATTTAAGTGCCAGAATCGATCGAGTTCTAACGGCAGCAATTTTAAGCAGAGAATTTAATCCCCAAGAAAAGCAAGATTTAAGGGAAAAAATCGAGCAATGGCAGCATGAATGGAGTGCCGATTTTGAGATGAGTTTAGCAGCCTTACAACAGGGATGGGACGATCCAGTTTTAGAGAAGATTTTACGAGGAGAATCGGCTAATTTTTCAGAAATGTGGTCAGGGAATATCCCCGATTATGCCCAAACATTAACTTCTATTCGCTTAGAAATTTTCGAGCAACAGGAAAAAGATCAGGAGTATTTGAATCTAGCTTTAGCTTCAGGACAAGTGGTAGAATACCTAACTAAGTTAGTCTATCTTGATCGCATTGATGAAGCGATGGCAGCGGCAAAAAACATGATAACTAAAAACGATGAAGCCTTCTTTTTTGCCAAAGCTTTACGCGATGAATCCGCACCAGAATCCGCTCTCATAATTGCCAGGGGGGGTCTAAATTTCCCAGGAAATTCTTATTATCAATTAGCTCTCTGGACAAGTGAACTAGCGCAATCTTTAGGGGATATAGATACAGCTTTGGCTGCTAGAATTAAGGCATTTCAAGACCAACCTTCCTTTTCCCATTACCAAAAAATTGAGTCTTTAGCGGGGGAAGATTGGCCCGATTTAAAATTAGACTTATTAGATTACTTGCGCGAGTTTAGCGGTGGACGTTCCACAGAGGCTAAAATCGATATATTTCTCCACGAAAATTTAGTTAGAGATGCAATTAAAGTCGTTTCTGATAATTCCTATGTGCAGTCTCACCTAATTTGGCGGATAATGGATGCGGCTGCTACCGTAGATCCTAACTGGGTGATCGATCACGCGCGTCCTCCTGCGGAAAAGATACTCGACGAAAAAAAGGCTGATCGCTACGAAGAAGCGATTAAATGGCTGAAAAAAGCTCGTAATGCCTTTTATATGTCAGGAAGACGGGAAGAATGGCAAACTTATCGGGAAAGTTTGATTAAGGAACACGGACGCAAATCGAAATTTATGGGGTTATTTAAACATCAGGATTTACAATAATTTAAGCTTCTAGCCGTCAGTTATCGGCTAAAATCAGGCTGTTTTTAGCTTCTAGAGCGGGAATTGTCCTAATCTTAGACCTATTGATATTTTGGGGCAAAGTAGAGTATAATAGAAGATTGGTCTAAACTTATCTCCAGACTACTTATACTGAATATTCATTGTCAAAAAATATGACTGAAACTATTCGCTTTTTGATGTGTTCTCCCGATCATTACGATGTGGATTATGTGATTAATCCTTGGATGGAGGGCAACATTCACAAATCTTCCCAGGAAAAAGCTAGGCAACAATGGCAGCAGCTTTATCATATTCTCAAAGATCGGGCGCTCGTGGATTTAGTCACACCAGAAAAAGGCTGGCCCGACATGGTTTTTACCGCTAATGCAGGTTTAGTTCTGGAAAAAATAGTCGTTCTCAGTCGCTTTTTACACAAAGAAAGACAGGGAGAAGAACCCTATTTTAAACAGTGGTTTGAAGATAACAGTTTTACGGTTCATGAACTGCCAAAAGATTTACCCTTTGAAGGTGCAGGAGACGCATTATTAGATCGGGAAGGACGCTGGTTATGGGCAGGATATGGCTTCAGAACTGAGTTAGATTCCCATCCTTTAATCGCTAAATGGCTCGATATCGAGGTTTTATCCCTACGTTTAATCGATGAACGTTTCTATCACCTTGATACCTGTTTTTGTCCCCTTAGTGGTGGCTATCTTCTCTACTATCCCGATGCTTTTGATGCCTATTCAAATCGGTTAATTGAGTTAAAAATTCCCGAGGAAAAACGCATTATCGTTGAAGAAGCAGATGCGGTTAACTTTGCTTGTAATGCTGTGAATATCGGTGAAGTAATCGTCATGAATAAAATTAGTGACGATTTACAACATAAGTTAGCAGCAAAAAGCTTTGAAGTGGTACAAACTCCCCTGACGGAGTTCTTAAAAGCAGGAGGAGCCGCTAAATGTTTAACCCTGCGTACCACGGAACCCTTAATTCCAGACCATCGCGCTAATGTCACCATTGAAAGTCGCATTCTCCAGTTAGAAGGTCATCTTCTCGATGCGGGAATTATGAATAAAGCTCTCGATGTTGTGGTAGGAAATGGGGGCAGCTTCAAGGTTTTAAACTTCACTTTGGGGATTGAGCGCCAAAGTACCTCCTCAGCAGAAGTGCGCGTTTCTGCACCCTCCCACGAGGTAATGGAGGAGATCATGGTACAATTGATCGACCTCGGTGCAGCCGCTCGTCCCCAAGAAATCTGTGATGTCAATACCGCAGTGGTGACACAAGATGGGGTTGCTCCCGATGATTTTTATGTCAGCACCATCTATCCCACGGAAGTGCGGGTTAGCTGTGAATGGGTGCGGGTGGAAAATCAACGCATGGATGCAGCCATCGTCGTCACTGAAGGTGCGGAAGGCAAAACGGCCAAATGTACTCTGCTACGGGATTTAAAAGCTGGCGATCGCGTTATGGTGGGAGTTGAGGGCATCCGTACTATCCGACAGGCGGAATCCCGGGAACAACGCAACAGCACCCAGGAATTTACCTTTATGGGTGCGGGGGTTTCCAGCGAGCGCCGAGTCGAGTTAACCGTGGAGCAGATTGCCTGGGAAATGCGTAAAATTCGCGACCAAGGCGGTAAAGTGGTGGTAACGGCAGGTCCAGTGGTCATTCACACCGGAGGAGCGCAACATCTCTCCCGTTTAATCCGCGATGGTTACGTTCACGCTTTACTGGGGGGAAATGCGATCGCAGTTCACGACATGGAACAGGCGATCATGGGTACTTCTTTAGGGGTAGATATGCAGAAAGGTATCCCCGTACGCGGTGGCCATCGTCACCACCTCAAGATTATCAACCTCATCCGTCGCCACGGCAACATCGCCAAAGCTGTATCGGCCGGGGTATTGACAAAAGGCGTAATGTATGAATGCGTCAAGAATAATATCCCCTTCAGTTTGGCCGGTTCAATTCGCGATGATGGTCCGCTTCCGGATACGGAGATGGATTTAATTAAAGCACAGGAAGAATATTCCCGCTTAATTCAAGGTGCAGACATGATTCTCATGCTGTCTAGTATGCTCCATTCCATCGGTGTGGGCAATATGACACCAGCAGGGGTAAAAATGGTCTGTGTCGATATTAACCCGGCCGTGGTGACAAAATTAAGCGATCGAGGTTCGGTAGAATCCGTCGGTATTGTCACCGATGTGGGTTTATTCCTGAGTTTGTTAACCCAACAGTTGGATAAATTAACCCGTCCCTTGGTAGAAACGGTTTAAAACCCAAAATAGATATCGGGTGGGTTACGCTTTGCTAACTCACCTATTTTTGTCGGTATTTTCAACCAATTATCAGAGAAAATTTGCCCACTAGAGTCGCCCTAGCTTGCTTTCTTTTTGTATAATACTAAATCTGGTTATTAAGTAGCTGGTTATAATTAAATTAAAAATGGGTTTTAGGTTCGATCCCCCCTTAGTCCTAGGGTTGATTCATAGTAGGGTTGATTCATAGTAGGGTTGATTCATAGTAGGGTTGATTCATAGTAGGGTTGATTCATAGTAGGGTTGATTCATGAATCAACCCTACCCTTAGTCCCCCCTTGATAAGGGTTGTGTCTGATAATTTTTAACGCCTACCTACTTAAAGACTGATTATTTATTCCCCTTTTTGCCTTTTACATGAGCAGAAAACGGGTTTCTCGGAGAAACCCGTTTTCTGTGCGTTACTCAACGGATTTAGTATAATAGGGATTAATCTTCCCATACTTGTCAAACGGCTATGAGTCTCTGTCTCAATCCCGATTGTTCGCACAAAAACACCCCCACGGATAAATTCTGTCATAAGTGCGGTTCTCAATTACTGCTCAGAGAACGTTATCGAGCGCTAAAATTAATCGGTCAAGGGGGTTTTGGTAAGACATTTCAAGCGATAGATGAGGATAAACCCTCAAAACCCTACTGCGTCATTAAACAATTTTTCCCATCCGCGCAGGGAACAGGAACTTTACAAAAAGCAGCAGAATTATTTAAAGAAGAAGCGATTCGTTTAGATAGTTTGGGAAGATACCCACAAATCCCCGAACTTTACGCCTATTTTACCAGTAATGACGGGCGACAATATCTCGTACAGGAATATATCGAAGGACAAAATCTCGAACAAGAATTAAAACAGGAAGGAGTATTTAACGAAGCCAAAATTAAACATCTTTTGTCAGAGATTTTACCGATTCTAGAATTTATTCATAGTAAACAAGTAATCCATCGTGACATTAAACCCGAAAATATTATCCGCAGAAAAAGCGATAATAAATTGATTTTAGTTGACTTTGGGGCGGCAAAATTTGTCAGTCCTTTAAATCGTTCCATGACAGGAACAATTATCGGTTCTGCGGAATACATCGCACCAGAACAGGGAAATGGTAAGGCAGTTAATGCCAGTGATTTGTATAGTTTGGGTGTAACTGGCATTTATTTATTAACCGGAATATCTCCCTTTGATTTATTCGATGGGGGAGAACACCAATGGGTATGGCGACAGTGGTTAGTTAATAATCCTGTTAGTAATGAGTTAGAGAATATTCTCGATAAATTAATTGAATTTGGCACGAAAAAACGCTATCAATCTGCCTCGGAAGTGTTGTCAGCTTTGCAGATAAAAACATCAGTCTTTATCCCCCAGACAACTATTCAAAAACCCGTTAATCCCGTTATTTCCGTTCCCCAAACTCCCCCATCTATCCAGCTTAAAAGTGCCAAAGGAATCGATTATCGGAAATTAGAAGATTTATTAAAACGGCAGCAATGGAAGCAAGCGGACGAGGAAACCGCCAACGTGATGCTACAGGCTGCCAACCGCACAAAAGACGGATGGCTGAGAGAGGAGGATATCGATAATTTTCCCTGCGAGGATTTGCGAACCATTGACCAATTATGGGTTGAATATAGTAACGGAAAATTTGGCTTTTCCGTGCAGGCGAAAATCTACCGCGAACTTGGTGGGACGCGGCAGTATAATGAAAGAGTTTGGCAAGCTTTCGCAGATAGGGTAGGCTGGCGAGTGAATAAAAGCTGGATATACTACAATGATCTTACTTTTGACCTAAAAGCACTCCTGGGACACCTCCCATATGGTTTGTTTGGGAGGTTGGGTAGGAGGAGGGTGGTGGTGGGACGTTCTCTTCTCTCGCGTCGAGACTTGCAAAATGTAACATATAAAGGTAACAGCCAATTTTTAAGAATTGTATCGGGTTGATTTTCCACGAAGCCATGCGGGTTCTGGGATAATAAAGCTGGCACAATTCTAGGAGAAGATATTTGCCGACTCAAAAACAGAAAGATACCGCTATCTTTATTTGTCAGTTGCTTATCTTTTTTCTACCAACCGATATACCTATTCCGCTATGATAGCCGACTCAAAATTATTTATATTTTAGCGGGAACCAATGAAGACATCAGCATTTTAATCGATGAACAGGGAAATTGGAACTTTGAATTATGAAAAAATCACCTTCGGAAATGACTAACGCAGAACTCCGTCAGTATCTTTCGGAACATCGAAACGAAGAAGCTATTTTTAGTGAAGCACTAGAAGTATTATTAAGCCGAAAAAAAGACGGTTTTAAATATCCCGCACCTCAAATGATGTCCTATAAAGAAATAGAAACGATTTTCAAGGAAAAATTAAATCAAATAATTGAGGAATAGAAATCGTGCGTTATGCGATTATTATCGAAAAAATTGATAGGGTTTCGATTCCTGTTACAGGTTGGCGATATAATATTGGTTGGATAAATGAAAGAAGTTCGATTTAGTGAGCATTCTAGAATCAAATTGAATTTGCTATCCGCTCGTGGAATTTTTATCACTCCTGAATTTATCCTCGAAACCGTACAATTTCCTGACAAAATAGAAATCTCTGAAGACAACAAGCGAATCGCACAAAAAAAGTTCAATGATAATTTAGTGATTCGAGTAGTTTATCGAGAATTCAGTGCTTTTTTCTTAATCATCACCCTTTACCCCGGTAGGATATCCCGATATGAAAAAGATACACTATAGCCCAGATGTGGATGCTTTATTAATTGAGTTAAACAATAATCCAATTGCTTACGCAGAGGAGGAAGAGAAAACAATATTACATTATTCCGAGGACGATCAGTTAGTTTTGATCGAGATTCTAGATTTTGGTTGTTCTCTATCGGAAGATGCTAGACAAGAACTTGCAAAATCCATATCTTCTCGTGAATCGATTAAAATATAGTTATTAATTAATATCCATCTCACAACAATTTCAATTATGAAAGGTATTCAGTATATTGTCGATGAAACAGGGGAAAAAACGGCAGTTGTTAATGAGTTTTATCAAAATTTACTCGATCGCTCTCCCGTAAACGAAGACTGGATAAATCGATCGCCTTTTCGAGAAAAATTAGATCAAGCTCTGACATGGAATGCTAATCATCCACCGCAGTTATCAGATCTAGAATCCCTAGAGAGCAAACTCGAAAATAATGAGTGCTGAAGAAAAGGCTAGAAAACTAAGTAGATTGAGCGATGCAAATTCCATCTAAAGCAATTATTCCAGAGGATAAACTTACTCGTTATCTTCTCGTATTCAGAGACAAAGATGACAAATCAAAATTTTTAGCACAAGCAGGATTTACTCTCGATAATGCGGCCAGTTTGCAAAAAGCGATTATTCAGCTAATTACCGTAGAAGATGCGATCAAAGATGGTAAAAATGAATACGGTATCTTTTATCGAGTTGAAGGAATGCTAGAAGGAGTTAACGGAATCAATTTAGCAGTGGTTACAATATGGATACTGCGATACATTGACGACTGTTTTCAGTTTGTTACTCTCAAGCCCCGAAAGGATAGATAATTATGGATGTTAGATTATACGATCATGTGGTTCTTTGTCTTGATGTTCCCGAAGACAATCTAAAATCGGGAGATGTGGCAGTATTAGTGGATTTAATCCCCCATCCTAGCAATGGCGAAATGGGAGCAATTTTAGAAGTTTTTAACGCTCTCGGTGAGTCAATTTCAGTAGTTACTGTGCCAATTTCGGCGATTAAACCCCTACAAGCAAATGAAATATTTACCGTCCGCTCTTTGGTGAAAGTTGAATAAGTTAAAATCAAAGAGAATATCCCTATCGCTACAATCTCAACTATCGATGAATCTCCTGAAAGATAGTAAAAAAATTCGTTTTATTGACCTCTTTTGTGGTTTAGGAGGGTTTCGAGTCGCGATTGCACAAGTTTGTCGCCAACAAAACTTAGCATCTGATTGTGTTTTTTCCTGTGATATAGATAGGGTCTGCTGAAAAAGTTTTTCGGTGGGGGTTGGGGGTTGGGGTATTTGGATTTTAGGTGATCAATTATGGACAGGACAAGCGGCCTTAGCTAATCGTCAAGCCTATTCACAGGAAACACCGGTTATTTTAATTGAAT
>VYLQ01000179.1_pt1 | contig 17278 bp, 18 predicted proteins | sample 5115351 | NCBI WGS metagenome assembly VYLQ01 (sample SAMN12291776, study PRJNA351875) | freshwater metagenome | isolation source: freshwater lake | place: USA: Michigan, Lansing Lake | collected 2013-08-14 | reverse complement strand
TTAAAAGTTAAACTTCAAGTTTTCATTCAGGACGAATGTACTGATTAACTAATTTTTTGGGGAAAATTAGTTAACCCATTATTATAACATATAATTAATTTGCAAGAGTTCTATTATCAAAGCGCAAGTCCCCTATTTTGAAAGCCTTACCAGAAGCAAGTTTTAGCGACAAGTATAATTACTCACTTGCATAAGTGAGATGCTCCCTTTTATTTGTTCAACTTTGACCAAAAAAGCTTGGGTGTATTTGTCAATTTTTGGGTGATTATCTCCTAGAAAAACTGGCATAAAATGGACAAAAAAATGTATAGATATGACGGAAAATGATTTTCTATTGCGTTTTTTACAAAGATGAAATATGACGAGATTTAGCATCGTTTCTCGACGACTGGCTACTGTTCCAGCGTTCCCTAAAACCAGAGAATTATAGCGGTTTTCACAGAAGTGAGTCCCGATTGAAACGCTGAAACGCCTGTCTATCAAGGGATTTACTATACCTTATTAGACTGAAAACCGCTATACGACCTTATCATTAAGATAAATTATAGGAAAGGTTAGGATGTTCCTATCGATAAATATTAAGTTTTATTACAAAAATTAAAATTTCTGGGAAAACACTTGTTTTGTTTTTGAAGGTCCCGGTATAATTCAGTTAAGTCAAAAAAAAGTTATCAGCAAAACTTAATGTTTTTTTAACTTTTTTGTGACGTTCATAGTTCACCAATTAACGCTGGATAATTCAGTTATGATGACAACAAATAAACTAACCAAAACCTTTGCTTCCGGCTCTCTAGCCATCGGGGTTCTCGCTGGCTCGGTGTTTACCGCTACCAGTGCCAGTGCAATGAAAATGGTTGATTGGGAGGATTTTAAGATCGGAACTCCTATATCGGAGGGCGACAAACAAGTCAAATTGACCAGTTATGTTAATGGAGGTTCTATAGATCTGTCCGATACGTCGATCCCGGTCATGGTTATTTTTGGAGACGTTGGCGGTGGAGAGTATCGATTGTCGATACTGGGAGAGATCAATGGTCCCGACACGTTTACGTACGAAATCAGCATCTTACCCGCATTTCCCAATAATTATTTTACAGGGGTTCAACTGGATTCAGACGTAAACGTTAACCTTGCTAACGGCGGCTACGGGAACGTTCAGAAACGTATTGCGGAGCTACCCACCCTCCTCTTAACTTCAACTGACGGCAACCCCGACCCTTTCAGTGCGTTTTATCCCATTCCGGGTGGATTGAGAACGCTCACGGTCACGGATACACTTATTCCTAACCCGGGTGGCTCCCTGACGTCCTTATCGAATAAATTCACACAAGCCACACAAGTACCAGAACCGGGTACTATCCTCGGACTTCTGGCAGTGGGTGGTTTAGGATTGGTTTCCCGCTTCGGGAAGCAAAAATAACAGTTACCAATGTGTGCAAGACATTGATAACTGTGAGGTCGAAACAGCTAAAGGTTGGATGCCTTGGGAGGGTTTCTAGCTTTTAGCTTTTTCTTAGGCATTGATTCTAACACAGCCTAGGACATAATTTTTGTTTTTATTGAACGGGTCGTTAGAGGGTTTTGGGTTTTTGGAGTGATCAGGGGGAAAATTCAGGGACTTTTTCCCTGAAAATAGGTAAAACCCTACACCCCGAACCGCCGAACGTCCGAAGCCTGCCCCCACGAAAAACTTTTTGCTATCCCAATCGATCGGAGGGCGCAAGCTTTGCGCCCCTACAGTAACGGATTTTGTCCACAATGTAGGGGCGAACTGCGTTCGCCCAAAAGGTACATTATCAAAGCGCAAGTCCCTAAGCTTTGGGTAGTTTAACCCACCATATTTCTTGACCGCGAAAAACTGATGTCTTCTTTACTCTCTGCTATTCCCCTCGACGCGATCGCTTATAATCCCCAGGGTTTAGTACCAGCGATCGCTCAAGACTATCTTGATGCTACAGTGTTAATGATGGCCTGGATGAATCGGGAATCCCTCGAAAAAACCCTCACCACTGGGGAAGCATGGTATTGGAGTCGTTCTCGTCAAGAATTGTGGCACAAGGGTGCTACTTCTGGCCATATCCAAAAAGTGCGTCAAATTCGCTACGATTGCGATAGTGATGCGATATTGCTGACTATTGAGCAAATCGGTGATATCGCCTGTCATACCGGCGAAAGAAGCTGTTTTCACCAAGTAAATTGGCAAAAATCACCGCCAGCGGCCGATACTCTCTCGGAATTGTTTAAGGTAATTTGCGATCGCAGAGACGATCCTCATCCGGAATCCTACACCTGTAAACTCTTGGCCGGAGGAGATAACAAAATTCTCAAGAAAATCGGCGAAGAATCGGCAGAAGTGGTCATGGCCTGCAAAGATAATGATGGCGATGCTATTGCCGCAGAAGTGGCCGATCTTTTTTATCATACCCTCGTCGCTCTCGCCTATCATCAAGTCCCCCTGCGAGATGTCTATAAAAAACTGCAAGACCGGCGCCGGTAATCAGTTATCAGTTATCAGTTATCAGTTATCAGATTTGAGTTTTAAGTGTTAAGTTTCCGATTCCTGAATACCGTCTCCTGATTCCTGACTCCTGACTTGAAAGAGGGTGTAGGGTGTAGGGTGTGGGGTGTGGGGGAATGGGGAAATGGGGAGACCACTTCGTGCGCGTTGCGGGGGGAAGTGGGGAAGTGGGGGAATTTCAACTAAAACCCTTAAACCCTAACACCCTAACACCCTAACACCCTAACACCCCAAAACCCCCAACACCTTTTTTGACTTTTGACTTTTGACTTTATATTTGTGGTTGACGACTTAGTAATTATTGGTGCCACTCCTGCGGGGATAGAAGCGGCTTTGTTGGCTGTTCACCTCAAAAAAAGGGTGGCCTTAGTGCAACAGCCTTCTAGCGGAAATTTAAAGGTGTCTGAGGACATTTTTAGCAAGGGGTACAGCCAAATTTTCCATCTCTATAAACTGCTGAATCATTGGCAAGAAACGGCCATTTATCCCCAATGGCAACAGTTGCGGCAATGGTTAGAGGAAGTAGATAAAAGCATTAATAAACATCATTCTTTGGCGAGATTAGCCACGGAAGGAATAGATGTTATCTTGGGTGGGGGGGAATTTGTCCGGCTGCCGCATTTAGGATTCGTGGTTAACGGTCGGCAATTGTTGGCTAAACACTATCTTATCGCCACGGGTTTTTATCCGCAAGTCCCGAAAATTTTCGGCTTAGATGAGGTTAATTATTTTACTGCTCAGACCCTTTGGCAAGAGCCAAATTTAGATAAGTTGGGACAACATTTAGCGATTATTGGCAACAGCAGCATGGCTGTTAGTTTGGCTCAAATTCTCCGACGTTTAGGCAAAGAAATTAGCTTAATTATCGAGGATAATTATCTACTGCCAGATATTGATCGGGAAATCTCCCATTTAGTTACTGCCATTTTAGAAGCGGAAGGAATTAAGATTTTATACGGCTATTGTCCTAGTCAAGTGAAAGCGATCGAGGGTCAAAAATGGTTACAATTAGGCAATCGTGTCATGGAAGTTGATGATCTCATTTTTGCTGGTAATTATCAAGTCAATGAACAGGGATTAAATTTGGCCGGGGTGGGAGTTAAATTAGAGCAAGGATTAATTAGGGTTAATCGGCAATTACAAACCGATAATTCCCGCATTTATGCCCTAAATTTGCTCAGAAATAATTATCCCGATCCTACTTTAAATCACCGGGCTGCTTTTGGGTTAGTCAAGCATCTGCTCACGGGAGAAAAATTTAACTTTAATCCGGAGCAAATTCCCTCATTTATTGCTTTCGATCCTGCTATTGCTTGGGTGGGTTTAACTGGAAAAGCAGCCTGGGAGAGCTATGGTGAGGAGGTAAAGATGATCAACTATCCCATCAAACATATAGTCCCACAGCAAATCTGGGGGGAAACCACGGGATTTTGTCAATTAATCTACCGACAAGATGGTAAAATACTGGGAGCGCAAATAGTCGGTAATCAGGCAGCAGAAATAATTAGTATCATCAGTTTAGCTTTACAAGAAAATTTAACCATACAATCCCTCAATAAAAATATTTATGCTTGGGGAAGTATGGGAGAGATTATCGGAGAAATGACGCAATTAATCCCCCAGAAAAAATCTTGGTTAACTTGGCTAAAACAATTATTCAGATAATGAGAGCGAGAAAGAAGATTAAATTATGAAACCGAAATTTATTGTCTTTGAAGGTATTGATGGTTCTGGAACAAGTACCCAAGCAAAACTCTTACAAGAATATTTTTTCAAGCGAGGAGAAAAAGCAGTTTTAAGTCCGGAACCTTCCGAGGGAGTCATCGGTAGTTTGATTCGAGAAATAATGCAAACTAATCTTATTTCTATCAAAGATCAAAATAAATTTGACCGACAAATGGCCTATCTGTTTGCAGCTGATCGCCATTATCATTTATATAATGATCACGATGGCGTTTTTAAACTTATTCACCAAGAACAAACCCATGTGATCACTACTCGTTATTATTTTTCTTCTTTGGCCTACAATTGCAATAATCCCGAAGAATTGGCTTTTGTTCAGCAGTTAAATCAACATTTTCCCAATCCAGATTTAGTCATTTATATCGATGTTATTCCTGATATTTCTCTAGCAAGAATTAAAAACAGAGCCATCACAGAAGTGTACGAAAAACAAGAAAAATTAATGAAAGTTCGTCAGATGTTTATCGAGATATTTAAAGAATATAAAGATAATTGTTTACAACTGGATGGCACTGATACAATAGAACAGCTTCACCAAAATATTATTAATTATCTTGAACAATTAATTTAAATCCATGCTTAGTACAGAAACCACCCCTAAATTGACCTACCAACCCCACTATAAACCCAATCAATTAATCTGCGGTCACGGCCAAACGGCAATTATCACGGGATGGACAGTAAAACAGTCCCTTGCTAAACATTTAAATCCCGACCAATACGCAGTAATTGGTAATCTTTATAGTCCCACTAGAGGAATTAGTCCCCTGCTGAGAAACTTAATCGCAAATCCCCACGTTAGATATTTAGTTATTCTCAACGCTACTAAGGAAGATAAAAACTCCGGTAGCTGTCAGTGTTTGCTAGACTTTTTTAGTCAAGGATTTCAGTTAGGGAAAAGTGACACAGGTAGAGAATGTTGGCTAATTAATTCTTCTATCACGGGATATATTGACAAAGAAATTGACCGAGAAATTCTCGAAAAATTGCGTCAATCAATTCAATATCAACTGGTTAAATCCATCCCAGAAGCGATTGAAACTGTCAAAAATTATGCAGAACAATCTCCCCTACCAACTTGGGGAGAACCCTTAATCTTTCCTCTCTTAGAAAATCTTCCTTCTCTGCTACCCGGTACAAGATACGGTCATCGCATTGAAGGAAAAACTATTGCCGAAACTTGGGTAAAAATTCTCCAAAAGATTAAAACCACCGGGACAATTAGACCCACAGGATATGATGGTAAATGGCAAGAATTAATTGACCTAATGGCTGTTGTCACCGATGAACCTCCAGACTTTTATTTTCCCAAACCTAATTATTTGCCTATAGATAGAGCTTTTCTCACCGAATATATCGGACAAATTCTCGATGATTCCCCTATACACCAAGGAGTTAAATACACTTATGGTCAAAGATTACGCTCTTGGTTTGGACGAGACCAAATCGCACAGGTTATTAATAAATTAATCTCAGAAATTGACGCAGCTAGTGCAGTCATGTCCCTCTGGGATGTAAAAGACCACGAAAAGGGAGGTAGTCCCTGTTTAAATCATATTTGGGTGCGAGTGGTGGAAAATGAATTATCTCTCACCGCAATATTTAGAAGTAATGATATGTTTGCTGCTTGGCCGGCAAATGCCATGGGATTGCGTGCTTTACAGCAACATATTAGGGATGAGATTAGCAAGCACTCTGACTACAATTTATCAATGGGTCCATTGATTACTATTAGTCAATCGGCCCATATATACGATGATACTTGGGAGAATGTCGAACGATTAATCGCCACCCAGTACGATAAGATTGTCAATCAGCGCGATTTTTTTGACCCTAGCGGTAACTTTTTGATTTCTGTGGAAGAAGAACAAATTCTTGTCCAACAAACTACCCCCGGCAGCGGGGAAATTGTCGCTTGTTATCGAGGCAAAAATCCCCTCAAATTAATCCGCGAGCTTGCAACAACTAATCCCGCAATTATTCCCGAACATATTGGTTATCTGGGAATCGAATTACAAAAGGCATACAACTGTCTCAAGAATAATCAGCCTTATATTCAAGACCAGTAGGAATTGGGAAGTTTCAGTGAACAGTGAACAGTGAACAGTAATCAGTAATCAGTGAAAAGACAGTAGGAAACTTCTATTTAATACTGCTCACTTAAAACTGAAAACTGATTACTGAAAACTGATTACTGAAAACTGATTACTGATTACTGATTACTGATTACTGCTCCTTGTTTGCTGAACCGGCGCCGCGATATTTGAGAGATGAGGAGCGAATTGGGTTAGCCACCGTGGGATTATTGGTGATTTTAACCTCCGCACCGCGATATTTACCCCCTCGTTCCTTGACAGGAGCTTCGGTGACTGTTGGCTCCCTATAAGTGGCCCCACGGTACTTTTTCTCGCTGGCGGTTTCTGGAGTGGGGACGGGGAGATTCTTTTGCTCTTCTCGTCCTTGCCATAAAAAGGTGACGACAATCACAACTGTCAAGAGAATTAATAGCTGAATCTGCCAAGGAGCTAAAACCAGACTCAACACTAAACTAATTACCGTGGCGGCACTGGCCAGATAAGCGATTTCATCGCTGGACTTCTGCCAGAAATAGGCAGCCAAGGCAGCGGTGAATAGTGGCAATAAAAACGAATAGGACATTCTGGGTACACCTTGTCACGCTAGTGAACCAATCTCTCTATTATTACCTCCCTCGCTTCGATCGGCGAAAAATATTAACTTAGCTTATGGTAATTATAAGTTTTATTTTGTCAATCCTTCTTTACAATTCGTAAAAATATTGTTACATTTATTTACATGAACTAAAAGTTAAAGCAAAACAGCCAAGACAGCAAGCCAGTTCAGATTGTCTCGAGGAGCATCAGACAGCTTATGATTCGTCTAGCTCCAGACAACGGCAAAAAACTGGGCCTACTAGCTTAAAAAAGTTTTCGGGGTTTGGGTTTACCCCATTGACAGATTTGCTTGAGTTCTCCTACATAACTTAGCGCTACCTCGGCTGGACACCGAGGTTTTTTATTTTGTGACAGCGTTTTCGACCTAAGTAAAACGTAGATAGATTATTGCTATCTAACAATTAATTGAGATTACCTACTTAATTAAAAATTAACTTCATTTTGATGTACGGAATCCAAATAAAACTTGATTACATCTTCCGATGTACCCTGACATTGCAACTGGCCTTTATTTAGCCAAATTGCTTGGTCACAGGACTCTTGAATTAAAGTCAAATCGTGGGAAACTACTAAAATAGTAGCGTTGGAATTCCAGAATTTTTTTAAACGTCGTTTACACTTATTTTTAAAACTTTCATCCCCGACGGAAAGGACTTCATCAAGAATAAGAATATCGGGGTGAACCTCCGTGGCGATCGCAAATCCTAAACGAGCCACCATACCAGAAGAAAGAGATTTCACCGGCGCTCCCATATATTCTTCTAACTCAGCAAAGTCGAGGATATCTTTGGTTTTTTCCTTCATTTCCTGACGAGAAAATCCCAGCATTACCCCATAGAGAATAATATTATCTTTTACCGGTAAATCTGGATCAAAACCCGCTCCTAATTCAATTAGAGAGGCAATTTGTCCCCTAACTCTCACCTGTCCCTTTGTCGGTTCCAGAATACCACAAATAACTTTTAAGAGAGTAGATTTTCCTGCGCCATTAGCTCCAATGATACCTAATTTCGCTCCAGAATTAATGACTAAATCTATATCATCTAGAACTAATTTTTTGGCTGGTTGACGATATTTACCTTCAAGAAGAGAGAAGATTGTCCTTTTTAGATCGTAGGAAAATTCTTCTTGAGTGCGTCTTTCGAGAGACACTTGATCGAGTCGAATTACTTCTGTCATTTATAATAAATCCATAAATAAATGTCGCCAGAGTCGGAAGCAAGTCCAACCAATTCCTAAGATGATGATCCCACCAAGTAGAGATTGAAAAATCAAACTAAAATCCGGTAATCCGGGGGAAAGGGACAATTGGCGAATACTTTCAATTACCGGTAATAATGGGTTTAATAGGAGGAATGGTTGTACGGAAGGAGGAATAATTTCTGGGGGATAGAAAATCGGGCTGCTAATCCAAGCGACAAAACAAACAATTTCGTAAAAATAGGGTAAGTCTCTGAAGAAAACGTAGAGGGTACTGACAAAAAAACCCACTCCCGTGCAAACCAGAGAAAGAGCGATCACGGGAAAAATCAGAGCAATTACATTAATTAAACTTTGAGATTTCCAGAGAGTTACTATAGCCAAAAGGGGAAAGATACTAATAGCAAATTGAAAAATATTTGCCACTACCATCGAAACGGGAAAGATGCTAACCGGCAGACGAATTTTATTTAGAATACTGCCATTACCAACAATACTAGGTAAAGCTTGGTTAGTGGAAGCATTAAAGAAATTTATTACTACTAAACCGGTGAAAGCCGCTAGGACATAGTTAACTATAGAATTATCAAAATAAGAGGCGAAAACCGTACCGAAAATTGCCGTGTATAGTGCAGTCATAATCACGGGATTTAACAAGGACCAGTAAACCCCCAGAAAAGAACCCCGATAGCGTCCCTTGAGATTACGTTCCACTAAAACACTAAGCAATTCGTAATATCGCCGCGCTGTTGACCATCTAGTTTGTGTCTGGAGATCGGTCATAGGGATAATTGTCATCTCGTCAGTATTCAGTGCTTTATTCTAAACGATTACCGTCAATTTTGTCTATCGATCGAGAGGGGACTCTAGTTTTTATCCAGTTCCCGACGACTCTCCCTCTCGGGAAAAAGTTCCCTTCCTAGGCCATTTATCTGGCTCAAAAAGCTTAAAACCCGCTAAAAGCCTCTTTTTTTAGGGTTAAACTCGGTTTTTAGGGACAGCCTCAGCTAATTGACCTAGACTCTAGCAGGTTTGCCAATAAAATAGACATCAGATAAAAGCCAAGAAATGCCGATTTAAACAGAGCTAATCTCAGAAAAACCGGAGTCAAAAACCGATAACTGAACAACTTCCTAACAGCCAAACCAAGAATTTAATCTAATTGATGTCCCGTCAGTTCCACAAAGATATCTTCGAGGTTGGAAGGGCGACACATTACTCCAGTTTTATCGCTCAAACTGTCGAGATAAGAATTAGCATCAGCCACGGTGGGGAAGAATTTATAATCGATTTTATCGCCAACTTGTTTGATAACTAACCCTTCGCCATACTTAGTGCGAAAATCCGTTAGAGTTCCTAATTCGATTAATTTGCCCGCGTCCATAATGCCAATTCTGCCCGTTTTTCCCGTGGCGTTATCCTGACAGAGAAATTCCACTTCTTCCATGTAGTGAGTGGTTAACAAAATTGTCATTCCTTGCCGGTTTAAATCGCGAATTACTTCCCACAAACGACGACGATTTTGGGGGTCTAAACCGACAGTTGGTTCATCGAGAAAGAGGATTTTTGGTTCGTGAAGAAGAGCGCGAGCAATCTGTAAACGTCGTTTCATCCCTCCGGAAAGAGTTTTGGCAAGGGCAGATTTTCGATCGCTTAAACTGACATAATCTAAATAGCGATCGATTAATTCCTGTCTCTGGGGATTGGGGATATGGTGCATCCGGCCGTGAAATTCCAGATTTTCCCAGACGGTTAATTCCCCATCAACGCTAATCTGTTGCAAGACTACCCCAATATTTTTCTTCACCTGATCGCGGTATTTTTTCACATCATACCCCGCCACTGCGATTTCTCCTTGACTTGCTTCGGTGAGGGTGATAATCATGCGGATTGTCGTCGATTTTCCCGCACCATTGGGACCGAGTAAACCAAAGATTTCCCCTTTTTCGATGGTAAAGGAAAGCTCGTTAACTACCGGGAGATTGTTATAGATTTTAGAAACGCGATCGAGAGCAATAGCGGCGGTCATAGTTACAAAAGTTAATATTCCAGCTATGGATTAGTGTAGCCCAGATAAACTCGAATATTTTCCACCCACGATCTTTTATTTTTTCCCCTTCTCCTGATTTGGTGGTGGTTTCACATTGGAACCACCCGTGGGAGGTTTACCAGGGGGTCTATCAATTTTAGCTTGATAGCCACGTTCGTTTTGCTCAACCCGTCGTTCTTGTTTTTCTGACATTTAAGTTACCTCTGTTTGATCCTGCCAAAATTCAATATAACGAATTTCCTCTGCATTAATCAAAATTCCTGCGCTTCTGGGGACTGGTTGCCAAGCATCATCTTCTAATTTATACACCAGTTCTAGATAAATATCTCGTTCTGATGATTCTGACGAAGCTAAAGAGTTTTTTCCGAACCAACCCGCTATCTGACTGCCATCTTTGAGAGTAATTAACATCCAGACAGGTTCCTCAATGCGACTAAAGGAATAATCCCAAGCAGAAGGGAATCCTGTAATTGTTTTAAACCCTAAACCAGATAATCCTCGTTCTAATAACTGTTTTTGGTTAGCATAGCCTAAAATTAATCCTACAATTATTGGACTAATAAAAATAATGATAATAAAAGCAAAGGCTAAAAAACTAGGGTTGGCTAAAATACTGCGATCCCACAGCAGCAGATAAACAAATATCCAGGGAATATAGTTGAGACAACTGAAGGTGAGAAACCTTAATAAAATTAGAGTAACCTGCTCAGATTTCTTATAAAAAAATCTTGATAATGTTAGGTCAATTACAAAACCTGGCACTAAAAAGCAAACTGTATAAATAACAGCATTAAAGGTGTTAAATGTCAAACCAGAAGAGGATTGAGCGATAATCGGAAAAAACCTAAAAATGATTGAAAGGTTAAAAAAGTTTAGCGATCGCTGTCTTAATCCTAGCGGAATTTAATCACCTTAATAAAATCCGATGCGGCGATCTCGCTCCCTTGATCGGTCTTTCTCACAGTATAAGACCGCAGTTCCCTTTGGGTTGTCCCATCAGGATAGACATAAGTATTCTCTCCCCGTAAATTAATCATCGCATCAGTACGGGAGGTAATCTGCAAGTTCTCTACCGTTACCCTTTCAAACTGATTAAAAAACTTGGGATTGAATTGATTGGCCAATTGGGGAGAGAATAGTTGAACTGCTTGGTCATACTGCCGATTAGAAACGAGATAGTAGAGATTTTCAACGGTGGAGATAGCATCAGCTTGATCAAGATAGGGTGAAGTTGAGGGTTCTGGTTCAATTCTAGAGGGTGTGGGGGTGGGCGTTGGCGATAATTCCACTGGAGATGGTTGGGGACTTGGCAGATAGGGGGATGGAACCCTCACCGTCGGCGCGTTTTCAGGACTCGCCTCTGGCGCGTTTTCAGGACTCGCCTCTGGTGCGCTTTCAGGACTCGCTGGAGGGGAGGGTTGAGGGGAGGGCGATCCCGGAGGTGACTGCCGTTGTAGCTGGTTGAGCCTTTCTTCAAATGCTTTTTGTTGTTGATCTTGAAGATAGACAAATCCGGCCAAGAGAACCAATCCCATCACCCCACCGACAATCCCGAATTTTAACCAATCTCCCCCCCTAGATTGAGGTGCGGGGGGGTGAACTGCCGTTGATGGGGGCGACGGGGGAAGAAGAACGGTACTTCGAGAAGAAGAAGGGGCCAAGGCTTCCTGCATAGCTTGGGCCGTAGGAAAGCGCTCCTGATAATGGGACTTGATGGCTTTATCTAACACTAGGGCCAAGCTTGGACTAACTCCGGGGGCATGATCTCGCCACTGGATTTCCCCGGTCAGAGGATCCGTGGCCAATTCTTGGGGGACTTTTCCCGTGAGAAGATAAATGGCGGTCAATCCCAAAGCATAAAGGTCGGTGGCGTACACAGGCCGCCCTATACTCTGCTCCGAGGGCATAAAACCAGGTGTACCGATGACAATGGAGCTAGTAGGGTTGCCCGCTGCTGTCATCACCGTCCCCATGGTTTCCTTAACCGCACCGAAATCAATCAGCACGGGCAGCTCATCTCCCCGCCGCAGAATAATGTTGTCTGGCTTAATATCCCGATGCACAATCCGGTGATCATGAACATAAACCAAGACGGCTAAGAGTTTTAGCAAGATATCCCGAACCGCCGCATCCCCCAGCACGCCACGATTGCCCACCTTTGTCGAGAGGGTTTCCCCATCGATATATTCTTGCACTAGATAGAATTGCCCCTGCTCTTCACCATAAGCATAGAGTTGGGGTATCTGCTCATTTTTCTGCCCCAAGTCCTCCAAGATGGCAGCCTCTCTCTGAAACCGCTCCCCAATGAGTTGATATATTCGAGGATCGTGAGCGAGGGGCTTCAGTTGCTTGATCACGCAGCGACGACGGGAAGGCATTTGGGTGTCTTCTGCCAGATAGGTTGTCCCGAATCCCCCCTCCCCTAGCTTTTTGAGAATTTGATAGCGATTATTGACCAGTTGTGAGTCCATTCACCCTTACACCCAACAAGAGGGTTAAAAACCTGAAGACTTTTCCGAAATACAGAAAAAGTGAGTTAAGGCCAAGAAAAAAACCTTAATTTCACTTTTCTTGACATTTTACTTTATTCAGGCTCGAATGTCAGCTTTTTTCGGAAATCCATTATAGCTCTAGGAGCATCAATAGGCTAAACTAACAACTAAAATAAGGACAAATTAATCAAATTATTAACTTAAAGCAGAGCGTCTAATTAATTTAAGAATACCCAGAGGGGTTACAATGTCGCTAACCTAGCCTACAAATAATTGTGCTTTCCCACTTATAAAATTATTTTTTGATTACCTAAAAATGCAGACAATTACCGATGGGAAGTGGCCAACAAGATTTATGTTAGGGACTTCTCCTAGCTTGTTTTATCTAGCCTATGGAACTTATTATCGGCTTAATAGCAGCCAATTAAGTGATTCTGGGGAATTTACCGATGAAAAAAGGCGAATAGTTCCACAGTTGGCCATTTTCAAACCTTATCAACTCTTGATCGCCACAGCTTTTGATCTCTATCAAACCTATTCAATCTTAGAGTCACAAAACCATCGAAATCTTGTCCCACAGGTCTAAAAAGCAGCAATCAGATTAGAATACAGATAAAAATTTTTGACTTTGCTGGTGTCAGATGCGAGTTTTTGTGGCGATTCTCTGTTTATATCTAGGAATAGGGGAATTTTTCCTCCATCCCCCGATTAGTCTGGGCAATTCCCGTACCGCAGCCACGGCAGCCCGAACGGAAACCCGGTTGCTGCTGAATTTGAAAAAAAGACGAGTTTTTGTTTACCAAGGACAGAAAATAATTGCTTCTTACCCAGTGGCGATCGGTCGTCGGGGTTGGGAAACCCCCACGGGAGAATTTAGGGTGATTCAGATGGTGCGGGAACCAGTCTGGGAACATCCTTTCACCGGGCAACTGGTGCCATCGGGAAAAAACAACCCTTTAGGGGCGCGTTGGATCGGATTTTGGACGGATGGCCAGAATTTTGTAGGTTTTCACGGTACACCCCAAGAAAATCTCGTCGGCCAGGCCGTCTCCCACGGTTGCGTCAGGATGCGCAATCGAGATATAAAGGCTTTATTTGAAAAGGTACAAATCGGCACTTCGGTGATAGTAATCGCTCAATAAGTAGGGTCTGCTGAAAAAGTTTCTTGGTCAGGTTAGGAGTCGGTCGTCGGTCGTCAGGAGTAATTTATACTAAATCCGTTGAGTATAGGCTACATATCAGGAAAGGCAAAAGGCAAGAGGCAAAAGGCAAAGGGTAGAATAAATAATCAGTTTTTAATAACTGGATTTAGTATTAGATAGTCAACAGTTTAAAATGAGAGAAACTGAGCAAAGAGGATAATCGGTGAATATTATTGAACTAATCGGGATCGTGGCGGGAATATTAACCACTGTCTCCTTTTTACCCCAAGTGATTAAAACTTGGCGTTATCGTTCGGCTAAGGACTTGTCCCTAACTATGTTTATTTGCTTTTGTCTGGGGGTTTTTCTTTGGCTCATCTACGGGATTTATATGAGCAGTAAACCGATTATTATCGCTAATTTTGTTACTTTTATCTTAGCGGGGACAATTCTCTATTTTAAGATTAAATATGATTAAAACAACTGACAATCCCTTGCGGCTCTATTGGCTCACGTCATGACAATTCTACAATTTATCCCCACATCTAGGGGCGAGGATAGGATTTTTAGGTTAATTTATTGTTAAGATGATCATTTTTGACCATTTAGACTACATTTGGGGTCAAGAAACATGAGCGATCGCATCGAGTGGATTAATGCCCTATCAACCCGTCCCTCCCTAGAAGCGGCGGTGACGGAGGTAGTGGAAAAAGTGACAGATAAGTTAGTTGGATCGGCAGATCTAGCCATAATTTTTATTTCTTCTGCCTATGCCAGCGACTATCCCCGTTTAGTTCCCTTAATCTTGGATAAACTCCCCGTTCCTGTCCTGATCGGCTGCGGTGGGGCGGGGATTGTCGGCATGGGTGACAGGGAAAAAGCGCGAGAAATCGAAGCGAGTCCGGCTTTAAGTCTCACCGTCGCCCATTTGCCTAATGTGGAAGTGCAGCCCTTCTATATCGAAGCGGCGGAAATGCCCGATCTCGACAGTTCCCCCTCTAGTTGGACAGAATTATTGGGGGTAGAAGCGGCCAAAAATCCCCAATTTATCCTTTTAGCCGCTCCTTTTTCCGGTCGCATCAATGATCTGTTAGAGGGTTTAGATTTTGCCTACCCCGGTTCGGCCAAAATCGGCGGTTTAGTCAGTGGTGGCATGATCGAACGTTCTGGGGGTCTATTCTACCACGATCAACAAAAACCCCGTAATAGCTATCTCTATCGTCAGGGAACCGTAGGAATCGCCCTTTCTGGCAATATTATCGTCGAAACTATTGTCGCCCAGGGTTGTCGTCCCATCGGACCGATTTATCAGGTGAGTGAGGGAGAACGCAATATTATCATCTCCATGACCAGTAAAGAGGCCGATGCTACCCCGCAACCACCTTTAAATCTACTGCGGGATTTAATTGCCTCCTTGAGGGAAAAAGACCGAGAATTAGCGCAACACTCGCTTTTTATCGGTATTGCTAGGGATGAGTTTAAAATGCAGTTGCGGCCCGGGGATTTCTTAATTCGCAATCTTTTGGGAGTAGATCCTCGCCAAGGTGCGATCGCACTTGGCGATCAAGTTCGTCCGGGGCAGCGGGTACAATTTCACCTGCGCGATGCCGAGACTTCCGCCCTAGATTTAGAATTACTTTTGCAAGCTTTTCCCCAAGAAAAACCCGCTAGTTCAGATATACTAGGTGCTTTGCTCTTTTCCTGTCTCGGTCGCGGGGAAAATCTCTACGAAAAACCGGACTTTGATTCGGGTCTTTTTCAGCGTTATTTCGCCAATGTTCCCCTCGCTGGTTTCTTTGGCAACGGAGAAATCGGGCCGGTGGCGGGGCGCACTTTTTTACACGGTTATACTTCGGCTTTTGCCCTCTTTCGTCAGGGAATTTAATGCTATACTAAATGATTAGTACGCTAGGGAGTAGAACGATGGTAAAGGCGATATCTTTCTCTGAGTCGGAGATTATCTATCCCGATAGTGATGGTAAACCGATGGCCGATAATACCAAACAGTTTCGCTGGATCGTGACGATCAAGGAAAATCTCGGCTCTATTGTAGGGGCGAATTGCCTTCGCCCTCTTTGAATAACTGCTGCTGCTCACCTATAGGTGAGGGAAAGTCACATATAGGAGATGCAGCCGATAATTTTCGGGAAATATAGTCTTTAAAGCCTTGTCTGGCAAGACTCCTACGAAGGATAAGCACTGATCATCACACAAAGTCGAGGAGAGCCAAATCTCGAATGTTTATTCGCAGAAAATGACAATGTGTTTATCGCCGGCGATCTGTTGTGGTATCCGGTCGAGGGGGATATTGACATCCTCACCGCCGGGGCCGGACGGTGATGACCGGCAATTCAAAACAAACTTAATTGAATGAATTTCGGATGGGTTGACGCTTCACGGGATGCCGCTTCTTTAACAGAAGTCTGACGCTTTCCTCCACGCCCATTTTGAGTGTCCGAATGCCCGACGGCCACTTTAATATTAATTGCTGCATTCACATCTCTATCGTGGAAAGTCCCACAAAAAAGGCATTCCCATTCACGGACATTTAACGCTTTTTTGCCTCCAATATTCCCACAACAGGAGCATCGCTGACTGGTTGGCTCCCAACGGGAAATTAGTCGAAAATCACGCCCATATTTATCGGACTTCGCTGATAGCATATCTCGAAAAGACCGCCATCCTAAATCTGATATAGCACGGGACAATTTTCGATTTTTAACCATTCCCGATGTGTTTAAATCTTCTAGGACTATCGTTTGATTCTCACGGACAATTCTAGTAGATAGTTTCTGCAAGAAATCAGTCCGAGTATCTTTAATCTTTGCCTGGATTTTAGCTACTCGTTTTCTGGCTTTCTCTCTTCTTTTACTTCCTTTCTGTTTTCTAGAAAGGTTTCTCTGTGCTTTTTTAAGCCGTTTTAATCGTCTTTTTAAAGGTTTTGGTGCATCTATTTTTTCTCCTGTGTCTAATGTGGCAAAAGTAGCAATCCCTAAATCGATTCCTACAGCTTGCTCGTTATCTGGCAAAGTTTCGGGTTGAATCTCAACAACAAAGCTGAGAAAATATCGCTCGGCTGCGTCTTTAATCACGGTGACGCTAGAAGGTTTAGAGGGTAATGGACGACTCCAAACGACTTTTAAATCAACAATTTTTGCTAAAGTAACGCTGTGTTGATTAACCATCCGTTGTCAGTAAACCTTGCTGATTGTTTAGATTTACGCTTTTTAAACTTAGGAGGCTTAACTTTTCTGCCTTTTCTTTTTCCTTTACAGGATGCAAAAAAGTTAGAATAAGCAGTTTCTAAGTCTCTTAAAGACTGTTGCAAAGGAATAGAAGAAACCTCAGTCAGCCAGACTTTTTCTGTTGTCTTTTTAATTTGAGTTAGTCTTTTGGACAACTCTGTATATTTCGGCTTTTTCTCTCCTTGTCGATAGAGT
>VYLQ01000175.1_pt1 | contig 17346 bp, 14 predicted proteins | sample 5115351 | NCBI WGS metagenome assembly VYLQ01 (sample SAMN12291776, study PRJNA351875) | freshwater metagenome | isolation source: freshwater lake | place: USA: Michigan, Lansing Lake | collected 2013-08-14 | reverse complement strand
TATTCTAGCACGCTAAGAATTGAGTTGTCAATCGTGCTTCGCTATTTCTATGCTGGTCGGCTTTTCATCTCATCGGTAAAACCGAGAGCCTTCAAGCCGACATTTCAGGTAAAAGCTTGGGGACTGAAGCCATCGATAGTTACTGGAGACAGTTGGTACGCTTCTAAAGAAAACCTGAATGTTCTTAAAGACAAGGAATTTGGGGGTCTATTTGCTCTGGAGGCGAATCGGTCAGTCTCGGTTGAACGAGGAGGAAAATATGTTCAAGTTCAAAGCTTAGATATTCCGACCGATGGATTAATTGTTTACCTGAAACAAGTGGGGCAAGTCAAGGTATTTAGAACGGTCTTCAAAAACGAATTTCGTTACTATACTATGTTCGTTCCGAACCTTCAGGAACTATCCTCAATCGATTGGTCAGAATTTAAAAAGATTCACGACCAACATTGGGGAATTGAGCAGTACCATCGAGCGTTAAAGCAAGTGTGTAATATTGAGCGCTTTCAAGTGAGAGAGAGTCAGGCCATAAGAACTCACATATTTTGTGCCATTCGGGGATTCGTACAATTAGAATTACTCCGATTTAAAGCGCAAATTGTCAATTGGTATTCTTGACAAAGGGAGTTATTTACTGAGGTCATCCGCTCTTTTATTGTTAATAATTTAGAGTCCAACTTCCTTGACCTCAATAATTTGGCAAGAATAGTCTGAAGTTCAAATGCATATTACGAAAATCCTGTCAATGCGTAAGTCCTAGTACATTATCAAAGCGCAAGTCCCTAAGTGCATGAGTGTCTGTCCTAACTGAGAAGTTAATTTTGTCCTATTACTTAAGTACATTAATCTCATTCCGAGATTTCGATCGAACTCACCGCTCTTTGCCAACGTTTTTTCCAGTGGCTAGTCGGTTCCAAGTCACTGCGATCCTGTTCGCTGCGACGACGTTGTATAATCACTTCGGCTGGGTCGGTTAAAGTTGCATCTCGATAGGGAATAGCGGCCTTAGTTTGCAGATGTTCCCGTTCCTGTGCCGATAGAGATGGGGGTAAGGACAAAAAACTGGCTATTGTCCCTGGCGATCGCCGCCCGACGCAATCGGTGGCTCCAATCTGCAATCCTGCTAATTGTAAGGCCCTTCGCACCGAGGCAGCACAGGAATAGGTGACTAAATAACCCGTCGGACTCAGGCATTTGGCCACTAAAGCTAAAAACTCCACCGTCCACAGTTGCGGACATTTACCCGGGGAAAAGGGATCGAGAAAAATTGCCTCCGCTTGAAAACCCGCCTCAATCACCTTGGTTATCGTCTGTCGCGCATCCCCGATTAACAGTTTAGCCGTGAGATTAGGCAAGTCTAGCCGGTGATTATGGGCAAAATCATTTAAATATTCGGGAATTGGTTGACTCCAACTATTTAAGAGATTTTCTCTAATAGCTGCCAGGGGAACCACTCGATCGCTTTCTAAAGCTAATAATTCTACCCGACAATCCCCCCTAACTCGCCAAATGGCCGCTAAGGCTGCGGCGCTATTGTACCCTAAGCCGTAACAAATGTCAAGAATTTTCAGATTATTGCTCTGGTCTGCTTTTGCTGCCAGACGACTGGAGAGGATAAATTTTTTCTCGGCTTCTTCCCTTGCCCCGGAGGTAGAATGATAACATTCGCCGAATTCGTTCGAAAAAAAGGTATAAGAACCATCCTCAGTGGCTTTTTGCGGGTAGGCTTCGGGGGAGACAAGCATGGTGATGAAGAATGTCTTTGAGGTGAATATCGGTTTCCAGTAGGCAAGCGTGACCACTATTGGGTAGAATCGTTAATTTTGCCGCGGGTAACTGCTGAATTAGGCGTTTAGCCTCCGCTACCGATGGTAACAGTCGATCGCCTTGACTGGCTATCACTAACACCTCCAATTGCAGACGTTTTAACTCGCTGGCACTAACCTGAAACCGTTGTAACTGGCATAAACGCCAGCTAATCGTCTTCGGTGGGACGTATTGCATGGCTTTGAGGAGAGAGCGGCGATCTTCCCGGGATATTCGACCGATAGCGGCGAGAAAGGGTAAAATAGTTAGTGCCGAGCTGCCGTGGATGAAATCGGGCATTATCTGGGTGATAGCGATTCCCAAGCTTAAAAGAGGTCTTTGATTAAAAGAAGAAGCAGGGTTAACTAAAATCAGTTTTTTAAGCAATTTTGGTGCTTTTGTCGCTATTTTTAAGGCTAAACAGCCGCCAAAAGACTCACCGCAGAGATAGACTTTTCTCGATTGTCCCTTTAATTCCTGTGCCAATAAAGCAATCACGAGGGCGCTTAACTCCTCCCAATCACCGAGATATTGCGGGGAAATCGCCAAACAACGCAGATCGAAGTAAGGGGCAAGGTTTTTAATCTGACGATGGTATAGTTGGCCGCTGCCATCCATTCCGGGTAAAAATACAAACAGGGGATAATCGGGACGGGAATGACGGGGAATCATCCAACTGACAGGTTGTTCCATGGTGCGAGAAGCGCGATCGATAAGTAGTCGTGCAAAATTAATTTCCTAGTCGAGACTCCGAGACTCCGAGACTCCGAGACTCCGAGACTCCGAGACTCCGAGACTCCGAGACAGCTATTAGGGATCGGATTTGAGTTTTCAGTTCACTGTTTACTGATCACAGCAGCAGTCTGACGGAGTAGTGGCTTAGATGTGTAATTAATTGTGCTAGGACTTACGCATTGACAGGATCGACCAAATATTTTTGATGACTTTTGAGCGATCGCTATCGATCAGAAGTTAATCGCCAAAAGTCTGAAACGACGGATTTTCGTTCATACACATCATGGTGAATTTGTACAGTGCGTAACTCCTATGTGCTTAGATACTTATTAAAAAAGTTTTTTCTGTTCAGGAGCCTTCCGGGTTTAGAATATCAGGGTTTACCCCTAGTTTCTCTTTTTCTTTTTAGGGTGCGTAGCGTCCTTCGGTGGCTGATAACTGAACACTGAAATTACTCGTCTTCAGCGAAAATAAAGCGAGTTAGTTCACTAGGATCGGGTTCGGGGCTAGATTCGGCAAATTTAACCGCTTCATCGATTTCAGCTTGAATTTTCTGCTCGATTTCCTTTAATTCCTCTCTCGTCGCCAGATCTCCCTCGTAGAGGTAGGCGGCAAAGCGAGTGATCGGATCTCTTTCGCCCCAGAATTGTTTCTCGTCAGCACTGCGTAACTCGTCGGGATCTGCCAGAGAGTGACCCCGGAAACGATAGGTTAAGGCCTCAATTAAAGTCGGCCCCTCACCGGCGCGGGCGCGAGCCACGGCCTCTCTGGCGGCGGCATGAACGGCGACCACATCCATACCGTCCACTTCCACACCTACCATACTAAAAACACTGGCTTTTTTATAGATTTCTGGTTGAGAAGTGGCTCGATCGTGGGCCATACCGATCGCCCACTTATTATTTTCCACCACATAGATAATCGGCAACTTCCAGAGGGCGGCCATATTTAGACACTCAAAAAACTGGCCATTATTACTCGCCCCATCCCCAAAGAAACAGACCGTTACCTGATCGGCACTGGCATCACCCATGGCTTCGCGACGGTATTTACTTTGAAAAGCCGCCCCAGTAGCGACGGGAATCCCCTCGGCCACGAAAGCGTAACCCCCTAAAAGCTTATGTTCGGCGGAAAACATATGCATGGAGCCACCCCGTCCTTTACTACAGCCGGTAGCTTTTCCGAATAACTCCGCCATCACCTCTTGAGCGGGAACTCCGGCGCTGAGGGCGTGGACGTGATCGCGATAGGTGCTAGAAACGTAATCTTCTCCCTGACGCAAGGCTTTAATAATACCGCTAGATATCGCTTCTTGACCGTTGTAGAGGTGGACAAAACCGAACATTTTGCCCCGATAATACATTTCGGCACATTTATCTTCAAACATCCGCCCCAAAACCATATCTTCGTATAGGCGAAGACCTTCAGCTTTGGTAATAATGATGGAAGCAGGATCAAAGGTTGGTAAAGTACGTTCGGAAATCATAGGGTCTGTAGTATCATTTAGACAACAAAAAAGCAAGGGGAGAGGAAGCGGTAGATTTTTCGAGAATTCTGGCAGTGAATTTTTTGGTCTTAACCCAAGGGGTTCTTGGTATTTTCTCTCTCAAATCTAATCTTAGTCAGTCAGAGATTGGCTAGGATAAGATGGTATCTTGTTATTTTACTCGCTCCGCTCTCACTTACATCACCTTAAATGTCGGCAGGATGCCCCCGTTACACCCGTAGGGTTAGCGGGGGAGGAATACCAACCAGTATAAAACGAGCGTAGCGCATCAACGCTAAATATGTTATGCTTCACCGTGGTGAGTTTTCTGGAACCGTGGAACAAGTCCTGACCCTAGTAGTAAAGCTTCAAGTGGGTAGCGAACAACAAAAATTGTTGTCCGATACCTGTTCAGCTTTTGCGTCAGCTTGTAACTGGATTAACGAGAACGTCAATCCCCGGTTGACTAACCGGAACTCGATTCAGGCTGTCTGTTATCAGGACGTTAAGAATCGGTTCGGACTGACGGCTAACCACGTTGTCAGAGCTTGCGGTCAGGTGGCGGCTAATCGTTTGACAGCAAAACAGAAGGGGAAGAAGGTCAAGAACTTTGCTCCAACAAGTTTCGACTGTGACGCTCGAACTTTTCGTTTCGTCGAGAAAGATTGGGTGATTACCGTTAGTACCAAGGGAAAACGGCTAACCCTCCGCCTGAGAGCCAGTAACTACCATCGGGGGAAACTAACTGGACGGAACCCGACATCCGCTCAAGTATGCTTACATCGTGACGGTGGTTGGTATGTCCACATCCAACTAAAATCGGAACCGCCAAAACCTATCAACGCGGATAACATTATCGGGGTCGATTTCGGTCGTCGTGACATTGCGGTAACATCAACCGAAAAATCGTGGTCGGGGGAAAGCATTAAGGAAACGAGGGATAAATATAGTCGCGTTCGAGCTTCTCTGCCAAAGAAAGCGTCTCAAGGCACTAGAGCCACCCGTCGTAGGTGTCGGGAGATATTGAAACGGCTATCGGGGCGGGAGAGAAGATACCAAGCGCACTTAAATCATGTCATCAGTAAAGCTATCGTTGCCGAGGCAAAACTAACTAACTCGATTATCGCCATAGAAGACCTAACCGGTATTCGAGAAAGAACCAACCAACAACCGCGGAATAAGACCGAAAGAAGGCGGTCTAACTCTTGGGCTTTCTATCAACTTCGACAATTTCTCGAATACAAAGGCATTAAAGAAGGGGTTGAGGTGATCGCGGTTAATCCACGATATACTTCTCAAACTTGTCATTGTTGCCTACATATCGGAATTAGAAGCGGTAAATTGTTTAAGTGTAGTAATAAGGCTTGTGGTTGGAGCGGTGACGCAGACGCAAACGGTAGTCAGATGATTAGACTTTTGGGGTTGAGTGTAATCGGGCCCAGAGATCCGAATTTATTGGCTTGCCCGATAAGTTCAGGGTTACAAAAAGCTCCCGTTAAAGCGTCAGCTTAACGGGAGTAGATTACTAAGGACTCTCCAGAGTTGAGGTACAGCTAACCGTGCGAATTCCTCTCGACTACTACAGGATATTGGGAATCCCCTTTCAGGTGAGTGCCGAGCAAATTGATTTGGCCCACGCCGACCGGGGACGGCAATTGCCACGTCAAGAATACAGCCAAACAGCGATCGTTGCCCGTCAGCACTTGTTAGATGAAGCTTACCAAGTGTTAAGTGCTGCGGATCGCCGTCGTGATTACGATGCTGAATTTTTCGACCCCAATTCCTTGCTTCTCAACCCAGAAAGCAGCGCCGAAAACCTCGATTCTCACGCTGGGGAGGTGGCCGCCGCTTCCTCAGAATATCCCACTCCCCAGATTACCATTGCCCCCGCCGATCTCGTGGGAGCTTTGCTCATCCTGCAAGAGTTGGGAGAATACGAGTTAGTGATTCGTTTGGCCGAAACTTATCTAGATTTAGAGCCAACTACTCGCCCAGACATGATCTTAACCTTGGCTTTGGCCTACGGGGAATTAAGTCGGGAATATTGGCAGGATAAAAATTATGAACAGGCGGCCAGCACCGCGGCCAAAGCCCTGACTTGGTTAGAACAAGAACAAATGTTCCCGCAAGTGGCCAGCGAGATCCGTCATGATTGCGATCGCCTGCGTCCCTACCGGATTCTGGAATTGTTATCCCAAGAAAAAAAACCCAGTCTTGCCCGTCAGCGCGGCTTAAATCTCTTGGAGGAGATGTTGGCCGCTCGCGGCGGCATCGATGGCCAGGGCGACGATCGCTCTGGGTTAGGGGTGGATAATTTTTTACGCTTTATTCAACAGTTACGGGTTTATTTAACTCAGGCCGAACAGGAGAAAATCTGGGCAAAAGAGGCACAACGCCCCTCGGCGGTGGGTAATTATCTGCTGGTCTATGCCTTGATCGCCCGCGGGTTCGCCCAAAAACAACCCGCCGCTATCGTTGCGGCCAGCGATCGCCTGCAGCAATTACAAAAACATCAGGATGTCTCCCTAGAGCGCTCGATCTGCGCCCTACTGCTCGGTCAAACCGAACAGGCAGGCACAATTTTAGAAAAAAGTCAAGAGCAAGAAATATTAAATTATATTAAGGAACAATCCGGGCAATCTCCCGATCTCTTACCTGGGTTATGTCGTTACGGTGAGCGTTGGTTACAAACGGAAGTTTTCTGCCATTTTAGTGATTTAGTCGAGCGGAAAGCCTCACTCAAAGAGTATTTTGCCGAGGAAGAGGTACAAAATTATTTAGAAGAATTGTCAGGTTTTCCTGACGAAAAAGTTCCCGTGTCGGTTCGAGAAAAGACCGGCGAACCCTTAGAATCGGAAGTAAATGTTCTCAAAACCCACACCCCCCCCACCCATTTAAACCCAGTGCCAGGAGCGACACCGATGAGGGAATCTGCTTATTCTTCTTCCCACTCTCGTCCCCAAAAACCGTCTTTAGCTAGAGCTAATGGTGAGCGGACAAGCACTGCTGTACCGGCCCTGAGAGCCACAGCCCAGGAGGAAACTCTCACCCCCTATACTCAGGGTAATGTGGTGATGACAGCAGCCTATCGTCAACCGGCACTTAATCCCCCCCGTCGTCGTCCTAGTCGCCCGCGTCCCCAAGCAGTGGGTAACTCCGGGCCGGCAGCCCTAGAAACGGTAAAAACCGCCGTAGTCGCACCGAAACGGAGACGACCGGCCCGCAGAAAACTGCGACTCGATCGAGTGGCGATATTGGGGGTAGGATTAGTGGGAACGATCGCGGTCTTGGCCCTGGGGGTGAAGGCAATTGTCGATAGTCAATCTCCTTTGGCAGCCTTGCAAGGGGAACAGTTACCGATTTCTTTGCATACTCCCATACTAGAAATCCCCTCAGCTAATGCGGAAGTGATCGAAGGGACTCCCTTGGGCAAGGAAACGGCCAAGGAGACGATTCAAGCTTGGTTAGGGGCAAAATCGGCCGCTTTTGGCAGTGAACACCAAAAAGAGCAATTGAAAGAGGTTTTAACGGGTTCAGCCTTGGAAATTTGGCAAAAACGAGCGGCGGCTTTACAGGGAAATAACTATTGGCACTACGATCATCAGGTGGATGTGCGATCGGTCACTAATAATCCGAAAAATCCTAATTTAGCGACGGTGGAAGCGGTAGTCAACGAAAAGGCCCTGTATTTCCATAATGGCAAGAAAATTGTCAATCGTTCCTATAATGAGTCCTTGAACGTGCGCTATGATTTGGTACGGCAAGGAGATAAATGGTTGATCGAAAAAACCCAAGTTTTACCCTAATTTTTCCCGATTAAATCCCCAAAAAACCTCGGAATTATGAATTATGAATTGGGGAAGTGGGGAGCAGGGAGCGGGGGGTGGGGGAGAAGGGAGCGAGAAGTGGGGAGATGGGAGCAGGGAGAAAAAAGCTGATCACTGATTACTGATCACTGATCGCTGATTACTGAAGATCGACTCCTGCAAAGGAAAACCTTGTACCTCACCATTAAGATAACTTCTATATCTTTAGACTGATAAATGCTCGATTCGCTTAATATTTTTTAACATAAAATATGCTCTTTGATTGCTGTAATTGGTTCCCTAGAAGTCAAGCTAATGAGTTATGATCCTAGGTAGGGATCCATAGTTCTTAGAGGAAAAAAGCGGGGCAATCTCAATGTTTTGCCCACCGACAAGACCATGATTTTGATCTTTTAAAAGTCTCGCATAAGTCTTTAAGAACTTTTAAAATCAGCATTCACACAGGAGGGATATTATGACAGATAAGAGTAAACGCGGTTTTGCCTCTATGGATCAAGCTAAACAAAGGGAAATCGCTAGTAAAGGTGGTAAAGCTGCTCATCAAAAAGGTACAGCCCACGAATTTACCTCCGAAGAAGCCCGCGAAGCGGGACGAAAAGGTGGTGAAGCGGTTAGCCGAGATCGCGCCCACATGGCAGCTATTGGACGGGAAGGGGGCAAAAATTCCCACAAAGGCAGTCGCAAAAACTTAAACTCCGGGGAAAATTCCCCAGTCAACGAGTCTATAGGTGAAAATTCCTCAGATTTTAGCAACTGGGAAGCAAATAGTTGACTTTGGTTGACTTTTTCTCAGACTGAGAGGGTGTTGGGGTGTTGGGGTTTTAGGGTGTTGGGGTGTTGGGGTTTTAGGGTGTTGGGGTGTTGGGGTTTTAGGGTGTTGGGGTGTTGGGGTTTTAGTTAAATTCCCCATTCCCCCATTTCCCCATTCCCCCATTCCCCCATTTCCCTATTTCCCTATTTCCATTTCCCCATCCCCAATAAATACTTTAAGGTTCGATACTGACAATCCAAGTACCAACGTAGAGACGGACGGGAATATTACCAGAGGCAATCACATCACAGGTAAAGTAATAAGTGCCTAATTCGGGATTTCTGACATTAGACATGACGATTTCAACTTTGCTGGTCGGATCGATCGGTTGTTCGGGGACAATTTGAATAATGCGACTATCCTTATCCCAAACCACTTCCTTTAAAGGTAAAGATTTGTTGTTGATGCGTACCTCGATTTTATTGGTGTCAAACTGGCCGTTAAAATAATCGGGATAGGAAATAAAAAAAGCTGCGGCCCCTTGGGAGAGTTTTTTCGGGGGGATATAGAGTTTATAACGATCCATTTGCCTGGGACGACCGCCAAATTGCAAGAAATAATCTAAGATATCCTTGCGATCAACTCCGCTAAAAATTGTTAGGCCGGGGTTGCCATTGGCTAAAGTTATTTTTGGTAAAATAATCCCCGCACCCACCGCTAAGGATAGAGCAATCAAAGCGGGTGTCCTAGCATATTTAATTACTTTTGTCAAGAGTTTTAACATAAATTTTAACCCAAGGTGAGGGGGATGGTGATGGCTGCAAGAGGCCGAATACAGTTCAACTGTAACAAAACCCGCTCGTTTCTTACCTAGACCTTTGCCAGTCCGATAAGTGTCTTGATTAACGCTTCAGCGCTCGCGCCATATCCCGTTGGTCTTGACGACGTTTCAAATCTTCGCGTTTATCGTGTAATTTCTTGCCTCTACCGAGGCCAATGCTGATTTTTACCCAACTACCTTTAAAATACATCTTCAAAGGCACAAGAGTTAAGCCTTTCTGTTCCACTTGACCGATGAGTTTGCTGATTTCCTTTTTGTGCATCAACAATTTTCTCGTCCGGCGCGGATCGTGATTAAAATATTCGCTACTCTGTTCGTAGGGGGAAATATGAACATTAATTAACACCGCTTCACCATTGCGGACTAAAACGTAACCATCCCGCAGGTTCACCTTACCAGCGCGCACAGATTTAACCTCAGTCCCCAGCAACTGCACCCCCGCTTCAAAAGTCTCTAAAATCTCGTAGAGATGGCGTGCTTGCCGGTTATCAGTGATAATTTTGATTTTGTCGTCTTGATTGGCCATATAGTCAAGTGAAAAGTGAAAAAGCTTTTGGGTGTTAGAGTTTTAGGGTGTTAGGGTTTTAGGGTGTTGGGGTTTTAGGGTTTTGGGGTTTTAGGGTTTTAGGGTGTTGGGGTTTTAGTTGAAATTCCCCATTTCCCCACTTCCCCATTTCCCCATTTCCCCATTTCCCCATTTCCCCATTTCCCCATTTCCCCATTTCCCCATTTCCCCATTTCCCCACTTCCCCATTTCCCCATCTTACTCGCTCTTTTGCTCTCTCTGGACTGACTGCTTGCGGCTCTTTGGTGATCACTGGCCTTGTCAGGGGGAACGAGAAGGGAGAAAATGAGAGCAGTGTTAAATTTTTATGAAGTTTGGTTCTGTGGACAAAATTCGTACTGTTTCCGATAGTAAGCGTGATTTTTATACTCGCCACACCCGCCCCATCAATTCGGTGTATCGGCGCGTGGTTGAGGAATTATTAGTCGAGATGCACCTGCTCTCTGTTAATGTAGATTTCCATTATGATCCAATTTATGCCCTTGGTGTGGTTACTTCTTTCGAGAAGTTCATGGAAGGCTATCGTCCGGGGGAGGATAAACCGAATATTTTTAATGCTTTGTGCCAAGCGGTTAACGGTAATCCCGAAGTCTATCGTCGTGATGCCGAAAATATGATCGCTATTGCCAAAGAAACTAATATTGATTCCTTGCTTTCCCAACTGCAAAACCCTGCTATGGGTGGTAACAATCAGTTGTCTGATAGTTTAGTTTCGGTTATCAACGCGCCTAAGTTTAAGTATAGTCGCCTGTTTGCCATCGGTCTCTATACAATTTTGGCGGAAGCACAACCGGACATGATCAAGGAAAAAGAAAAACGCGAACAAATTTTGCAAAAGTTCTCAGAAATTCTCCATCTCTCCAGCGAGAAACTGCAAAAAGACCTCGATGTTTATCGCGGTAATCTTGATAAAATGGATCAGCTGCTCAAGGTTATCGAAGATGCTCTAGAAGCAGAAAAGAAAAAACGTCAACAAAAAGAACAGGAAAAACAAACCACCCTGCAATAAAGGCTCTCAACCGGAAATTACCGCGTGCAGACAAGGGAATAGGGAACAGAAAAAGGATTAAATCGGCTCTCTTTCTTTACTGTTCCTTCTGACCTCGTTCTACAATTAGGATCAGCAACCCTCAATATTTATTTCCCGTGACTAACTCCTCCATCAGCGCACCCGTAACCGATATTTTGGCAAAAGCGCGGTCAGGGGCGAATTTATCGGCGAAAGAAGCGATTATCTTGCTAGAAACTACCGATAACCGTTTAATTGCCCAGATTCGGGAAACTGCCGACTTTTTGCGTCGTCAACAGGCAGGAGATACCGTCACCTACGTGATCAATCGCAACATTAATTTTAGTAACATTTGTGAGCAGCATTGTAGTTTTTGTGCATTCAGACGCGATGAAAATGAAGAGGGGGCCTTCTGGCTTAATTTAGAGGAAATTATCGCTAAAGCGACGGATGCTGTCCGTCGTGGGGCGACAGAAATTTGTATGCAGGGAGGATTAAACCCAAAAGCCAAGATTAAGGGCAATTCCTTAGACTATTACCTCGAAATTGTTAAAAACCTGAAACAAGCTTTTCCTGACCTGCATTTACACGCTTTTTCGCCCCAAGAAGTTCAATTTATCGCTAGGGAAGACGGTTTAAGTTACGAAAAAGTTATCGCTTCCCTGCAAGAAGCAGGAGTGAATTCTCTCCCAGGGACGGCTGCCGAGGTGTTAGTGGATGAGGTAAGACGGGTAATTTGTCCAGAAAAAATCGATGCCGCCACTTGGTTAGAAATAGTCGGTATTGCCCATCGTTTGGGGTTACATACCACCAGTACCATGCTCTGCGGTCATATTGAAACCCCTAGCCAACAGGTGCAGCACCTTGAAAAAATTAGAAAACAGCAAGAAATCGCCCTAGAAAATAATTATCGGGCTAAAATCACCGAATTTATTTTATTGCCTTTTGTGGGACAATCAGCCCCCAAACCCCTGAGAAATCGAGTCGGACGAGATCAACCAATCTTAGCCGATACATTAAAATTAACGGCAGTGGCGCGGATTTATTTGGGCAATAGCATTAAAAATCATCAACCCAGTTGGGTAAAATTGGGCTTACAGGGGGCGACAGAAGCTTTAGACTGGGGTTGCAACGATCTCGGTGGCACTCTCATGGAAGAACATATTACCACTATGGCCGGGGCCCTGGGCGGTACTTGTTTGACCGTCGAGGAATTAGAAACGGCGATTAAATCCCTCGATCGCCCCGCCCGTCAACGGGGTACAATCTATTAGAGTCTATTTAACCCGAATCCTGGATTAGCTGAAAGCTTGATCCTGTCCCGGGTTAAAACTTTCATTCTCTCGTCCGACTAACGTTAATTGAGTATTAAGAAGGTGCGCTCTTGAGACAGTTATATTCTCCGACCTGATAGATCAAATTAGCTACGAGTCCTGTCCAACCTGTTTGATGGCTTGCTCCCAGTCCTTGACCTGTATCTCCGTGAAAATACTCGTAGAACAGTATTAAATCCTGGCCATCAGGGGTTTTGAAAAGCTCACGAAGTTTTGGGTTATCTCCGTAAACTGGTCGTTTCCCTGACCCATCAAGCAGGAAAATACGGATTAAGCGTTTGGATATTTCTACCGCTACTTGTTCAAGAGTATTTCTTCCACGTTCTCCAGTTGGAAACTCCACTTTAAACTCATCTCCTAGACAGTCATGAATGTAATCATGAAACTTATAAAGCGAATCAATGATTAGAAAATTCACAGGAAACCATATTGGACCGCGCCAATTAGAATTACCTGTATGTACAGGAGAGTTACCTGCTTCTCCAGGTTCGTAGAGAATTCTGGAAGGTAAAACACTGTCATACATATCTTTCATGAAGCAAGGAATCGAGTAAGGCGAACCAAACTCAGAATTAGGATCGTGAACTTTTGAAAGACTGCGAATACCATAGTCGCTTAAAAACTCCTGTTTATCCAGTAGCTTTTTGACGATTAATTGCAACTTATCAAAGTCAACAATTGACAAATACATCTCCAGGTTATCATTATTATGCTTGTCTGCGATGTAGAAACTTTCATATTTTCCTCTCAAGTAATTAAAGTCGGTTCCTGGCAAGAACAATTGGGACAATGAATTAGGGTCAGAGAACTTAGATTTAAAAGCATCGATTATCTGGTTTTGAGATTCCTGAATTTTGGATTCAAAAATATCAATCGCACATAGGGGAATTAAACCGACTAATGAACGATACTTCAAGGGAAACTCTAGGGTCAAATTTTCCTGAACAATACTGAGAATATCGTAATAGAATTCATCCTTCTGATCCCACAAATGCGTTCTATTTTTTTCAGTAATATCATTGATAGCATTGGCGATATTAAGGAATTCTTTGAGGAACATGGTGGCAGCCTCTATCTCTTCGCCAGATGGGTCTTGACTTCCCAACTCTATGGCAATTCTCAGCATATTTAAGCAGAACATAGCCATCCAGCTTGTTCCATCTGCTTGTTCAATTTTTACATCATCAGTTTTAAAGTGACTGCGATTTATGAGACTGATATTATCTAGTCCTAAAAAGCCTCCACTAAAAAGATTATTTTCGGGTATTTTTTGAACTTCTAACCACCAATTAAAGTTACTATTCAGCTTGTGAAATATTTTTCTTAGGAAATCTTTGTCCGAAAAACCATACATATCTTGCTCAATTTGATAAACTTGCCAAGCTCCCCAAGCGTGAACAGGTGGATTACCTTCACTAAAGTTCCATTCAAAAGATGGTAACTGTCCATTAGGATGGATATACGACTCTTCTAAAAATAGACACAATTGTTCTTTAGCAAAATCTGGGTCTATTAAAGCAAAAGTAACAGCATGAAAAGCTGAATCCCAGACAGCATACTGGGGATATTCCCATTTATCTGGCATAGAAATTATGTCTTCATTATGTAGATGCGTCCATTTCGAGTTAAATTTTCTAGTGTCGGATTGTGCTTTATCTGGTAGGCTATCTGAGGGATATATTTTATGCCACTTTCTGTCTTGATATGACCAATCTCCTTTGAGCCAATCTTGAACTATATAGTAATAAAACTGCTTGTTCCATAGCATTCCTGCAAATGCCTGTCGTTGAACTTGTCGTTCCTCACCTGAAATTTGAAAATCTGTAGGAGTAATAGCTTGATAAAATGCGTCGGTTTCTTCTTTGCGCTTGTCAAAAACCTCCTCAAAATCACTTCCAAAAGGATTAGCATCAGGTAGTTTATCTGGCGCAATATCTGTCAAGCGCAACCATATCACTTGAGGTTTATCAGCTTTAGCTTCAATAGTCAGATTATAGTGAGCGGCCGCTTTTGTCCCTTTCTGTTCAGGGTTGACTTTATCTAGCTCTTGATTAACCACATAATTGTTGATTCCGTCCTTAACATATTGACTCGCATTAGGAGTATGGAAAATGCGTTCGTTGTTAGTTTCATTTTCTGTAAATAACAGAGGAGTATCTCCTTGACAATAGAGATAATAATCTCCTAACTCGCCATGGTGAGCTTTAATCACCATATTATTGCCAGTTTTTTCCAAAACTCTCTGCAAACTTGGTTTTTGTTTTTCTCTTTCTGCATCTCCTAACCAAGACCAAGTGTTACGAAACCAGAGAGTAGGTAAAATATGTAGTGGATGAGCTTCGGAGCCTCGATTCCAAACGGTAATTTTAATTAAAATATCCTCGGGAGTCTTCTTGGCATATTCAATAACAACATCAAAGTATCCCTCGTCGAAACAATTAGTATCAATTAGCTCATATTCAGGTTTATCTTTTCCTCGTTTATTATTCTCTTCAATGAGATCATCATAAGGAAATTTATAAGGATACTTATACAATGCCTTCATATAAGAATGAGTGGGAGTATTATCTAAATAGAAGTAATATTCCTTGACATCTTCCATGTGATTTCCTTGATTAGGCCAGCTATCGAATCCTGTTAAACCAAAAAATCTTTCTTTGAGATGCTTTTCGCCTTTATATTCATCTTGACCATTCCAGAGGGAAAGTGCAAAACAAAGGCGTTGCTGATCATCAGAAATTCCCAATATTCCATCTTCTCCCCAACGATAAGCACGAGAACGAGATTGATCGTAATTAAAATATTTCCAAGCACTACCATCCTGACTATAATCTTCTCGGACAGTTGCCCATTGGCGATCGCTTAAATAGGGACCCCATTTTTTCCAAGGGATATTTTGTTCACGGACTTTTTGTAAGCGTTTGTATTCTTCAGTTTGTTTCCGAGCTTCTTGCAAGCGTTTGTATTCTTCAGTTTGTTTCCGAGCTTCTGCGAAGGAATTATCTTTTTGGGTATCTTGAATTGTAAACATGACTTTTCTCCTTTATCTTCATTTTTTGTCCTGTACTTAGCTTTTTGCAGTCCCTATATTTTTTGTCCTGTACTTAGGCACTTGGTATGGTGGACTTATTGAACCAAGAATCCCTCCCATGAGCGCTTCGGGGAGCGTCAAATCACCAACTGCCTTTAAATCCCGAAGCTCCAGTCACCAGCACCTTTTTCCCAGACCACTGGTCTCCTAATAGTTGGGGGATAGGCGTTCCTTGCATGGCTATAACCTCCTTTTCTCTAAAAAAGTGCCTTATGAGGCTCTGACCTAATTCTATCGAGAAGCAGACTAGGTATAACTACTTAAGTAAAAAAACTTAATATAACTTCGGTTGGGGATAGGCCGAAACGCGGCTGCTATCCCAGCCAGTCAACCTGATTTTTTGGTGGAATTGATGGCAAAATCTTCTTAGCTTCAACTAACTTTAATCAAGCCCAACAATCTCCCCCTTACCGGCAATTACTTCCCCGATTTGGTAGGCATTAATGCCAGAGGATTGTAGTTGATTAATAGTCGATCGAGCCAGATCTGATGGGACAATAATCACAAAACCGATACCCATATTAAAAGTATTAAACATGGCTTCGGAATTAACCGATCCCATTTGGGCTAACCAGTGAAAAATCGGCAAAACTGCCCAACTTTCGGGGTAAATCTGCACGGAATGCCCTTTCCCCAAGCAGCGGGGCAAATTTTCCGGGATGCCACCCCCAGTAATGTGGGCCATGGCGTGAATATCTAACCCAGAGCGCAGCAGTTCCAGCACAGGTTTGACATAAAGTCTAGTGGGAGTTAACAAAACTTCACCTAAGCTAGAGCCGGCCAAAATTTCGGGGCAATCTTGCCAATTTAAGCCCTGGGTGTCGATAATCTTGCGAACAAGACTAAAACCGTTACTGTGAACCCCACTACTGGCTAAACCGATAGCCACATCGCCGATTTGCACCTTACTGCCGTCGAGTAATTGACTTTTTTCGACAATACCGACGCAAAAACCCGCTAAATCGTACTCTCCCGCCGAATAAAACCCCGGCATCTCCGCCGTTTCCCCTCCCAAAAGAGTACAACCACTATCACGACAGGCCCTAGCGATTCCCGATACCACTGCCGCTAACTGTGACGCTTCCAGTTTACCGGTGGCGAGATAATCTAAGAAAAATAAAGGTTCGGCCCCGGAGGTTAAGACATCGTTGACGCACATGGCCACGAGGTCAATTCCCACCGTATCATGGCGATTGAGACTATGGGCAATTTTTAGCTTGGTTCCCACACCATCAGTTCCCGATACTAACACCGGTTGCCGATAACCAGAAGGTAACTGAAAATAGCCGCCAAAACCGCCTAAACCGCCGATAACTTCGGGACGGAAGGTACTTTCCACATTTTGGCGAATTTTCTCGACAAAAGCGCGTCCTGCTTCCACATCCACGCCAGCTTCTTTATAATCCATGCCCAATTGACCGATTGTATCTCTCAAATTTTACCCAGATTTCGGTCCCATGGGAATTATAAATTAGGAATTATGAATTGGGAAGTGGGAGGTAAAGCGTAGGGTGCGTGAGACGGAAAATTGCTGCTTTGACTCGAAGGTGACAATCCGTTGTAACGCAGCACCTATCATCAACTAAGTAGCCAGTTACAATTAAAGATAAAATACAGAGAACCAGAAGCCTACGCCACTATCTAACAATTAATTGAGATTACTTATAGCGGTATTCGCTTGAGTGAGATACAGACCATCGTCTTGCCTAGACTGACTTATAGCTTGTTGCAGTATACCTCATTCGACTGCATACCGCTATAATTAGGGTTTGCAGCAAAAAGTACGGGCGAAGCATTCGGATAGAAAATCTACGGTTTCACCGATAGGTTATTACCCGAATGCTTCGCCCCTACAGGACGCAATCGCGGCTCAAGATGCCAGGTTTTGAAGCACGATTATCTCA
>VYLQ01000307.1_pt1 | contig 17414 bp, 15 predicted proteins | sample 5115351 | NCBI WGS metagenome assembly VYLQ01 (sample SAMN12291776, study PRJNA351875) | freshwater metagenome | isolation source: freshwater lake | place: USA: Michigan, Lansing Lake | collected 2013-08-14 | reverse complement strand
ATAGAGGTGAACTAGGGGGGGTATTTTGTTCGGTGCTAGACTGATATTTGAGTAAGCCAGACAGGAGCCAGAAAAAGATATTTATCAGAAAAGTCATGAGCAAGCTAGAGGTTTTAAGACTGATTTGAGCCAATTATTTTTATTAAAAAATATTTTACACAATTCATACCAGGTAAGCAAGAGGGCTACGGCACTACTACCGAATCATTACCAGAATTTTAATCGGAATTTAATAGTCGGATAAAACAACATTAACGATCGATCTTTAGCATTGAGGAGGTAATTTTTTCTTGGCTAACTTCTCATGAAATCGAATTATAAACGCTCTCTACAACCGATCTGTTCGATACTTTGCTGGATCGCTGGGATCTGGACGGTTGGGTCTATTGCCCGTCCATCGGTAGCGGGAACGATCACGAACACGAAAAATGTGATCGTGTTGACCCGCGCCGCCGCCATCCAACGGCAGATTAATCAAGGCGCGACGGGAAATAGCCTAAGGGACTTCTACACCTCTGGACAGGGAACGGGGTCTTGAGATAATATTAGGTCGAGGTCTAATTGATAACTGATTACTGATAACTGATTACTGTCGCGGTTGTACGGGGAAACCTTGACGCTGAAGCATTTCCGCCGCATCTTGGCCGGGTTGATAGTTGATGCCGAGGGTAGAGGTGGCCGTATCTTCGATGATTTTGGGAGTGAGGAGAATAATCACCTCCGAGCGATCGTTGCGATTGGTACGACGGCGGAATAAAGCCCCTAAAATGGGAATATCCCCTAAAATCGGCACTTTTGACTCAGAACTCTGTTGGCGTTCTTGGATAATGCCAGAAAGAATTAAACTCTGTCCATCCCGAAGACGAATTAAACCCGACAATAATTCCCGGGTAATCAAAGGGGTCAATGTGTTGACTGTATCCCCACCGCTATCAAATCGAATCGGGGGCCCAGGTTGGGCAATTGTAGGCGCAACATTTAAACTGATGTAACCATTATCGTCAATTTGATTCACATCGACGGTTAAGGTCAGTCCAGCATCACCAAACACAGGAGTTGTAGTTCTCTCATTGCCATTGCCATTGGTATCAATTGTTGTTTCAACACTGACCAGCACTTTCTCGGTTAGTTTCACCACTGCCTGCTGACCTTCCTGCACTACCAAGGAGGGATCAGTGAGAATCTTGGCATTTCCTGTCTGAATTGAGGCTTGCAGGGTCATCAGGAATTTTTGGGGATATTGGAATAGGCTGGGTAGTCCATACTCTATTCCATCTTCTGTAATTTCAGTTACACCGGGTTGAAAGGGGTTATTAAATCTTCCAAAATTAGGACGGGCATAACCGGCAAAATTTGAGGATAAAGGATTACCTAATGGTCCTTGGGTAATATTACTAAAAGGCGCACCATTCTGAACATCAAAAAAAGGTGCTAGGGTGGGGGTTCCTTGCCCAGAGAAAACATTATTTAGAGGAACTATCGGTTGTGCAAAAGCCCCCGGTTGGGATACAGTCCCACTACTGGGGGGGTTCATATTACCAAAGTTCAGCACCGCCGCCCCGTTATCTTGAACGAAGAAACCATCGTTAAACCCGAAAGAAAAACTACTGTTAAATTCGTCCGTATTGAGCAGGTTGACATCGATAACTTTCACATTGACCACCACCTGACGGCGACGGGCATCCAGTTGGGTTAATAAAGAGGTGGCGATCTGGACTTGGCGGGGTTCGCCGATTAAATTGATAGAATTAAGGCGCTCGTCGGCGGCAATTCTTAAACCGGTTAAAAGTAAGGCAGCTTTTGAGCCTTCTGTGTTTTGGGGTGTTAGTGCCTCTAGGGTGGGAGGAATATCCCGGCGACCGATTACTCTTCCGGTGAGGGGATCGACGATATCCTCGGTTTGGGTAACTAAACGCTGGTATTCTGCCCCTTGGGTAGCGAGGAAAGTGGCGGCGGCGACGGCTTTAACTTGATTGAGACGCAGGGTGCGGCTAATCAGATTACGAGCGCCTTGGGGTAATTGCGCCCCAACAAAGATGGTTGTACCCTGACGGTTAGCCTGTAGTCCAGAAATTAACAACACGGCGTTAAAAATGCTTTCCACCGATTCGTTAGTAAATTCCAAGGAAACTGTCTGAGAAGTGGCGTTGGCTTCCCCCTGGGCGCTGGTGAAAACGACGTTATAACCGGCATAGTTAGCAAGGGTCATTAACACTTCTCTAGCGGAAGCTTCCCGGAGTAAAACACGAGGTACGGTGATATTGCGCTCAAATTTGATCTTTTCGGCACTAGCATCGATGTTAGAGATGGCAATATCTCCCACCGGTGGGGCGACAGCCCGGGGTAGGGTGGGAACACCGGGAGCTTGGGGTGCGCCTTGAATGATAATTTCGGGATTGGGGACAAGGGGCGCACTTTGGGCGAGCAGTTTTTCACTGGCCAAAATGCGATCGCTGATTTCCTTTTGTCCTGCCGCGGTTGAAGGGACAAGCTGATTTTGCGACTTTTGTAAATTTTCTTGACTAAACTCTTGCGAAAATTCAATTTTTGATGTAGTCGATTTTAACTCTGAACCATCGAAGGATTCGGGGGTTTCGGCCAAAGCGCTCAGGGGAGCCATCAATAAAAACGAGGCAATTTGCGGGATCAACAGGGCATAGCGAGACTGATTCACTTTATTCACTCCTCAACAATTACGGGATTCAACGGACAAAAAACGCAATACTGACACTGGATTGAAGACTATTATTGGGGCGGACTAGCGGGGGGTTGACCTTCGGCGGGGGGTTGACCTTCCGCGGGGGGTGGCGGTGCTAATTTCGCTAATTCTTCAGCATTGAGGGGAATAATCACATCGAGAAGAAAGGTGGTAGTAACGGGTTGATCAGATTGGGGAACGATAGTCGCTTGATTTTTGCCGATACTAACCACTTTAACCACGGCTCCTTCCTTTTCCAGCTGGGTATTCAGATTTTTCAGCAAAATGAGCGGCTGTAATCTTTCTAAATCCCGAATAACCTCTTGGCTGTTAGCATAGTTCCCTTCGATCTTGACGTTAAAAGTTTGACGTTTGAGCTTATTATTAACCGCGCCACCGAGGGAACTATCGGAGACCACCACCGGTTCTAGTCCTTGGGGTTGGAAACTAATCAGCTTAACATCGCGAGACTTAAAGATATTGCTAATATCTAAGAGAATAGTGCTTAAGTCCTTTTCTTGAGCAAAAAGCGCGAGTATTTGCTGTTTAGTTGCCTCTTTTTGTTGTAATTGACTCTCGATTTTTGTGAATTCCGAGGGGCCGAGACCGCTTTTTTGTTGATCTATCTGTTGTTGTTTGCCAGCCGCATCGTTTTGCAGTTGCTGCAAGGTATTATAAGCGGGCATCACCCAGTTAAAAAGCAGATAGAAGGAGCCAAGTAAACCCAGCACACCGGCGGCGATCCCACTATTGCGGGGAGTAAAAGTTATCCCGAAAGCGGTAGGATACTGGTCAAGTTCCTCTAATTCTGGGTTCTCAAATTCTTCGGTAAAGGTCATGGTTGAATGGCTCCTTGGCGTTTGAGAGTATTAATCCTAGTGATAACTCCGATCGCTCCATTCCGGGCAAGATTGGACAGTTGTTGAGTAGCGGGAGTATCACTTAATTGGGTGGTGATCACAAATTGAACCGCTTGGGGGAAAGTAACACTAATATTCTTGTACTGATTAGCCACCTGTACGGGTAAATCGGCCAAGGCAGCACTTTCGATCGCCGTTTTCTTGCCCTCTAAAAAGGGAGAAGCTTGCAGGGTTAAGAGATAATCATTGACTGCTTCGTAACTACTGGCAAAACCACTAATTTTTAACTGAGTGGCCGGATTCGGTTGCCCTTGATCTGGGGCAGCGGGAACCTCCACCTGTTGCACACTGGTTAGCTGGACACTAGGGGGAGTTTGCAGGCGAATTTCCTGAAGAATAGCTGACCAAGGCCTAATCTGATTGAATACAGTCACCAGTGCCTGATTTTCTCCTTCTACCGCCGTTAATTGCGCTTTTAAATCCTCTATTTTTTTACTTTCGGCTTGCAGTTGACCTAATTCCGCATCCAGTTGCTGAATTTTGACTTGGGTTTCGCTGGTTTGCCCACCGACGATTAAACCGAGTAATCCCGTCAGTGCCAATAATCCGGCCCCCACTCCCACACCGATCCACAGGGGTGTTTGTGGACGCGGGTTAATAGCGGTGGAAATCTTGGCCGCGGCGGTTCCTTTGGCCGTTTGCTGAAGATGGCGATCCTTAAGAAAATTAACGTCAAGACTATACATAATTTTTGTCTATACCTCCCGTAATCCTAAACCGAGAACTGTTCCTAAACCCGGTCTTTGGGTATTAGGAATCTCTTGAGTTGTATCTAAGTTCAGTGATGTGATCGGATCGATTGCCATGGTGGGGAGGCTGAGACGTTGAGTAAAATACTCGTCTAGTTGCGCTATACCGCCCCCGGGGCCAGCTAAAAGTAACTGGACGATTTCCAGGTCATCACTTTGGTTAAGATAGAAGTTAATCGATCGCCGCAATTCATCGGTTAATTCCCCTAAAACCCGCATCAGTGCCGTCATCCCAGGGTTAGTAGAGACTCCGGAAGTGCCGGTATTGGTGCTAAGACTATCAAAGGCCGTAACCGGGATTGTCATTCCCAAAAGAATATCAGGACTGCGGGAGGTGGGCAAATTCATCGCCCTGGAAAGGGCATTTTGTAGCTGGAAGGTGCCGATGGGGACAGTGCGGGAAAATTGGGGAACGCCGTCCACCACGATGGCAATTTCCGTGTTATCAAATTCTATATCAACAATAACGGCGGCTTCATTGGAACTAAATTGTCGCAACTGCTCTCGAATCGTCCGAATTAGGGCAAAACTATTAATTTCCAGCACATCCACCTGTAATCCTGCCCGTTGGAGGGTTGACCTATAGGCATCGGTAATCTCCCGACGAGTGGCAACTAATAAGACTTGTACCTTTTCAATCCCGTCTTCATCCTGAAAGTAGCCCAGTTTTTGGTAGTCGAGATCCACCTCCTCGCGAGGATAGGGAAGGTATAAACTAGCCTCATGATTTAAGACCAGATCTCGCAATTCCTGCTCGTCCAATTCCGAAGGAATGGGGATAATCCGGATAATTGACTCGCGCATGGGGACACCAGTAGCGACTCGTTTGCTGTTAATTTTATTTTCCTTGAGGACTTCCTGGATCAATTCCGCTAAAGCGGGGGAATCGACGATTTTTCCCTCCTCAAAGATGCCTTCCGGGAGAGCCGACGAACAATATTTAACTAATTTATAATTTTGTCCCTGTTTGGCGATCTGAGCGACGTTAAGGCACTCTGGGGTAATCTCTAACCCAACACCTTGATTTTTTTTTGTCAATAGCTTCTTAAAAAAACTTACCATAGATTTTCCTGGGCAGCTCTAAGGGGATTGGTGATCAACAAAGCCAATAATCTTTTGACCCGATTTTATTTACGGTCGATCAAGGCAGTAAATTAGTCTATAAACGATCCTGACCAGGTAAATTACCCAGAACAGGCAAAAATCGAGGGAGAGAGAAGCTATTTCTGCACTAATATTAACCTGATTATCTGTGTTCAGAGCGAGGTTAATCTTAACTGGATAGGAGGAGAGGAAGTGCTTAATGATAGTGATATTGTAATCAATTTTGGTGAAAGAACCAAGTCCAAGCTAAAAATTTGCCATTATCCCCCCCCTTCTGCTCAACTAGATCAAGCCAGCTTTCCCTAGTTAGGGTCTGCAGCAAAAAGTTTTCCCTGGGGGCAGGGTGTGGGGTGTGGGAAAGTACCTGAATTTTCCCCCCGATCACCCCTAGCTAAGGCACTTTTTGATGGGAAAAAAGTCTAAAAGTATTATCCAACAAGGTTTTTAGATTTATTCAGCAGACCCTAGTTAGAGTACCCAAATATCTAAAGAAAATTTCAATTTTTCTAGGCACTATTTTTTCTTGACTCCTGGAATCAGGCGCTCAAATGCTTCTGACGGGCGTGATTTTCCCGTATAATTAGGAGTTTGCACAGTGACAAAAGAAGTTAAGGAGCGAGTTCGATGGCACGAATGTACTATGATGAGGATGCCAATTTAGATTTATTAGCGGGAAAAACGATCGCTATTATTGGTTATGGTTCCCAGGGTCATGCCCACGCATTAAATCTCAAGGATAGTGGCGTTAATGTGATTGTTGGTCTATATCCAGGCAGTAAATCGGCCATCAAAGCCAAAGAAGCCGGTATTCCAGTGTATGATGTGGCCGAAGCCGCTAAAATTGCCGACTGGATCATGATCCTCTTACCGGATGAAGTGCAGAAAACGATTTATCTCAACGAAATTGCCCCGAATTTAAGCTCAGGCAAGGTGTTATCTTTTGCCCACGGCTTTAATATTCATTTTGGTCAAGTGGTTCCCCCAGATAATGTCGATGTGGTTATGGTCGCCCCCAAAGGACCGGGCCATCTCGTCCGTCGTACCTACGAACAAGGTCAAGGAGTACCCTGTTTATTCGCCGTCTATCAAGATGCTACTGGCCAAGCACGCGATCGGGCAATGGCCTACGCTAAAGGTATCGGTGGTACTCGGGCCGGGGTTTTGGAAACCACTTTCCGCGAGGAGACAGAAACCGACCTTTTTGGCGAACAGGCAGTATTATGCGGCGGTTTAAGTGCTTTAATTAAAGCTGGCTTTGAAACTCTCGTGGAAGCTGGTTATCAGCCCGAATTAGCCTATTTTGAGTGTTTACACGAGGTGAAACTGATCGTCGATCTGATCGTCGAGGGCGGTTTAGCCAAAATGCGCGATAGTATTTCCAATACAGCCGAGTACGGTGACTATACTCGCGGTCCGCGGGTAGTGACGGAAGCGACTAAGGCCGAAATGCGGAAAATCCTCGGAGAAATTCAATCGGGACAATTTGCCCGAGAGTTTGTCCTCGAAAATCAAGCAGGTAAACCGGGTTTCACCGCTATGCGTCGTCAAGAAGCAGAACATTCGATCGAAGAAGTCGGCCAAGATCTGCGGGCAATGATGAGTTGGCTAAAACGCTAGTTCTCTTTTTTTTCGGTGGGGGGTTGGACGCAATGCGGCAATTCTTGCCCTTGCGTCCGTCCCGACACCCCACACCCCACACCCTGTCCCCACGAAAAACTTTTTCAGCAGCTCCTACCTAGTAGATCGCCTCTCGTGATTTGACCAGACCGATCGCCCGTAAACCGGCAATCACACCACAACCGATCACCATACCGACGAGGGAACGAATCAGATTTTCTACGGGAATGATCGGAATTAAAGCGATCCAGACTTCTTCGGGCCAGTTAAAAATCGAGTAGGTAATGGCGACGACCCCTAAATGGGAGAGGCCGCTGGCAGTCCAAGTACCCCCAAAAATTCCCGCCGCTACTAGGACAAAATTGCTACCTTTGATCCAATGAGTAAAAAGAGTCCGGGTTGGTAGGATAAATAATACCAAAGCCGACCAATCGACGAAAGCCCCGGCAATAAAGACTCGTGGCGAAATGCCGTTCAGTCCGATCGCCCGGTTAGCGTAGATAAACAAGGGAATCAGAAAAATTAACGTTAATCCTAACCACCAATAACGGCGTTTTTTGCCTAAAACCATCGTTCCTGCCACAAAACTAGACAAAATCGCCCCAAAGACCGAAATAGCGGGAATTCCTGCCGTGTAGGGGGCAAGGAAAGCCCCAATTAAGGACCCAATGCCACTAGCGATCGCCCCAGCGATCGGGCCGAGTAACCAACCCAAGAGGGGAAAAACCGCTTGACTGAGGGGCATACTACCGCCAGAAGCGAGGACAATGGAGAAGGGAATAAAAGAAAGGGTAGTGACAATGGCCGCTAAGACGACAATATAGGCGATCGGCGCACCATCAATAGCGGCACTACTGACAGCTTCCACTTTGCGTTCTTCCCCTTCGGGGATAATATCTAGGGTCATAGTTGCAAGGGTAATTCTAACTTTTCTATCATCCTCTGGTTTAATCTTCTTCGGACAATTGTTGATTTTTTCGATAAGAGCGTACGGTAATGTGATAGGGATGAAAAATCTCTAGGAAATCTTTTTGTAGGGTTTGAAAAAAGCTCTCAATAATTTTGGGATCGTCGATATGAAAGGGATATTCTTGATTAAATCCTTTGAAAAAATACCAGTTAATAATTAGCTTTCCTCCCGGGTTTAACCAGTCATAAAACTTTTTAAGTTGGGCTGTAGGTGAGGGCAAATGCTCGATGACATCCAAACAGATAATCGTGTCAAATTTTAGCTGTTCGGGAATTTCCGTATAGAATGAGAGCTTATTAGTATCGAGATTTAATTGCTTGGCACGAAAGCGAACAAATTGATGATGTAGGGGATTAAGATCACAATAGATCACCTGTTCAACTCTAGAATTCATTGCGGCAGCCAGGGCATGAGTACCGATTCCGCCACCAAAATCTAAGACTTTTCCGCTACCGTGATCATCAATTAATCTCAGGGTTTCCCCGATATATTCTTGACTGGATAAATGCCAAGCAGATAATTCAAATAAATAGTTTTCTTTGACTTTTTCCTGATAGAAATTATCTGGATTTGTCCAAGAAAAGTCTTGATGAGCTAAGGCCGCTAAGGAATCTTTTGCTATCGCTAATTTTGCTTGTAAAATTTCTTGGTCTAATTGTAAAAAGTTTTGTAGGTGTGACTCCAAATCAAAGGAATTGCGCTTGAATTCCGCAACCGAGGAGGATGATAGCAGGGAAGAATCTCGATTCATATATAGAGTGAAGCCAGGGAGAATTAACTAAGAAATCCTTTCGTAGTATCTCACAATTTGGCTAAATTATAAGTAGGGAGGCACAATTATTTGTAGGACGGGTAGTAACCCATGCAGACGTTGGGTTTCATGCTTCAACCCAACCTACGTTCATCTTATGTTTAATTCCACCCATTTACTTAGGGTCTGCTGAAAAAGTTTTTCCTAGGGGCAGGAAAGTACCTGAATTTCCCCCTGATCACTCCCATATCTGGTACTTTTGGATTTCAAAAAAGTCTAAAAGTCTTATCCAGCAAGGTTTTTAGATTTATTCAGCCAGCCCTACTTAGCAGGAAGTTTTCGTTAAAACATTAGTGCCAGTCTTTGGCGTATATCCGCAAAAACTGGCACTGTCCATCTACTGACTTTCATATATTTAAGGTCTTTATCTCGGCTGACCTCCTTTGAAATTGTCTATAGTATTTCCTACTTTTCCATCGTTTCCTCTATACTTAATTATTTTTTAATATTTACTTCTGTGAGGATTGGTCAGGTTTTATTAAGTAATGCTGCGGATGGAGAGAAACGCCGAGAATTTGTGATACCCACACCTCAAAATCGTGGATTGGATAAGCTTGCCCCCCCGTCAAGGGATTTACCATTGGTTTCACCAGAATGGTAAACATTCCCAGACGATTTCCCGCTAAAACATCGGTGAACAAGCGATCGCCAACCATAGCAATTTGTTGGGGGGGAAGACTCATGGCTGCCATCGCTTGCCGGAGTTTGCGTCGAGAGGGTTTCACCGCACCGAGAAGGTAGGGAAGTTGTAAATTATCAGCGATCGCACCGATGCGATTTTCACTAAGATTATTGCTCACCAACCAAATCGGTAGATAAAGACGCAAGGAATCGACCCAACGCTGTAAATCGTCAGAAACCGTCGTTTCCTGGAGGGGAACAAGGGTATCGTCCACATCGAGAATCAATCCCTTAATCTGATGCTGACTCAAAATCTCCAGAGTGAGACCGAGAATCGTATCCCCTAAAATTAAATCAGGTTGTAGAATTTTTGCTCTAGTCATTAACTTCTCAAAAATAACTCGCACTGAGTCGATCGAACTCAGCTTCCCTACTTAGTATAAATGACCGACTGTCTCTGAAAATCTTGCCTGGCCGATCCCTTCACTTGGCCGCTTGAATCACCTGTAAACTGCCACCAGCGTATAATTTTTGTTGACAATCACGAAAACCGAGTGCCTGTAAAGATTGGATCAGATCCGTATCGATAAACTGCCAAGCGGTCTGGGTTTCAAATAATTGCAAAAATAGGGCCAAAGAAGGCCAAAAAAGCGGGTTAGTGGGTCGATGAAAATCCACGAGGGCAAAAATTCCCCCCGGTCTGAGAACTCGATACACTTCTTTGAGAATTTCCTCTAACTGCTCTGGTTCCATTTCGTGGAGAGCGGCGCTAGTATGAACAAGGGCGAATTCTCCGGCATTAAAGGGCATTTTTTCGGCTAATCCCTCCACATAATGCGCTTGCGGCACCGCTAAACTAGCTCGCTCCAGGGCCACAGGAGAGACATCTAAACCGGTACAGCGCTCGGATAGGGGTACTAAATAACGGGTGGTTTGACCCGCACCACAACAGAGATCGAGGATAGGGTCATTTTTAGCGATTTTTAAACCTTCTAGAGCTAATTGCCGAAAACGGGACTCCCCACCCACCGCTAGGGCAGCCAGACGGGAGATACCATCGTAAAGCCATTGATATTGATAACTGAGGGGACGTAAAATTGTCGCCAAGATCAACCTCCAAAATTTGATTAATTTCTATATTGTCTGTAATTTGTTTTAACGGTTCCACCGATATATTGTTAAACTTGGTAAAGAATCTGAAAATTTAAAAATTATCTGTTAACACTATGGGTCGCGTTGGGGTTTTATTATTAAATTTGGGTGGGCCAGAGCGGTTAGAGGATGTGCGTCCTTTTCTATTTAACCTTTTTTCTGACCCAGAAATCATCCGTTTACCGATCAAAGGATTACAAAAACCGTTAGCTTGGTTAATATCGACGCTAAGAGCGAGTAAATCCCAAGAAAATTACCGTCAGATTGGTGGTGGCTCCCCTTTACTCAAGATTACGGAAGCACAGGCCACGGCACTGCAACAACGTCTCAAGGAAATGGGCCGCGAGGTGAGCGTTTATATCGGGATGCGTTACTGGAATCCCTTCACCGAAGAGGCGATCGAGCGGATTAAACGGGATCATATCAAAAAATTAGTTATTCTGCCCCTTTATCCCCAATTTTCCATCAGTACCAGTGGTTCCAGTTTTCGTGTGCTAGAGGAAATGTGGCAGCAGGATCCCTATCTACGTTTGACGGAATATACTCTCATCCCCTCTTGGTACGATCATCCCACTTATCTGAGTGCTATGGCCGATCTGATTGCGCGAGAATTAGAGCAGTGTGCTAATCCTGACCAAGTACATATCTTTTTTAGCGCTCATGGTGTCCCCCAAAGTTATGTGGAGGAAGCGGGAGATCCCTATCAAAGACAAATTGAAGAATGCACTAGGGCGATCATGCGTACGCTCAACCGACCCAATCAGTACACTTTAGCCTATCAAAGTCGCGTCGGTCCGGTGGAATGGCTAAAACCCTACACTGAAGATGCTTTAAAAGGGTTGGGAGAGCAGGGAATTAAGAATTTATTGGTCGTGCCGATTAGCTTTGTCTCGGAACACATCGAAACTCTGCAAGAAATCGATATAGAGTACCGAGAAGTGGCGGAAGAAGCGGGAATTGAACATTTTCAGCGAGTACCGGCTCTTAACACTCACCCGATGTTTATCGAATCTCTCTCCCAGTTAGTGGTCAAATCCCTAGAGGAAAAACCCACCACTTTCGAGCAAATTACCCGTCCGAAAGCGAATATGAAAATGTATCCCCAGGAACGTTGGGAATGGGGTATGACCACGGCAGCCGAGGTGTGGAATGGCCGATTAGCGATGATCGGTTTTCTGGCAATTATTATCGAATTAATTACTGGTCAAGGACCGTTACATTTTGTTGGTTTATTATAACCTCCAAAACAAGGTTGGGTTTAACTATGTTTAACCCAACCATTGGCAGTTTTCTCTTAGGACATCATATTAGCAGAACGGACATTAACGTTAACTTCTAGCTTGCCATTGCCGAGCATATCTAACCCAGTGACGCTAAAAAGATTGGCCTTAATGCCCTTTTCCTGAAAATTAGCCTGTAATTCCTTGATGATAACCTCTTCCACTTTCGCCTCATCATCTGCTAGGGCATGGACGATTTTAGCGGCGAAAGAGCCAATTTTTTCGCTTATTATTTCTTCCACATTGGTAATCTCGATAATAACCATTGATTTTTCTTCTTAGTAGAGGACAAATAGCTTGACAAGCCAATAAGAACAGAATTTGCGAGAAAATAGAGCTGCTCTCATCTTAGGAATCAGTATAACCTGCACTGTTCCCCCCTAAACGTAAATAGGCTTCAATAAAGCTATCTAAATCCCCATTCATTACCCCGGTAACATCGGTGGTTTCCACATTACTGCGGAGATCCTTAACCAATTGATAGGGATGAAAAACATAGTTACGGATTTGATTCCCCCAAGCGGCCTCCACCATATCGCCGCGAATTTCTGCGATCGCTTGAGCCTGTTGTTCCCGAGCAATAATTAACAATTTCGCTTTTAATAAAGCTAGGGCTTTTTCTTTATTTTGTAATTGCGATCGCTCTTGGGTACAACGTACAGCGATACCTGTGGGAAGATGAACCACACGCACGGCAGTTTCCACTTTATTAACATTTTGTCCACCTTTTCCCCCCGATCTAGTGGTGGTAATTTCTAAGTCTTTATCGGGAATTTCTACCCTCACCGCATCATCGCCCAAAATTGGCATCACTTCCACCCCGGCGAAACTGGTTTGACGTTTACCATTAGCATTAAAAGGGGAAATTCTGACTAACCGATGGGTGCCTTTTTCTCCTTTCAGATAACCGTAAGCATAAGTTCCGGCAATCTCAATTGTCACCGATTTAATTCCCGCTTCATCTCCTTCTGATATTTCCGCTAAAGTGACTTTATATCCCTGTTTCTCGGCCCAGCGAGAATACATTCTCAGGAGCATTTCTGTCCAATCTTGGGCATCGGTTCCCCCGGCCCCCGCATTAATCGTTAAAACCGCTCCTTTCGCGTCATAGGGACCATTTAAAAGCTGTTGCAATTCCCAGCGATCGAGGTCATGCTGTAAATGAGTTAAATTGTCCGTTGCTTCTTCTAGTAAAGCTCGATCGGATTCTAATTCTAATAACTCGATAATTGCCTTAGTATCTTCTAATTGTTCACACCAACTTTGATAGGTTTCTAAAGAAGATTTACATTCATTTAGTTCTTGCAGGGTTTTTTGAGCAGTATCGGGATTATCCCAAAAAGTGGGGACGGCCGCCACCTGTTCTAAGTCTTTAATTTTGGCCCTTAAAGTGGGTAAGTCAAAGATAGTCCTGGGTTTTACCCAGGCGCGATCCTACTATCTCGATACCTTTTTTTAGTTCCGATATTTCCATGTTTTCAGTTATCAGTTATTAGTTACTCTAGAAGTCAGGAGTCAGGAGGCCGGAGTTGAGAGTTGGAGTTTTAGGGTTTTGGGGTATTAGTTGAAACTCCCCCATTTCCCCTATCCACTCTCTGTTCCGCAGTTCCAGCGTTCACTAAAATGGTACGATCGATCCGCGCAGGGGGGCAAGACTTTGTAAAGCGTTTTCAGCCTTATCACGACTACTAAACGCGCCTATTTGCCAGACGCGACGACCTTGGTGGGAAGTGGGGAAAGCGTCGGGATAGAGAGAACGAACTTTGCTGCGATCGCTATCGGTTTTAGCTTCAATTACTACTTTAAAGCCTTTGCGGCCAGTATTACCAGTATTACCAGTATTACTACTACTGGGATTAGGGGCAGCCCGATTAAAAGTGATTACGTCTGATAAACTTCTCTGATTGCCTAAATTACGCGGTGGCGGTGGTGGTACAATTGCATTACTATTCTGGGAATTGGGAGGAGTCAGGGGGGGTAAATTAGGGCTAACTGGGGACGGTGGCGTTAAATTTGACTCTGGTACTCGATTAGTGACCACTGGCTGAGGATTGCTCTGTACTGCTGTTTCCGCAGCGGTAAAAGTATATTCTCGCACTTCGGGATCACCGGAAGGATTAACCGGTGTTTCTGCTTTGACGGATTCTCTGGGGGGGGAATAACTATTACCCGCGAGTAATTCCGGGGGAGGATTGAAACTGGGACTATCGGCAGTTAGATAGATATGACTGAGATTTTGACCGGCTAGACTGCGTTTAGTAAAGCGCCAGCCATCGATGAGATAAATTTGGATTAAACCAGTCCCTAAACCTTTTGTCCGTCCAATAATTACCTCTGATTGTCTGGGATTGCGTGGGGTTCCCACGAGGACTAATTCCCCGTTGCGTTGTACGATACGCAGCAGGTATTCTAAACCGTAATCTTTGCCCTGAATGCGAAGGGAATAACCGTTACTGTCGGTGGCCCGTTCACAACTGCCGGTAAAATCGAAATCGAGCAGGAGAGGCTGAACAATGGTCGGTTCTGTGCCATTTACCGCCCAGCATTGGCGTTTACCGGGGATTTGTTGCAAAATCAGTAAATCGTATTTACCGTTACCGTAGGGTCGGGCAATAGCGATAAAATCCTCTTGATTAACTTCTCGTTGTTCAAAGAGAGTTGCTTGACTAGGTGTAGTCAGGAGACAACCCCCCAGAAGTGAGAACAGTAGGGTAAATTTTAAGGATGATTTTAGATTCATAAATTCATAAATAGGGAGCGTTGTTATAGAGATCGCACTTGCATTTATTTTATCGATCTAGACGTAAGCGAGAGAATTTTGTTTTCCCAGAGGATACCCCAAACAAAAACGCTCGCTGTTGTGGCGAGCGCTTGAACCACTAATAACTGACAACCAAACCCTAATAAGGGACTTGCGCTTTGATAATGTACCTTTTGGGCGAACGCAGTTCGCCCCTACATTGTGGACAAAATCCGTTACTGTAGGGGCGCAAGGAACTGGCACCGAAAATCTCTAGTAAGGGACTTGCGCTTTGATAATGTGCCATTTAGGGCTGGTCTGATTCTTCTACAGAGCGATTTTCAAAGCTGGGATATTATTCCCACGCAAGTCCCTAATTCCATCTTGGCCCTTTTTCGCCACCGCTTCGCCATCCCTTCCCATTCCGAGTGTCAAGGTGAACAAAACCCCGGCGCGCCCCATACCCTAGCGCCCCGAACCAGTGCAGAGCGAGCCAAGCTTGAAACTTAGCCAAAGACGCGGGGTGCAGCGGGCGAATATCGGCTGCGCCACCCTCAAGGTGCTGAGAGTTAGACGCGTCCCTGACGGCGCGATTAAGGGCGGGCGGGCGATACCACGAAGTAACTAAAATCGGAGACCCCCACTCCTCACGGATTTTATCTAGTTTGATCGCAAGTTGTCAAATCTCGCGTTCTATCTCGCTGCCAGTAGGGGGAACCAGGCGCGGGTCGTTTTTAGTTACTTCCCCCACGCTAAAAAATTTGGCTCTTCGTTACTCTTTATGCTAAATCAACAGACAAGATGCCAAGACAAGAGTAACGAATATCCGAAACGCTGTAATACTGCTCATACTAAATTCGTGCAGTATAGGCTACATATCAGGACAGGCAATAGGCAATAGGCAATAGGCAAAAGGGAGAATAAATAATCAGTTTTTAATAACCGGATTTAGTATCACTTAAAACTCAAATCTGATCAGTGATCACTGATTAGGAGTTGATTTTAGCTTTTTTTGCGATCACTAGTAAGAGGTAGATCACCAGTAGATACACCATTGGTAACACTAAGGTCATGGTAGGCATTGTTTGATTAGGGAGGAGAGAAGATAGTTAAAATTAGGTAAGCTCAATCTTGCCCCATTGATCATTAAATGACTGGGGACGAGAAAACTAGCCAAATCTGCAAACAGATCGAGCTTATCAGTCAGTCACTCTGCCAAGGGACTGGGATCGAGTTGGACAGGTAATAGTCTTCAACTCCATTCTTCCCACCAAAAACCGACGAGAAATAATTCCTCATCTTAACAATTCCTAGGTGAGAACTGGGGGTTAATTTCTTGCAACTGCCACTATCAACTTAACATAAGATGTCAAGGACTGGGAAAAAAATTTTTTAATACCATTTTTCAAAAGTAATGGCAGAGATAGTTAATTTCCCTCACCCCCAACCCCTCTCACCTTCTGGGAGAGGGGAGTAAAGTAGCTGCCAGGAATAAAGAAAAATGATATAAGAAACCCAACAAAAAGCAATGAGAGAAGGGGAATAGCGAGCGCCGATTTAGACGGATTTAGGTGTTGGGTGTTGGGTTTCGCTTTTCCTTAAAATTTAGAGGTTTTCCTTAACATATTTATTCGCTCAACCCAACCTACGGACTACGGACTACGGACTACGGACTAATGATTAACTAGAAATTTGGGAAAAGATTAATAAAGGGTTTTTTATTTTTCCAGCGATAGGTATTAAAATCTCGATTATCAATTGATAAGATACGTCCATTTCCTAACTCTTCTGCTAAGATAACTAGAGAGGCATCGGCTAAGTCCATTGGCAGACTTTGATATTGTTTCATAAGGTCTTGAATTCTTTCTAGATGAGTATTTTCAAGGTGAAATAATAGAAATTTTTGGGGATGTCTCTCAAATACGTTCATTAATTTTATTTGTTTTTCAACTCCTGTATAGAGATTTGGAGAACGTTGTAAAAGAAGATGACAACTTTCTGTTAAAACACACCAAGTTGTAATTAGTGGTTGAGAAGAATACTGTGCTAAGGTTTGCTGTGCTATTAGATGATATTGATCTTTATTGTTAAATAAAGCCACCCAGAACCCGGTATCAACGATGATCATATTTAGCTTTTAATCCTTCTTTGAGAACAGATTTATAATTAGTAGAAAGGTCGGATTCTGCACTAATACAACCGATTAATCCAGATTCTTTTAAAATGTCTAGGGTACTTTGATCTTCAGGGTTTATTTTTGCTGCAATCTCTGGCTTTTTTGCCAAGGAATAGCGTTTTTTTAATAACTCAATAAAATCAATCAGTAAGTTTTGTGCTTCTTCAGGTAATTGGTTAATATCTTGTTGAATTTGTTCTAAGTTAATCATTAGTTTTCCTCCGTTAAGGTTTTTAAATGGGCTGCTAATTTTTAAGCCACATAACGAATAATTTTGACTTCTGCTCCTTTATTAATAGGAATAGAATTAAGTACCTAAGCAAAATTAATTACACATTTAAATAACCCTATTGTCTATTACCTATTGCCTCTTGCCTGTCTCGACTAGGAAATTAATTTTGCACGACTACTTACCGTTGGTTGGGTTGACCCAAGGAAACCCAACAATAGTATCATAGCAATTACCGTAGCGACTGTCTTGATTGTCAAGGGGTAACTCAAAAAACAATCAAGGAGTTGCTGTCGAACCTAAAATCTCAAGCCAGAAAAAAAGCGCAGCGAAAACTAAGTCGCTCA
>VYLQ01000144.1_pt1 | contig 17614 bp, 20 predicted proteins | sample 5115351 | NCBI WGS metagenome assembly VYLQ01 (sample SAMN12291776, study PRJNA351875) | freshwater metagenome | isolation source: freshwater lake | place: USA: Michigan, Lansing Lake | collected 2013-08-14 | reverse complement strand
TTGATGATCTTCTTGGCCTCGGCCGGCCCGCAGCAGTGGGTGCAAGAAGTGCAAGCCAGCCTGGGCCACCGGCGCGAACTCAAGTACGGCTGGCAGGCCTGGTACGGGGTGGATGCCGCGCTGGGGGTGTCGGTGGGGGCGTGGGCGCTGGCTCTGGCGCTCTTTGCGCTGTGGCCGCGCTGGAAACCCGACACCAGCCGCTGGACCACCGCCGCGACGGACACAGCCCACAAGCTCGGCCGTGCGGTCTTGAGCGTCGGCGAGCGGGTGACGAGGGTCACGCAGTCCGGGTCACTCACCAACTACGTGGCGCTCACCTGGGCGACGGTGGCGGGCGTGATAGGGGTGGTGGCGTGGCGGCTTTTTGCCCAGCCCCAGAACCCCGGCCTGAATCTCACCATCACGGCGAAGAGTGCCCCTGAAGTTTTGGTGCTCATCGTGATGGTCGTGGGGGCGGGCGTGGCTGCCATCACTCAGCGCCGCTTGTTTGCCGCCTTGTCCATCGGGGCGTTGGGCCTCGGGGTGGCGGTGTTCTTCTTGCTCCACGGCGCCCCGGACCTCGCCATGACCCAAATCGTGGTGGACACGCTCACGGTCCTCCTCATCGTCCTGGTGTTCTTCCGACTGCCTCGCTTGGTCCGGCAGACGCAGGTGTGGCGCAAAACCCGCGACGTCATCATCAGCCTGGGCGTGGGGGCGTCCATGACCGTGTTTACGCTGGCGGCCATGGGTTCGGATCGCCCGGTGGACACCGCGCAGTGGGTGGCCGAGCGCACCTACACCGAAGCTTACGGGCGCAACATCGTGAACGTGATCTTGGTGGACTTCCGAGGCATTGATACGATGGGCGAGATTGCCGTGCTGGGGATCGCCGCCTTCGGGGTTACCGCCTTGCTACGTCTCCGCAATCGCGAGAACCTGCCCACGACGGAGGTGGCGGAATAGACTCCCTCATCCTGCGCGCGGGGACCCGGTGGCTGCTGCCGGTGTTCTTGGTTTTCAGCGTGTTCTTGCTGTGGCGGGGGCACTACCTGCCGGGTGGCGGGTTCAGCGGAGGGCTGGTGGCGTCGGCTTCGGTCATCCTCTACGGGTTAGCGCATGGCTACCGAGCGGCGCGCACGTTCCTGCGGTTTCCGCCGCAGTCGTTTATCGTGTTTGGGCTCAGCATTGCCGCGCTGTCACCGTTCTTGGCGGTCGTACGCGGGGAGCCGTTCATGAAAGGCGTTTGGACCTCGGTGCAAGGGGCCGACCCGGAACCGATTGCCCTCGGCACCCCCTTCCTTTTCGACATTGGCGTGTATTTCCTGGTCATTGGCATCGTGCTGACCATCGTGCTTGAGCTCGGGGAGGACGAAGAGTAATGGACGCGCTCTACGCGGTGGTGGTGGGGTTCCTGTTTGCCATTGGGGTGTATCTCATCCTGCAGCGGCCGCTGGTCAAGTTGCTCCTCGGCATTGCGGTGCTGGGCAACGCGGCCAACCTGATGATTTTCGTGTCTTCCGGGGCGCGCCGCTTGCCGCCGCCGCTCATCCCGGATGGCGAAAAAGTGGTGACGACCCCCATCGCCGACCCCATTGCGCAGGCGCTGATTCTCACGGCCATCGTCATTGGGTTTGGGGTGCTGGCCTTTGCGGTGGTGTTGGTCCACCGTGTTCACCAGACCTCCCAGATTGATGGCTTTGACGAACTGACCGAGGGAGTGGGCACGGAATGATGGTCTCGAACCTGCCCGCCCTGGTGCTGGCCACGCCGCTCTTGCTAGCGTGCGCCTGCTTCGCCTTCTCGCGGCGGCGACGCATGGTGCAGCTCCTAAGCCTTCTGGGCGGCGTGGGGTGGCTCGGTTTTGCCGGATACTTGGCCAGCCAGGTCCACGCCAATGGCACGTTGGTTACCGAGGTTGGCGGCTGGGATCGACATTTCGGGATCTCCTTTGTGGCCGACCCGCTGGGGGCGATGATGGTGGTGCTGGCGGCCTTCATCCAGCTTGCAGTGGGGCTGGCCGCCCACGCCCGCCTGGACCGCAAGGCCGAAGCCTTTTGGTATCACGGGCTCACCTACTGTCTCGCTTTTGGCGTGACGGGGGCCTTCCTCACCGCGGACCTCTTCAACCTGTTTGTCTGGTTCGAAGTCTTGCTCATTAGTAGCTTTGTTCTGATGGTGCACGGGGGCTCCGACCGGCAACTGGCCGGGGGGATGAAGTACGTTACGCTCAACCTCATCTCCAGCGTGATGTTCCTGGCCGGGTGCGGGCTGACTTACGCGCACACAGGCACGCTCAGCTTCGTGCAACTGGCGCAGGTGGGCATCCCCGATGGCCCGGCGGCGCTGCTGGTGTTGGCGTTTATGCTCAAGGCTTCGGTGGTGCCGCTGGCGTTCTGGATGCCGGCCAGTTACCCCGCCGCGCCCACTTACACCATCGCCTTGTTCTCGGCGCTGCTGACCAAGGTGGGGTGCCTGGCCCTGCTGCGCACCCTAGGCTTGCTGCAGAACGAAATCTGGTACACGGTGCTGGGCATCGGGGGCGTGCTTTCGATCTTGGTGGGGTCTTTCGGGCTCATTGGGCAAGCGAACCTCCGGCGGATGCTGGCGTTTTCGAGCGTTAGCCAGGTGGGTTACATCGCCATTGCCATTGCGCTGCAGCAACCCGCGGTGGTGGCGCTGCTGATTGTCAATCACGCCCTGGCCAAGGGGGGCTTGTTCCTGGTGGCGGGTGAAATGGAGCGCCTGACCGGCCAGACCAACTACCGCGACATGCGTGGGTTGGCGGAGCGGTCTCCGGCTTTGACTTGGGCGTTTGCGGTGCTGGCCGCGAGCCTGGCGGGGCTCCCGCCCACGCTCGGATTCTTTGCCAAGTGGGATTGGCTGAGCGCGATGGCCGACCGGCCGTTCTTGGTGATTTTGGGATTGGTGGGCAGCGCGGCGACGCTCTACGGGATGGTGGATGTGTATCTGAAGGCTTTTGCCGCACCCAGCGAGGAGCCCTTAGGTGAAGATGTGAATCCGCTCAGCCGACGCCGACAGTGGTTGATGAATGTGGGGTTAGGAAGCATGGTGGTGGCCCTGGTGGCCCTCTCGTCTTCGCCGGTGGTGAACGACCCGGTGCGCCAGGCCGGGGCGGCCTTTAAGGGGCCTCTGGTGTCGGCAGCCACGGAGGAGGTGCGTCCGTGATTTACCTGTACGTCATCTTGGCCGGGCTGTGGATGGCGCTCAATGACCAGTACACGCTGGGGGGCTTCATCTTCGGCCTGGGGCTGGCCATCTTGGTGATGAGCCTCCTGCGGTCCATCAATGTCGCCACGCCGCCGCTCTCGCCCGGGCGCATTTTCAAGGGCGTGCAGCTAGTGGGTTACTTCCTGTGGGAGCTGGTTTTGGCCAACACCCGAGTGGTGCCGGAAGTGTTCCGACCGACCTCGGAACTCCGTCCCGCCATCGTGGCCATCCCGCTGAGCCTGACCGAAGAATCGCAGATCGCGCTGCTGGCAAATCTCGTTTCATTAACGCCAGGAACCCTGAGCTTGCACGTATCCGAAGATCGTTCTCAGCTCTATGTCCACGTGCTGCGGTTGCCTGAAGAAGGGCCAGCCGCCGTGGTGCGCGATATCAAGCAGGGCTTTGAGCGCCGCATCATGGAGGTGTTCGCCGCGTGAACTACGCCAATGTGATCTGGATTCTACTGGCCGTGTTGGGCGTGGGGGCCTTGGGTGCGCTCGCGAGCCTGATTCGCGGGCCGCACCTCACCGAGCGGGTGATTTCGCTGGACCTGATGGCCACGATGGCTGTGGCGGCGGTGGCCCTGCTCGCGATGGCGAAGGGAGAGCCCGTGTACCTGGATGTGGCCCTGGTCATTGCCCTGGTGGCCTTTGTGGGGAGCGTGGCGTATGCCCGCTACGCCGAAGCCGGACGGGCCAGCCGGCCGCGCCCGGAAACCGTGATGTCGCGGGATCGCGGGCAAAGCCAGAATCAGAATCAGGCTCCGAAGTCGGGGGGCAAGAGCGAGTGAGCCCGCGCGAGATCGTGGTGGTGGCCCTGGCCGGACTGGGCACGGTGTTTATCCTGCTCTCCGTGGTGGGCCTGCTGCGGATGCCGGACCTCTACATGCGGATGCAGGCCACGACCAAGGCGACGACCCTGGGGCTGCTGTTGGTGATGGCGGCACTGAGCGTGCACTTTGCCCAGCCCGGCGAGACCGTGAAGGCGGTACTGGTGATCCTGTTCTTGTTCCTGACGCAGCCCATCGCGGCGCACATGATTGCGCGAGCGGGCTACCGCACGGATGTGCCGCTGTGGGAGGGCTCCGTGACGGATGAACTGGCGGCGGCGGAGTCAGCGAGTAGAATGGAAGAACCTTCGGGCCTGTAGCTCAGTGGTGAGAGCGGGCGGCTCATAACCGCTTGGTCGTGGGTTCGATTCCCCCCAGGCCCACCCGGATCATCCTGTCATGGGGCCGATGTTTTTGGGCGTTGGGCACCCATGTACGCCCCGTTAGGAGTGGTCGCAGACGTTTCTCCTACTTTCACTCGCACGGTACCTGGACCCGCAATGTTGTAGACCAAGACTAGCTCAAATGAGACTCGGTCGCTCATTTTGACGCTATATCCGCCTTCCGTCTTGAGGTGAGAAAATGATTCAGGGAAGTGCTTTACCACGGCCTCGAACGGCAGAGTTTGGCTTTCCTTTGCTGCGTTGTAGATTTCGTCAGGCACTCCGAATTCATTACTGGCTTTATCTAGCAGCGCCTCGTAAGCATCACTTAGTTCGGAAAAGTCATCGCCGCGACGGTAAGTGCCTCGGGGAGTATCAGCAACCGTCAGTAACGCCTCGGCCAGGTCTTCTGCATCCCATTTCCCTTTGATGAAAATTGGAGCATCCCAAATTTTTGGGTCTGACTTGAAAAATAGGCCGCACTCTCTATTGATCCGAATCATGGCTTCATGAATAGTTTGAAGCTGACCTTCTCCCCAATCAATGATCTGATGATCTGCACGAATTGGTTCCACGGCAGGCACTGGCTTAAGTGCATATGGCTGACTAGCTTTCGGCATCAACGGCTTTTCGAATATCTTCGACGACATCCCTGGAGCCGACGAAATGGTCATTCGTAGATCTAGGATGATTCGAGCCTGAAACGCAGAAGGATCCTTCGCAATAGCGCCCATTCCGAGCGGGTGAGCTCTCATTGCGTTGCGGCTAACGTATGAACCATTGGCGTCAAGTTCCGCGAGGGAAAGTCCGCCATCTAATAGATTATCGAGTTGTTCGTCCGTCGCGCCGGTAAGCCAAGTGTGAAAGATGCGTCCTCGCAGTGCACTTTCTATGGCAGATGTCGGAGGCGTTCGATTCACTACGAGTCCAGTACCCATAGCCTTGATATCTCGGGAGAAGGTTAGTGCGAATTCCCCTAACCAAGCTGGCGGGAGCGGTTCTAGCTCCGAACTCAGATCAGTCACCAGTGAGATGTTTGCAACATCAATCAGCAGAGGTGTTGAGACTTCGGAAAGAAACCTAACGTACATCTCCTCCTTGTCCACCCACATTGGCGATCGCTTGAGCGAACTCGCGGCGTTCTGAGCAGAGGCGCCGATAACACAGAGTAGGAAGCAGATTGTTGCTCCGACGCGCAATGTAGGGCTATTCATTTGCTCCGCCTACGCCAAAGCAATCGCCCGAGATCGTCTGAACCCAGTAGTCATTAAACGGTACTTCTTTATAAGTCCCAATGGCGTGAGAGTTGTAGGGGGGGTAAGCTGTTCCCGGATAGGCACTATTGTATGCCCAGAAGTTCTTCGTAAGGTGTGTACTTGGTCCAACAGAACCGGCAAAAACCCAGCCCACAGGCGGGTAGTAGAAAGACCAGGGTAGGGCATTGCTGTAAATGTAGAACCCCCAACCTGTATGTCGCGTTCCAGATAGGTACCAGGAGCCATCTCCTCCATGTTCGCAATGGATGGCCGTGATGCCTCCAAGGTACTTGAAGAAGGGTTCTCCGTTCGGTGGAGGAGTGGATTGCCCCTGAGCCAGAGTTGCAAGCAATGCCATAGAGAAGAAGGAGATCAATTTTGATCGCATGCCAGTATTCTCTCTCTCTCTCTCTCTCTCTGTCAAGGTTTGAGAGAAGAAAAAGAAAAAACCCCCTGAAAAGGGGGTGGAAAGCTCTGGGAGGAACCAATCGAATGCGTTACCGCGCGGCTTTCGCCGTCGGCATGCCGCCAAGGGAGGGTGTGGACACCCGGAGACCCGCGAGCAACGCCCGCAGCTGCTTGTGCGCGCGGTGCAGGCGGCTGCGCACCGTCCCCACCGGCGCGTGAATCCGGTCGGCGATCTCCTTGTAGGGCAAGCCCTCCACGTCCGCCATCCAGATCAGCTCCCGCTGCTCCGGCGAAAGCTGCTTCAGCGATTCCACCACTTCCTCGCTCAGTTCCTGGCTTAGGAGGGCCTGCACGGGGGTCATGTCGTCGCTGGCCGCCTCGAAGTGCACGCTGTCATCCGATCCATCGGGCGTGAGCGGCGCATCGTAGCTCACCGTCTTCACGCGGCGGTCGCGGTTGCGGCGCAGGTCCAGATAAAGCCGCGTGACAATCCGGAAAATCCAGTTTTCAAACGGGCGATCCCCCTCGTAGCTGCGGTACGCCTTGAGCGCCCGCACAAAGGCTTCCTGGGTCAGGTCCTCCGCGTCGGAGCGGCTCCGGCTGAGACGATAGGCCAGATCGAACACCTTGCGGTAAGTCCGGTTCATCTGGCGCTCGAATTCGGCTCGTTCGGCGCGGCTGAGTTCATGGGTCGGGCTTGTCGGGTTCATCGTGTTCACCGTTTCCATCTCCTTATGCCCCGTACAACAACGTGGGGGCCGCTCGCGTTCCCCAAGATTCCACGGTCCTACTGATCAGACGGGCCAGGCCCGCCCCCCAGTTCAGCTTTTGGCTCGGAATCAGCCGCCCGTCACGCCGCCGCCGGTCGGCCCGAAGACCTTGGCGTTCGGCGGAGCTTGGTAAGGCCGCTCGGGGTGCATGTGGTTCCAAAGCAGCGTGCCGATGCGGATGATGGCCTGGTCGCCCTCGTTCTCGGCCGCCCAGCGCTGGTCGGCCTGGTTGTCCGTATAGATGGCCACCAGGTAGGGGCGCGGCCCCTTCACGATGGCGATCTCGCTGCGGTGGCGGTTCAGGGCGCCCACCTTGCTCAGCACCACCACGTCGCTGGGCACGGTGCCCATGATCCAGTCATCCCAATATTGCTTGGCTAGGATGCGACGCATGCGGTCGTGGGCGGCCTCGCTCAGCACGCCACCCCGGTCAATCATCAGCAGAAACCGCGCCATCTCCTGCGGACTTGTCACGCCCATGTTGGCGAACTGCCGCCGCAAACGCCACAGCCGGGTTTCGGTTTCCGGCACGCGCACGGTGTAGGCGGTGTCCTTGTAGCCCATGTCCCCCAGGGTCTGGTTGATGCGCAGCAGGCCCAGTTTCTCGCCCAGCACCACGGTGGCGGTGTTGTCGCTCACGTTCATCATCAGGTTCGTCAGCGCGTCCACGTTGATGCTCAGCCCTTCGCGCAGGTAGTACGCCCACTGGCTGCTGTTCCGCTCGGCTACGGGGGGCAGGGGCACGGTGGTGTCCCAATTCAGCTGTCCTTCGTCAATCTGGCGGCAGGCCTCGAACATCAGCACGGTCTTGATGGTGCTGGCGCTGGGGAACCGCTCTGTGCTGCGGTACTCAATGACTTCGCCGGTGGTGAGGTCCTGGATGTGATATCCCAGCCGTCCCCGGAACCTCTGCGCCACTGTCCGCACTTGCGGCTCGATGCCGCTCAGCTTGGGCCGGGCCGGGGGTGCCGCCAGCACCAAGCCCAGGGTGAGGGCGGTCAGGCTCATGTGGTGACCTCGACCCTCACTACGCCCGCGCGGTCATGCCGGGCCACCAACTGGTAGGTGTGCCCCGGGGCCACCAACCACTCAAAGGTGTGGCGGTCGTCGGTCACGTCGGCGTGCCACCCAAAGCCGCTGCTGGGGGTGTCGCACCAGCCTTCCAGCTGCGGGCCCTGCACCCGCCGCTGACCACTATGGAGCCAATCCGGCCGTTGTAGGGGCTCTTGCTCGGGCACGGCGGCGCACGCAATCTCCCCGATGACGCCCCGGCAGATCTTGTTCTTCAGGGCCGTTTTGGTCACGTGGGTGGGTAGCCAGCCGGAGTTCTGGACGGTCAGGCGCAGGCGCACACTGTCGCCCACGCGCTCTTGCTGCACGTCGCGCAGTTCCAGGCGCGGGCCGGTGCCTGCGTGCCAGATCGCCCAGTCCGCCAGGGGGGCAATCTCGGCTTCCAGCAGCGGCGGGGGCGGGTTGCGGAAGGCGTACGCGCCATCCCAGCCGCCAATCTCCACCGTGCCGAGTTGCGGGTGCTCAAAGGGTCGCCAATCCACGTAGCCCTTGCCCTCCAGCTTCTCGTCGCTCCATTTCAGCATCTGGATGTCGTGGCTGTGCGGGTGGTCGCGGAACCAATCGATGTACTTGTAATCCGTGATGCCCGCTTGGCGCTGCGGCGACCAGATTTCCACCGTCCAGGCATGCACGCCCATGCTGTGATACATCCAGTCGTCGAAGACGCCCGTGATGACCTCCTTGGGGTGGTATTTGAACTCGTGAAAGTTGCTGATGGCGGGGTAGCCCGTCATTTCGTGGCCGACTTCGCCCAGGGCCTTGTACGTCCACAGGTCTTCGCTGGGGATGTCGTCATCCGGCATGCGGCTGGGCGGCCGCAGCAGCACACCGCTGAACGTGTGGAACGTGATGGCCCCACAGATGTTGGGGTGATTGACGATGAAGTCCACCGCCGCGCGGATTTCGGGTTCGCTGGCCGGATAGGGGCCGGCGCCGTGCTGTTCGGCCTCTTGCCGCCAGGCGTTAGGGAAGTTGCGGTTGAAGTCCAGCCCCTGCGGCAGCTTTCGCACCCGCAGGGTTTGGCCGTCGTATTCGTGCAGGATGCCCTCGGGCAGCACGCGGTAGGCGCGCTCGGCCTTCTCTCCCGGGCGGCGCTTGCGCAGCAGGCGGGGCTCTTCTTCACTGATGACCCAGGGGCCGCTGGGGTCGGGGATGCGCATGCTGAGGATGCGGCCGTCGCCGTCCAGGTCCTTGCGTTCCAGGCCCTCGTATTCGGGTTCATCGTAGGGGTAGGGGCGGGTGCCACTGCGGACGATGCGCGGCGGGGTTTCCAGCGCCCATTCGGCGCCGTCCGGCCCCAGGCGGGGGACGAGGTAGAAGGTGCGCTCGCGCAGCACGTCCGGTTCTTGGGTGACGAGCTGATCGAGGATGCGCAGGACGGCACTACATGCGCTGACCTCGCTGGCGTGGATGTTGCCGTCGCACCAGAAGCCGGGTTTGTCTTCGGGGGCGCCGGTGCGGCGGTCGGTGACGGTGGCGCACCAGATTTCGCGGCCCTCGTGGCTGGTGCCGATAGATTCGACGGTGACGTATTGCGGGTGGGCGGCCGCAAACTGGTGGAGCAGGTCGGTGACCTCTTGGAACTTGAGATACCGGTCGTAGGGGACCGTCACGACGGACATGGGGTGCAGGTTACCGCCGAGATGGCCGGATTTTGAACCTAAATTCTCGATGCAGGTGGCCACTTGGTAGTGAGAAGCGAGGCGATGTTGTGAGGGTTCGTCAGCCTTGCCAGGTATACAATGCGTTACTGACTTGATGCCGGAAACCCCGAACCCCAATACGCCGACAAGCTTCTTTGAAGCCCTCTACACCCATTTCATCCTGAGGGACTTCATCGGGAAGATAGTGCCCGGAGGAATGTTCCTGTACATCCTTTGGTTGATAATGGGGACGGACCCTAGCCTGCACTTTATGAAAGACGTTTCTGGCTTTGTGGTAGCCGGTTTGGCGGGACTGTGCTGGATCATTGCCCTGCCTCTTCAGCAGTTCGCTGTATTCGCGGCACGGGTCTTGTTTCGAAGTGAATTTTTGGATTCTGAAACGACGATCAAGTTTCGGCGTGTCGCTACGAACCATGAGAGGTCAAAGTACGAGCGATTTGTCATCTCGAAAGAAGCATCGGGCAATGCAGGGGCCGCCATTTTCTTAGGTTGCATGTTCTGGGTTACATTAGAGGCCTTCAAGTACACACAGGGATCTTACAGGGCATTCTACAATCCGGAAGGGATCGTCATTCTAACATCCTTGGTGTTGATTCTTGCCTACAGCCTCCTCAAAGGTCAGGCTGCATTACAAAGACGACAATCGGAGTATGTAGCTAGTGTACTGCGCTACGTTGACTCTTCAAGCCTATCGAGTCCAACTTCCGAACCTACAATCGAACTTGAAGTCAATCGGCCGTGAGGCGCAGGAATGAAAAGGAACTCATTTGACATGGAAGGTGATGAAACATTTCTGGATCAGATCCGACGGGTAGTTGAAATCATGATAAGAATGTTCATTCCTAACATTCTTAGCGAGTTTTTCGGGCGCGTCGTTCCCGGTGCAATTCTTCTTGTATTCATCTTGTGCGCTAACAGCGGACAAGGCAGGCTTGACGATATTCAAAAGCTGCCAAACTTGGTCATCGGCGGTGTTTTGGTAGCGGGTGTGCTCTTAGCATACGGCATTCAGTACCTTAGGCAATTGTTGGACAAGGTTCTGTTCAAGTACGACTACTATGATCGAGATTTTCAGGATCAAGTGAGGGTGGTTGGAGACTTGGATCAATTGGTGCGAATGTCGCTCATTTCTACCGTCCGGAACTTGGTTGGAAACTCACTTGGTGCGGTTGTTATCGGCGTCATTTACGTAGCCTGGAATTTCATCAATAACGGCTGGGACTGGCTTCAACTTACCAGTGGGAACCAATCTATGTTCTACATCGTGCTGGCTGGCGTATTGGGTTTGATTTTCCTGCTAGGCAGACTCTATGTGGTGTGCACCGCATGGGAATATGATGAAGCCATCCAGATCGTGAGGAGCTGACGGCACATTCGCTCAGCTCGACGTTGAGTATCCGAGAACCCGGTTCCGATAATCAGGAGTGACTCGGAGAGCCATCCACCAATGATCGCGTCCATCCTCTTTTCGGCGGCCCTGCTGGCCTCACCGCCGGCCGCCCCGGCCCACGGTGCCCCTGTGCATGCCGCCCCGGCTGGTGCCGCTCCGGCCGGTGCTCCCAGCCTCGCCCAAGCCCTGCAGCGGCTGAAGGACGGCAACGTGCGCTACGCCACCGGCTACGCCAAGCACCCGCGCCAAGATTCGGGCGGACGCCTCAGCGTCAGTCAGAGCCAGGCCCCGTTCGCCATCGTATTGACCTGCGCGGATAGCCGCGTGGCCCCGGAGATTGTCTTCGACCAAGGCCTCGGCGACCTCTTCGTCGTCCGCATCGCGGGCAACGTGGCAGACACCCTGGCGCTGGCCAGCATGGAGTACGCGGTGGAGCACCTGCACAGCTCGCTCATCGTGGTGATGGGCCACGAGCGGTGCGGCGCGGTGAAGGCCACCCTGGACGCCACCATGGCCCCGGCGGCGGCGGGCCATGCCGATGCGGCTCACGCCAGCCACATCCCGGCGCTGGTGAAGGAGATCGAGCCGGCCATCTGGGCGGCCAAGGGCCGCACCGGCCCCGAATTGGACGCCTGCATCGAATCGAACGTCGAGCATTCGGCGGGGCAGATCACCAGCCGCAGCGACATCATCCGCCAATTTGTGGCGGACGGCAAGGTGCAGATTGTGGGCGGGGTCTATGACCTCGACACGGGCCGGGTGAACTGGCTGAGCAGCGTGCCGCAGAGCGCCTACGTGCGCGTGCGCCGCTAAGTTAGGGCAGTCTCTGCCATTCCAAGACCTGCGCCGGGCGGTCGGAGTTGAACCAGTCAGCTCCGGCCGCTCGCAGTTCTCGGTAGGCGTCGGGCGTCTGCGGATGCGCCCAAAACCGGATCTTGCGGCCCGCCCGGTGGGCTTGCCGCACCATGGAATGCAGGCGCAAGCGCTGGGGTTCGGGCATCGCTCCGGTGCCCATCCAGGTGAAGTGGCTCATCCAGCTTTCGCTGATCAGCGGCATCAGAGTGGGCGAGGTTTGCCGGTCAGGGAGATCCGCGTAGCGACCATCGTAGCCGTACCACTGCCGGGGGTGAGCGAAGATGTACTCCCGGTCTCGATCCCCGCTGATGACGATACGCACCGCCCCGGGCTGCGAGGTGGCGAGCATGAAGGCGTAGGGCGCGAGTTGCCGATCCAGCTCTTCCAACACGGCCGTGCCATCTGCCTTCACATCCACAAGGAGTTGGAAAGGAACCCCGGGCTGATGCACCCAGCCTCCGCGCTCACGCACTCGCCGGGCCAGCGGCTCCAGATAGAGGCGGCGCAGGGTGCGCTCCGGTTGGATTTCAGCGCGGGTGTGCGCCACGCGCAGGTCGCCATCCACCAGGAAGACGTCGGCCTCCACGCTCCCAAATCCGGCATCCAGCGCTTCGTGCAAGGGGCGCGCCTGCAAGTAATCGTTGTGCGAATGCCCCTGCGGCAAGGAAGTGGTAGTCCCTTGTAACAAGAATCCCAAAGTCACGGACGCCCACATGTCCCCCAGCATAGACCGGCATAATGGACAGGTGCGAAAGTATTTGAGCCTCGCCCTCCTGGTGGTTGCAGCCTTGAGCCTGTGGGCCTGCCAGCCCAGCACCCCTGAAGCTACGTCAACCACCGGCACCACCGGCACGGACACGCCCGCCCCGACGGACGCCAAGCCCGAGGAACCGGCTTCGACCAATCCCTCGGCCCCGCTGACGAAGGAGCCCATGCCGCTCAAGTTCGAGCGCGACGCCAATGGCGCCTTCAAGACCGCGCCGCCGGACGCCGTGTTGCCGAAGGATGGCGACAAGGTGGCCGTGCTTTACACCACTTACGGCAACATCATTCTGCGCTTTAACGCGGACAAGGCCCCCAAGCACGTGGCCCAGTTCCAAAAGCTGGTGGAAGAAGGCTTCTACACCGGCACCAAGTTCCACCGCGTGATCCCCGGATTCATGATCCAGGGCGGCGACCCGAACAGCAAGGACGACGACCGTGGTAATGACGGCATGGGTGGCTACATGAAGGATGGCAAGGAAGTGAACGTTCCGGCCGAATTCAACGACACCCGGCACATCCGAGGCATCCTCAGTGCGGCCCGCTCGCAAGATCCGAACTCGGCCAGCAGCCAGTTCTTCATCATGGTGGCGACCAATGAGGGCCTGGATGGTCAGTACTCGGCCTACGGTCAAGTCGTGGCCGGCATGGACGTGGTGGACGCCATTGTGAACCTGCCGCGCGACATGGGTGATAACCCGCTGGAAGACAACCCCGCGACCATCATCAAAGCCGAAATCCGCACTTGGCCGTTAGAAGAGTTGAAGTGACCGCAATGATGCTCTCTTTGGCCCTGGCCCTCTCGACCCCCAACCAAACGACTCCGCCGCCGGTGGAGCGCAAGAACATGGATATTGTCAACCAAGAAATCAAAGCGGGCGAAGAAGTCGCCGTCGTCACCACCGGAAAGGGCCAGTTTGTGCTGCGCTTCTATCCCGAAGTCGCTCCCAAGCATGTGGAGAACTTCAAGAAGCTTGCGACCACGGGCTTCTATGACGGCACCCGCTTCCACCGCACCATCCCGGGCTTCGTGATCCAGGGCGGCGACCCGCTAACCAAGCGCATTGAAGATGCCAGCCGCTGGGGCACCGGCGGACCGGAATGGCGCGTGCCGGCCGAGTTCAACGAGCGTCCGCACAAGCGCGGCATCCTCAGCATGGCCCGCTCCAGCGACCCGAACTCCGGCGGCAGCCAGTTCTTCGTCTGCGTGGCCGATGTGCCGAGCTTGGACCGCCAATACACCGTGTTCGGCGCGATTGTCTCCGGCATGGACGTGGTGGACCAGATCGTGAAGTCGCCGACCACCGACCGCAACGGTTCCGTGAAGCCGGAAGAAGCCGTGCGGATGGAAAAGGTCGAAATCAAGACTTGGCCGCTTGAATGATCGACATTCCGACGCCTCCTCTGGCTGATAGCCGCCCGAGTTGGGACGAGTACTTTATGGAGATTGCCAAACTCGTTTCCACCCGGGCGACCTGTCCGCGTCGCTCCGTGGGGGCGATTATCGTGAGGGATCGTCGGATTTTGGCTACGGGTTACAATGGGGCGCCGCGAGGCTTGCCCCATTGTCCGCCTCAGGGGTCGCAACAGGATTGGCCAGACGGCTGCATGCGAGCGGGGCACTGCATACGCTCCCTGCACGCCGAGCAGAACGCGCTGCTGCAAGCCGCCAGCATTGGGGTGCCGTGCGAGGGCGCGACGATGTATGTCACCTGCCAGCCGTGCAACACCTGCGCCAAGATGATCATCAACGCCGGGATCACCCGCGTGATCTACGAAGGGGACTATCCCGACCCGTTTTCATTAGAACTCTTCCGTGATGCGCAACTCGACGTGGCCCTGTACCGTCACGGAAAGCTAGAGGCCGTTGCCCTCTAAATCCTCGACACCGTGTGGACCGACGCTGAGTTTCTGGAAGGTTTCCGCTACCCCTTATTAGCCGGGGTGGTGGCGATGCTCGGCACCCTCATTTTCACGCCTTTGGTGCGGCGTTTTGCTATCCGGCAAGGGGCGGTGGATGACCCGAGCCGCGACGCGCGCCGCGTGCACACCGAGCCCATTCCGCGCTGGGGCGGTATTGCCATTTACGGCGGCATTGTGCTGGCGCTGGCCACGGTGTTGCCCTTTGCCTATCCGTTCACGCCGTTCCCCTTCTATCTCATTGGCCTGATTCTGCTAGGTGGGGTGCTGGTGGCTTTCGGGGCCATTGATGACCTCAAATCCTTCAGTGCCAAGTGGCAGCTCCTGGCCCTGCTGATCATTGGTGTCGCGATTCAGTTTGTTTATGACCCTATTGGCCGGGTGACCGTGCAGGGGATGGAGTGGCCGCCGATTGGTGATGGCTTCTGGATGGATTTCGGCTGGTGGGGCGTGCCGCTCACGGCCGCCTACATCTTTGTGGTGACCAAGACCATGGACACCATTGACGGCGTGGATGGCCTGGCGGCGGGCATTGCCTGCATTGCCGCGGGCACCCTGGCCGTAATTGCTAAGTACGAAGACCAACCCCGAGTGGCGCTGATTGCGGCGGCGGTGGCGGGCTCGTGCGTCGGCTTCTTGCGCTACAACTTCAACCCGGCCAAGATCTTTATGGGTACGGGCGGGGCGCAGCTCCTTGGCTTCCTTTTGGCTTGTCTCAGCGTGGTAGGCGCCCTCAAGACGGCGGCCGCCCTGGCCCTGTTCATCCCGGTTTTGGTGTTTGGCGTGCCGCTGATTGACGCGGTGACGGTGACGATCCGACGCCTGCTGGCCGGGCAACCCATCACCCAAGCCGACAAGCGCCACCTGCACCACCAGCTGCTGGCCAAGGGCCTTAACCAGCGCCAAACCGTGCTGGTGCTTTACACTGTAACCATTGTGTTGTGCGGCCTGCTTTTGACCATGGTGAGATGGCGTGGATAAGCCGCGCGTGATCTTTGTGGTGGGCACCCGCCCGGACGCCATCAAGAGCGCGCCGGTGGTGCGCCGTTTCCGGCAAGACCCGGAGATCGAGACCATCTTGCTCAGCACCGGGCAGCACCGCGAGATGCTGGCGCAGGCATTGGGGGCGTTCGATTTGGCCCCCGATGAAGACCTCGGCATTATGACGCCGGGGCAGTCCCTCGCCCGCATTACCAGTCGGGCGCTAGAAGGGATTGACTCGGTCATCGAGCGAGTGCAGCCGCACATGGTGTTCGCGCAGGGCGACACCACCACCACCTTTGTGGCGGGGTTGGCGGCGTTCTACCGGCAGGTGCCATTCGGTCACATTGAGGCCGGGCTGCGCACGGACACAGTGGACAATCCGTTCCCGGAAGAGTTCAACCGCCGCACCTTGGGCTTGTTTGCCGCGCAGCACTACGCGCCCACGTCTTGGTCCGCCGATAACCTCCGCCGCGAGGGCGTGCCGAACGACCGCATTTTTGTGACCGGCAACACCGGCATTGACGCCGTGATGCACATCGCGGAACAGCCCGGCGAGGTGCCCGACGTGCCCGAAATCGGCCGCATCATCTTGATGACCACCCACCGGCGCGAGAACTGGGGCGAACCCCAGGCCAATATCGCCCGGGCCGCGCGGCGTTTGCTGGACGATTTCCCGGATACACACCTATTGGTGGCCATGCACCGCAACCCGATTGTGCGGGACACGCTGGTGCCCCTGCTGGGTGACCACGCCCGCGCCCACCTGATCGAGCCGCCCGACTACGCCCCCTTTGTGCGCCTGATGCGCCGCGTGGACCTCATCCTCACCGATAGCGGCGGGGTGCAGGAAGAAGCCCCCACCTTTGGCAAGCCCGTGCTGGTGCTGCGCGACACCACCGAGCGCCCCGAGGGCGTGGACGCCGGCACGGCCCGCCTGGTGGGCACGGATGAGCAAGCCGTCTACAGTGCGGCGGCGTTGCTTTTGTCTAATCCGGCGGCGTACCAAGCGATGGCGCAGGCCGTCTCGCCCTACGGCGACGGCAAGGCCAGTGACCGCATTTGGGCGGCCGCCCGCGAGTTCCTTAAGCTAGGCTCATGACGATCCTGCAGGCCATTGTGTTGGGGCTGGTGCAGGGCCTCACCGAGTTCTTGCCCATCAGCAGCAGTGGCCACTTGTATCTGGTGCCCGTGCTCTCGGGCTGGCAGGATCCGGGCGCGGGGTTCACCGCCGTCATCCAGCTCGGCACCATCCTCGCGGTGTTTTTGTATTTCGGGCGCGACCTGGGGCGCGTGTTTATGGGCTGGCTGCGCGGCCTGCGGGGTGGGGAAGCCGCCCGCACCCACGAAGCCCGCATGGGTTGGGCGATTGCCCTGGGCACGGTGCCGATTGCGCTGGCGGGCTTGGCGTTCGAGAAGTCGATTGACACGCATCTGCGCACCCCGTGGGTGGTCGGCGGTTCGTTGATTGCTTTCGCTTTGGTGATGGGCTTGGCCGAACGGGTGGGTCGCCAAGAGCGCAAGTGGGAAGACCTGACCCTGCGCGACGGCCTGGTAATGGGGCTGTGGCAGTGCCTGGCGCTGGTGCCGGGTAGTAGTCGCAGCGGCTGCACCATTACCGGGGGCTTGTTCGGCGGGATTGACCGGGCGACGGCGGCGCGGTTCTCGTTCTTGCTGAGCGTGCCGGCGATTTTGGCCAGCGGGCTTTATAAACTCTATAAGGAGCGGGCGGACCTGCTGGGTAGTGGCCTGATGCCGACGCTGGTGGCCACGGTCGTCGCCTTTGTTAGTGGTTACGCGGCCATCGCGTTCCTCATGAAGTTCTTGCAGAGCCGCAGCACCTGGGTGTTTGTGTGGTACCGAGTGGCGCTGGGCTTGGTGATTCTGGGCATGGCATTCTCCGGTCGCCTGGGAGGCGTGTGAGGATGGGGTTCCGGCGGCGCGAACCAGTGCTCAACCCGACCGCGATGGTGGTGGGGCTAGGCAACCCCGGACCGCAATACGCGCACACCCGCCACAACGTGGGCTTTGATTTGATCGAACTGCTGGCCGAGCGGCACAAGGTGCGGGTGCGCGAGAGCGGATCGCGGGCTTTGTTCGGCATCGGCATGGTGG
>VYLQ01000142.1_pt1 | contig 17663 bp, 16 predicted proteins | sample 5115351 | NCBI WGS metagenome assembly VYLQ01 (sample SAMN12291776, study PRJNA351875) | freshwater metagenome | isolation source: freshwater lake | place: USA: Michigan, Lansing Lake | collected 2013-08-14 | reverse complement strand
GCAAGCTAGAGGTTTAAAGACTGAGCGGGTTCCAATTATTTTTATTAATAAATATTTTACACAATTCATACCAGGTAAGCAAGAGAGCTACGCCACTACTACCGAATCATTACCCACTAGCTAATTCAGCTTGACGGCGGCTTAAATCTAAGATTTTGGCACTTTGAGCTTGTCCTTGATAAGCGGCGGCCACAGTTTGAAAATAACTGACACTCTTTTCTAGTAAAGTGCCAATTCTTCGGGGTAGGGAACGTCTCTGCCAAATCGGCCAAAGATAGTAACTAATGACTGCCAAAGCTCCCCCCAGCACAGTATGAAAAACTCTTGTCTCGGCTAACTGCCAATCTTTGGGTACGTCTAGATCTAGAATCAGCACAATTAGCATGGTCAGAAAGAGCATAAAGAAAGCATAATTGACAAAACGGAAGGCAGCAGTTAGGGCAGCTAAGACAATTGGAATTATTATTAGTAGGTTTAGATATTGAATCTGCAAAACTATGGGGGTTGCTAAGATTACTCCTAAAATAGTGCCGCCAAGGCGCTGTATAGCCTTTTGGATTGTGCCACCATAATCTGGCTGGAGAACAAACAGCACTGTTAAAGCTATCCAATAACCGTGATGCCAATGGAGTAGAATGGATACCAACATGGCAAAAGTAGTGACAGTGGCTAGACGCATGGCCGCAGTAAAATTAATCGACTCAAAAGTCCAGTTATTTTTCAACATTTCCCAAAGGTGACAGGGGTTAAGGGAACTGATGGTCGTGCCACCTTGACTTGCCTTTGGTGATCGAGGAGTAGGGTAATAGTGGCATCAATTTGTTCTGCCAGATTGGGCGTTGCTGAATCAAGGTATGAATGACAACCTTGCACCCATCCAAAAGTTAGTTTGGGTCTAGGTTTTAAAAATCCCACAAAAGAAGATTCATATCTCAAATCAGCAACGCCAAAAAACGTTCATCTGCTGTGACCATTTGACAGCTTTTATGCACTGCCAAAGCTAGATAAACATAATCATAAACCGCCTGTTGTATTCTCACAGCAATCTGTACTATCACTAAAAATCCGCCCCGAATAATGTTGATGTATCTCTTCAAAAATTCGCCTCGATTCAGCGTGAGTGCGTGTCTGAGTTGTAGTTTTATCTAGGCTTGGTGCTGGTTTAAACGTTACTGTCACCTCTAAATCAGTTTCTTTAACTTCCACGGGAATATCTAAATGCAATATTCGGTCTTCACCCACAGGAGAACGTAATTTAACTTGCTGTATCATAGTTATTTCCTTTCCTTTTTTAGCGAGTAATCGACGGTAAACCTCTTGCTACTATAATAGCTATTTATGTCATTTGAGCGCAAACCACTTGACACTGCGACTATTTTGTGCAAACAATCGCCAATTTTTCAAGACCCCTGTAACAAAAATTAACATTTATTGCAAGAAATCAAAGAAAACGGGTTTCTAAATAGTTTCTCGGAGAAAACCGTTTTCTAAATAGAAACCCGTTTTCTAAAATACCCTAAGTCATAACTCATGATTAATAATTGAGCGAATGTCTTGTATAAATTGCGATGGCGTTTGTATAATTATTCCTGTCTGTTCAGCAACTTGTGACGTAAAATCTTTGGTGTTTAAGCTTAGTAATCTATCTGCATTAGCCAATAAAGCGGCTGCAAGAATAGGAGCATCTTTTTCTTCAATAATTTTACAAAATTGTAAGAATTGTTCTTGAGATGGATTCGGTAAAATTTCAGGATTTATCTGGCTGATAAGTTGCTTGAAAATAGGAAGTGCTAAGGGAATTTTTTTATAAAGATTTCGCTGGCATTCTTCTAACACTTGTTCTGAAATAAGTATTTTAAATAAGCCAATTTCAGCCATTGTCAGCACTGCTCGACTTGCACCTGTTTTAGAAGCTGCACCAGCAATTAAGATACTAGAATCAGCAAAAATCCTCTTCATCTTAATGTTTTTCTTGGTATATTTTTTGCCTTTCTTCGTCTAATTCTTGTAATAAATCATTTAGTGTAACATTGGCTTCTTCTCGAATTGTTGTAATTTGGTCAGACAGTTGAGGGACGTTGGGTTGTTGTAAAGTCAACAAAATAATACCCTCAATTTCTATTAAATTTAATAAATCTCCTTCGCAAATATTGAGTTTATCTTGGATAGCTTGAGGAACATTAATTGTTCCATTTTTTTCTAAGCGAATAGCAAAAGACTTCATGATTGATATTTATTGACGTAATTTATTTAAAAAAATAGCATTTTTTGATAGTGCGGTCTGCTCCTCAGTATTTTTGGCACGCTTATCTCGTAGTGCGCTCAAAAAAATCCAGAAAACGGGTTTCTCGAAGAAACCCGTTTTCTAAGGGGTTACCGGGTTGAGTCCCCAAAATGCCCCGACTGCCACCACTAACAGGTTGGGCAGAGTAGCGATCGCCAAACTCCTGTATGCAGTCGCAAGGGTATGCCGCGCCAGAGCAAAGGTGTAGCCGAGGGGCTGGATATCTTGGCTATGCAAAATGACATCTGCGGCCGCTTCAAAATCCCCTCTCCCTAGAGAAATGACCACCTGATCCTCAGGCTGGCAGCGGCGACGTAGATGATACCAGTTTTCGACTTCCATCTAAAAATCGAAAGAAAAGCACCCCCTCATTATGCCATAAAAAAATTATACAAGAAGTGCATTTAGCTAATCTAAGGATAGGCGGTCAAAGTGCGTCTTGGCTTAATAAGTAGGGTTTGCTGAAAAAGTTTGTTGGTGGGGTTAGGAGTCAGGAGTCAGGAGTCAGGAGAATTAAGAATGAATAATAATCAGAACATTAGATTTTTTCGACTTGTTCAAAGATGAACGTAGGTGGGGTTGAAGCATGAAACCCAACGCCCGCACGGGTTACGCTACCGCTAACCCATCCTACAAATAATTGTGCCTCCCTACTTAGGGCTGGCTGAAAAAGTACGGGCGAAGCATTCGGATAGAAAATCTACGGTTTCACCGATAGGTTATTGCCCGAATGCTTCGCCCCTACAGGGCGCGGGCTGATGAAGACGCAAGGTTTTGAACCACGATTCTCTCAAAATCTTGCACCTGTGAGAGCAAAACAGGACACTAAAACCCTTACCTTGTCTATATTTCACATTTATTCAGCAAACCCTACTTAGCAATTCTTTAAAGACAAACTACCCACCAGATTTTGGAAAATTGGCATAACAAAAATAACTAAAGGGAAAGCCAAATTTGATTAGGGAGTTGCCAGAAATTGACCAGGAGATAATTCGGCATTAACTAAAGACTTCAACGGGATTAATTTGACAGCACAAGCTTTTAATTCTGGTTGCAGGGAAATCGGACAAGCGGCCGGATGGGTGAGACTATTAGCCTCAGCATTTTCTGCCCATAAAGCCCCCCAGTGCATCGGCACAAAGACACAATTAGGAGCAATTGCTTTGGTAATTAAAGCGGGAAAACGGGCAAAACCGCGACGAGAACGCACCTCCACCCATTCCCCTGCTTCTATGCCCAATTTTGCCGCATCTTGGGGATGAATTTCCAGAAAAGGTGCGGGGTGCATTTTGACAATTTTCTCGATGCGGCCGGTGCGGGTTTGGGTGTGCCAGTGACCGTACAAACGCCCCACGGTCAACACGAGGGGATAATCATCGTCCGGGGGTTCCGCTAGACCTTTACTGTGGTAGGCGGCGAAAACAGCACGTCCATCGGCAGTATTAAATTTACCATCGGTATAAAGGCGTTTTGCGGCTGTTTTTGGGCTTTTATCGTCATCTTTAACTAAATTTCCTAGTAATTCCCCGGAATTAGCGGTTTTAGGGGCGGAAATTTCATCGATGGAATCGGGCCACGGTCGGGGAGTCTCGGCCAGGCGATCATAATTAATCCCTGTCATATCACAAGGACGTTTATATGTCAAGCGGGCAAACTCGGAATATACCTCGGCCGAATCCTGAAAATTAAATTGTGCCTGAAAACCCAAACGGCGACCAACTTCGGCAAAAATTTGCCAGTCGGCCTGAGCTTGTCCCACGGGAGGGCGAAAAGCCTTATTTAACGTCACCATGCGCTCAGAATTGGTCATTGTTCCCGTTTTTTCGCCCCATTGGGCCGCTGGCAGTAATAAATGGGCATAGGCGCTGGTTTCTGTGGGATAGTAGGCATCCTGATAGATAGTAAAAGGTGATTTTAACAAGGCCGCCTTGGTACGTTCTAGATCAGGCATACTAACAGCCGGATTAGTAGCGGCAATCCAAAGAAGTTTGACATCTCCCGTCTCTAAACCAGTAATCATACTCCAAGCGTCGCGACCAGGGACCGGAGAAATCCGACCAGCAGGTAAACCCCAAGCTTGTTCCACTTCGGCCCGGTGTTGGGGATTTTTGACGGAACGATAACCGGGGAGAAGATGGCAGAGGCCGCCAGCTTCCCGTCCTCCCATGGCGTTGGGTTGTCCGGTTAGGGAAAAAGGACCAGCCCCCGGTTTACCGATATTAGCCGTCATTAGGTGTAAATTGATTAAAGTGCGGGCTTTGGCCGTGCCTTCGCTGGATTGATTGATACCCATCGACCAGAGGGAAAGCACTCTTTTCGATTCGGCCCAGTAGCGGGCAGCCTGTTCTAAATCGTCGATGGGGATACCGCATTTAAGGGCGACGATTTCGGGGGGATAATGGCGGATAATTTCGGCGTATTTGGGGAAATCCCTGGTGCATTTATCGATAAAATAGGTATCGATCGCACCCCAACCCAGTAACAGGTGGGCAATACCGTTAAATAGGTCAATATCGGTCCCCGGGTTAATGGCTAGGTGGAGATTAGCGGCCTCGGCGGTTTTAGTGCTGCGGGGATCGACGACGATTAATTTCGCTTCTTTGTTACGTTTGAGATACTTGTGCAGACGGTTAAAGATGATGGGGTGACATTCGGCTGTATTTGTCCCCACCAGAAAGGCACAATCGGTTAATTCTAGGTCATCGTAACAGCAGGGGGGACCGTCGGAACCGAAACTGTCAAGGTAAGCGGCCACGGCCGAAGACATACAAAGACGGGAATTAGCATCAAAGTTATTGACTCCCAGACAGCCCTTGACCAGTTTTTGGGCGATGTAGTAATCTTCGGTGTGAAATTGTCCCGAACCGTATAGACAGATACTTTCCTTTTCCCCCTGAGCGATTAGAGTTTGCATCTGGTTAACGATGCGCTCAAGGGCCTCTTCCCAAGTACAAGGACGAAATTGCTCTTGGAGAGAATCGCGGATCATCGGGGTTTTGAGGCGATTTTTATCGATTGATTCCGCTACGGTAGCCCCCTTGACACAGATCATACCTTGACTGGAGGGGTGGGACTTGTCCCCAAAGACTTTCCATGCTTGTCCGGCCGACGCGCCGGGGGTGACTGTCAAACCACAACCTACTCCACAGTAAGGACATTGGGTTTTTGTAGATTCAGTCATAAGCAGTGGGTCTGATTGGTGGCGCTATCTTTGGGCATACTAAGATAGTCGGCAGATTTTCTCGGCAAAATTGTAGTTATTAATACAATTTATTGCAAGCCTTAGCTAAATTGCCATTTTCGTGATGCAAATCGCGCATTAAAACTGGCTAGATAAAATTTGCTGATGGGTGTGGGGTGTGGGGTGTGGGGTGTGGGGTGTGGGGTTTTATACTGTTGGCTGTGGGTGCATCTCACATTTGCAGGAATACCCACAATCAGCAATTATCAGTGACTCTTAGATGATGACAAATGTATCAGCAGCTGTCTGTAAGCATCCCACCGAAAAACTAATGCGCTCCGGGGTTTGGGGGCGGCACTTCGACACGCTCAGTGACCGCACCACGCTCCCAACGGGGGGTTTGGGGGGTAGAACCCCCCAAAAGCTGGGATTGAGCGATAAAACCGAAAGTAATGCCCGATTTTATCCGAGAGTTTCCCCGTAAAAATCCCAATTGGTAGATTTACAAAAATGAGATGCACCCGTTGCCTGTTGCCTCATCTCAACAAGCAATTTCAATAGTTAACAGCTTAAAAAGCATACACTTGTTCTCGTGTTGAAAAAGAATCGGGATAGGATAATAGTAGTCTCTAGGGTGGGGAAAAAGTTTTCAGCCAGTCATGACCTACGAACCTCTACATCATAAGTATCGTCCCCAAACCTTTGCCGATTTGGTGGGACAATCAGCGATCGCTACGACCCTGAGTAATGCCTTAATCAGTGAGCGAATCGCTCCTGCATACCTATTTACTGGACCCAGAGGCACGGGGAAAACCTCCTCGGCGCGAATTTTAGCCAAATCCCTTAACTGTCTGTCTAGTGACCATCCGACACCGATTCCCTGTGGTAAGTGTTCCGTCTGTCAAGCGATCGCCAATGGTTCCGCTTTAGACGTGATCGAAATTGATGCCGCTAGTAATACCGGTGTGGATAACATTCGGGAAATTATCGAGCGATCGCAATTTGCCCCCGTCCAATGTCGTTATAAAGTCTATGTCATCGATGAATGCCTGACTGGGGATAGCCTTGTTTTCACCGAAACGGGATTAATCCCCATTAATCATCCTGAGATTCTCGGAAAACGAGTTCTCAGTTACAACGAGAGCAGCGGAGAGTGGGAATATAAAAAAGTCCTGCGATGGCTAAACCGAGGCGTAAAAGCAACTTTAACTATTCAAACCAGAAATCGGACGATTAATTGCACTGGTAATCATTTGATTAGAACAGAAAAAGCATGGATACAAGCAAAAAATCTCAAAATCGGCGATCAGATCCTATCCCCTGTGAATGTGGCTGCGGTGCAATACAGGCCCAATAGCATAAAATCCCCTCAATGGCTTACAAATTTCGAGGAAGTGATAGGGATTCAAGAAGGTGACACAGAAAGCGTCTATGACCTAGAAGTGGAGGACAATCATAATTTTGTTGCCAATGGGTTATTAGTTCATAACTGCCATATGCTCAGTACGGCGGCCTTTAATGCTTTGCTGAAAACTCTGGAAGAACCGCCGGATCGAGTGATTTTTGTGCTTGCTACCACTGATCCTCAGCGTGTCTTGCCTACCATCATCTCCCGTTGTCAACGCTTTGATTATCGCCGTATTGCTCTCGATGCGATGGTGGCACACCTGCAAAAAATCGCCCAAATAGAAGCGATCGATATTAACCTAGAAGCATTAACCCTTGTGGCTCAGATCGCTAACGGTGGTTTACGCGATGCCGAAAGTCTCCTCGATCAATTAAGTTTACTCGCAGGAACGATTACGGCCGAGCGAGTCTGGGATTTAGTCGGTGCAGTCCCCGAAAGAGACCTTTTAACCCTACTTAAAGTCATTCATGGCAATATTCCCGATCAAGTTATCGAACAATGTCGCCATCTGATGAATCGCGGTAAGGAACCTTTAATCGTCTTGCAAAATCTAGCGGGATTCTATTTAAACCTACTTTTAGCCAAAACCGCCCCTAATCGTCCAGAAATGGTCGCTGTCACTGCTCCCACTTGGCAAGAATTGTGTACGGAAGCGCGTACTTGGTCTTTAGAGGAAATTCTCCGCGGTCAACAACTTCTTAAAGACAGCGAAACCCAACTAAAAAACACCACTCAACCCCGTCTCTGGTTAGAAGTCACTCTATTAGGACTGTTACCCCAAGCACAGGTGATTCCTCTAGTTGCCACGGTAGCACCTTCCCGTCCCCAAACCAGCACCGAGAGGCCGACTGAAGTAATTACAGCGCCAGCGCCGGTTAATCAACCGATAAAACCGGCAGTTATCACCCCGACAACTAGCGTCGCGGTGCCGAAAACTGAGGTTAAAACTGTTACCAGTGATGATAATCATGAACAAATTTGGCAGCAGGTTTTAGAAGTAATGGAACCTCCCACTACTCGCACTCTCCTACGTCAGCACGGTAGTCTTTTTAGTAGGTCAGAATCGAGCGCTTATGTAAGCATATCTTCGGAACAATTATTAAAAATGGCCCGGCTACGCTTGACTAATATTGAGTCAGCTTTCGAGGCTGTTTTTCAGCGCCGGATTAAAGTTCATTTACAGGTAGGTTCCGGTACTCCTGCCATGGCTGCGGAAGTTTCCCAATCCCCAGCGGCCAAGATGCCACCACCACCGGAAACCGCACCAATCCCACCAATAACCCCCGAAAATAAAGTTATGACCGTGGTGGATATTCCCCCGGTCAAAGAAGCAATTATCGAGAAAAAAGAAGCAAAGTTCACCGCATCGGGAACACCAAAAACTCCTAGCACAGAACTGCCCAAAAAAATCTTAAATTTTGATTCATCTTTAGAGACATTAGATCAAGATGTCGATGTTAGCGAAATTTTGGCAGCCGCTCAAAAGTTAGCGAAATCTTTTGATGGTGAAGTGGTCAATATGGGTTATTCACTGCCAGAAAATTCGGCCGCAGAAACTAAAGTTAATAAGTCTCTGGAAAATATGACTATCGTGCGCGGGAGACCTGATGTTAACGAAATTTTAGAGAGTTTGGAGGAGGACGAAGACCTGCCTTTTTAAAGCTATCTCAACGGCTTGTGCTAAACTAATAGGATATGCCACGTCTCAGGATTGGCTATTCTTGCTCAAATTCTAGCTACTAGACCTATGACACCCGAAACTAAGGCCAGAATCGATCAATTAGTTCAGAATAACAAAGTTCTTGTGTTCATGAAGGGCAATAAATTAATGCCTCAGTGTGGTTTCTCGAATAACGTCATACAAATTCTCAATATTCTGGGGGTTTCCTACGAAACTGTCGATATTCTGGAAGATCAGGAGTTAAGACAAGGAGTTAAGGAGTATTCCGATTGGCCGACTATTCCCCAAGTCTATATCAACGGTGAATTTATTGGCGGTTCCGACATTATGATCGAACTCTATCAAAATGGTGAACTACAACAAATAGTCGAGGTAGCCTTAGCTTCCTAAAAATTTTCTAGGTTAGGTTAGCTATCCTAACCTAGTTTAAACCTACCTAGCTTAGTCCTCGCAATTTTGGTCAAACTGGGCAGCCGCGATCTCTGGGTTATAATAATCTTGCGTTGGTCGAACCAGAGATTTTGGTAGAGGTGATGATTGTGACAATTCGAGAAACTGCAATTTCTAAGCTACATCAACTCCCTGAAGTCCTTGTTCAGGAAGTAAGCGACTTTATTGATCTTCTCGATCATAAATATCGAGTCAAAACCGTTGAAACTCAGCCTGATGGAAAACTGATAGAAAGATGGTTACAATGGTTTGAAGCCGTAGATGGCTTAACTGTCAATTCACCTGAACCAATAAACGACTACCAGCAACTGCTGCTCGAAAAATATCGGCAACAAGGACTAGAGCTATGATCCTGTGTGATGCAGGAGTGCTGCTTTGTTTGGTTGATCGTACTCAACCACAACACAATGCTTACAAAAATACAGTAATGCGTTTAGCAAAGCCTCTCGTCACAACTTGGTCATGTCTGACCGAAGCCATGTACCTTGCGCTGCATCGGGGTGGTTGGCAAATGCAAAAACAACTGGGACAACTTCTTTTAGATAAACTTTTGGTGGTTTACAATATTCAGGAAAGTGATTTCAGTCGCCGGCCTTGGACATTCGGATCGTCTCGACTCTGTGTGATAATCAGTGCTTATCATTCGTAGGAGTCTTGCTAGGCAAGGCTTTGAAGACTATATTTCCGAAAAATTATCCCTATTCTTCTTCTTCCCACACAGAAACAAGAAGAGCCGTTTTTTAACGGTTACTTCCAAGTACCTTCGTACACGACCGAATGAGGGCGGCAGTCAGTTTATTGAGTTGGAGGGAAATAAACCCAAATTTCAATCTTCCCATTAGGAGCATTCCAGTCCACTAATTCTAGTAGATCCGATTCTAGTAGGTCTTTAGGTAAATTTATGTTTTTATTATTATTCACATAACTTTGAGTGAGTTCCTCTAAATTTTTAGCTCGTTCTCTATCCCCAGCATGAAAATATTTGATCCTACTGATTGGCTGATCATTCTTTAAAGAATATTTTTTTTGAACATCTTCTTTTTTAATCGGATGTAAATCAATTGTGTAATTTTTACCTAGATATTGCTCAAATTTGTTCACTTCTTCCTTGTTCTCGTTATAGTAAATATCAACACCAAAATCAAAATTTTTAGTTATTTGTTCAACAATTTTCTCTCTAGGATCGTTGTTCTTTTTGTAGCCTTCTTGAAGTTTTCTAAGCTCTTTAATAATCCCATTAGCTTGATTCTGATCCCTTTCGCCAATAATCATAAGAGCCGTAAAAGTATCTTGAAACTCTGGTGTTTGTCCTATAAATTCTTGATCTGTATTCGAGGGTTTAGATATTAACTCTTTAAATCTTGATCTATAAATTTGCGTTGCTATCTCAGCAATCATCTGCTTAGATTTTTCATCATTGTCAGCTATCGTCCGATTCAAAGCAATTAAAGCGATATCTTTTTTTAAATTAGGGCTTTGTAAATCTCCAATCAATTTTTGAATTAATTCCGCCGTTTGAATGTTGGTTTTAAATCCTTCTAATTGACTCTCAATATTTTCGGTTTTCTGTTGCAGCTGAGAAGTCTGATATCCTATAAACCCATTGAGAATGGCAATAATCATTAAAACAAATGTCGATAAAGACGAGACACCTATACTTATTTTATCTAAGCTATCTTTAGGCTCATTATTCTTGTCAGACATAGTTAACTCCTTCCTTGTGTACTCACTTAAATATTCACACCACACCCCGCATCACCTGCACCAATTCCCCCACTACCTAATCCTGCTTACTCCTTGCCTCAACCAGTTGGCCATTCCCTGACTGCCTGACACATCTCAGTGAAGTCTGGGTCAATCGGGGGTGGCAAGTCAAAGAGCAAATGCGAGAAAACCAAATCCGTTCGTAGAAATATTATCGGGCTAGGTTAGAGACAAAGCAAGGCTGAGGAGCTTTGGGAAACAGAGGAATAGGGGCAAAAAGTTCTCGTCCTTTAGATAGAACACCCCGAATCCAACACAACTCGATTCTAACCCACTCTAACCCACTTTCCCAGAAACATTGAATCTCCTAACAAAACTTTACATTTAAGGACATAACAACCCCAAAACGCCATTTTTCAATAGGTTATCACCATAAGTTAGAGAGAGTCACTCCCCTTTAAAACTGTCCTTTGAATTGTTCTTTATCTTGTGCTACGAGGAAACTTTGTTGGGGGATACCGATGTGAATTCCCTTCTCCTCAAAAGCAATTTTTAGACGACGACGATACTCTCTTTCTATGTCCCATTGCCGTAATCTTTTGACGACAATTCTGAGCATAATTTCCATTCCCGTGTGAGAAACCCGACTGACACCAGCAACCTGCACAGGATTGATGATATCTTCTTGCCATTGTGGATCTACAGCCATATTTTCAGCGACGGCTGCCATTAAAGCGATCGCCAGATCTGGCTCGGTCTGATAGGCGACTTCAATGGTAAAATTGACCCGCGCCCAATCTTTACTGAGGTTGTGTGCGCTAATAATTTGGTTATGGGCAATAGTGATTAAACGTCCATCGGCAGCCCGCAATTGAGTCGCTCGCAAACTCATATTTTCCACCAAACCGATAAACTCCTGAAACTGGATCATATCACCGACAGTGTATTGGTCTTCAAAGATAATTAGAAAACCGTTAATCCAATCTTTTAAAAGATCCTGAAAGGCAAAGGTGAGCAATGCTCCCACTAAACCGGCTCCCGTGAGTAAAAAGGCGAAAGAAAGGCCCATCCAACTCAAAAAAACCAAAATTCCCAGAAAAATAGCGATAAATGTGATAATTTGTCGCCAAACTTCTAATAAAGTGGGAGCGCGCAGAATCCTCCTTTCCAAATTTTCGGAAAAAACCGCTCCTTCCTCTACCCACTCCCGTAGCCGAGAATTAACGTAGAGATTAACCATATTGCTCACTGATGTCATCAGCAACCAGATGATAAAAATCTGTAAAGGAATACGGATTATTCCGCGTCCTTCTAGCCTAGTTTCGGGAAATACATACAAAATCGCCGCTATTCCGCCAAACCAAAGCAGTATCAGTCCAATAAGAGCCAGTCTTTTCCAGAGAATATTTAGCGTTAGTTGTCGCTGAATATCAGCCTGTTGACGGAAATTAGAGGAATCTCCTAGAGCGGCTAAAATCGGCTCTTGGGAGCGATCTTTTCTGGGGGGGGAATTTATGGGTAAATTTTGATCGGATTGCCTTTTAGCTTGTTTTTTGAGGAGATTAAAGCGATTTCTTAGGTGTCTCTGCCACCAAATTGATACCCAGCTTAAGAAAGTTAGCCCCAAAATAATTATAGTGGCAGTCATTACCTGTTGCCGACGAGGGGCGGGCTGACGTTCTTGCCAAGCTTGGAGCAAAGCTGTTTGGATGATTTTAACCCATCTGTCCGCTAAATCGCCAACCGAAGAAGAATCGATCAGGGCATCAACTTCTGTTACTGTCAGAATTACCTGTTGCGGTAACTTCTGGTTATCCTTGGCCACAATCACGGTTAAATTATTGAGAGTCGCTGGACTTATTTGCAGGGTTGTCGGATCGAAACCCCGATTGATAATATTATTTAAACCTCTTTCAATGCGCCTAGCCCGTCTTTCTACTGGGGCGAGTTCCTGGGCCCCAGAAGCGGTAAAATCTTGGGAGGCAATCTGAAATAAGGCAAATCCATCTAGATGCACGGAAGCATATTCTATATCCCCAGCTACAAAAATCCTTGTACCCGTGGGAGATGCAAATGGAACCAGAAAATTTTGGGCTAGGGAGGGCAGGGAATTAAGAACAAATATACTAACTAAAAGGCAACTCGCCAATCCTTGAAGGACCAGATTGAAAATTTTTCCCCGTTGCCGTCGTCCCATTACCCAAATTTCCTTTTTGATTAACAATGATCTTGACTCGCTTTCTCAGCTTATAGCAGTTATCTTTATGGTGAGATAGGAAGTTTTCGTTTTGGGGGGTTAGTCGTCCCTCTCCCTTCTCCCCAACCCCCCACTGATAACTGATTACTAGGTAAGGAGTTAATTTCCATGTTTCGCACTTTCCGAAGTTATAGCTCTTCTACAACATTAGCCATGACGATTGTCGGTTTCCAAATAGTTCAATCTGTTTGGGCGCAACCTGTACCCCCCATGGCAGGTCAACTGCCAAACGGAGAGGCGATTCGTGTCAGCGACTTATCGGCAATGTCGGGTACACTTCCGATGGCGCAAGTGACCAACGTCAATGAGTTACGTGATGTTCAACTGGATAGTTGGGCTTATGAAGCCCTAAAAAGTCTAGTCGAGAGATATGGCTGTATTGTTGGCTATCCCAATCAAACCTTTAGAGGTGATCGCCCCTTAAGCCGTTATGAATTTGCAGCGGGCTTGAATGCCTGTCTGAACACGATGGAGCGATTGTTGCAGGAGAACGTCGCCGTTTTAAAAGAAGACATCGAAAAACTCCAACGCTTAGCCCAAGACTTTAACGCTGAATTGGCGGCAATGGGAACGAGGCTTGATAACCTGGAAACCCGCGTAGCGTATTTAGAAGACCATCAATTTTCTACCACCACCAAATTACTTGTGGTGACAACAATGTATTTTGCCGGTGCGGCCGGGGATAAAACCGCCGCCAGCTATATTCCTAGGGTCAATGGTGTCGATGTGGTGCGTCCAGCAGTCGCCCTCAAAGATCAACCCGTGGTGCAGTATTCTACCTTGTTATCCCTAAATACCAGTTTTAGTGGCACGGATAATCTATCGGTGGATCTGTGGACGAGCAATGTGACGCCGTTCAGTTCCTCGCTCTCCGGCTTTACGGAAAACGTGACGGGAACCTATCAGACTCGTTTGTCCTACGACGCCCCTCCCTATAACAATTCCATTGGCCTAGCGGATTTAATTTATAAATTTCAACCGATTGAAAATCTTTCCGTTTTTATTGATGCCGTTGGCGGGGAAGTTTCGGGCGAACTTCTTTATGCGACCCAACCGTTTATGGTGTTTGCCCCCTACACGGCTTCCATTAGCCGATTTGGCCGCTACGACCCTATCTATTATCAAACCTTGGCGCGGCCAGGGGTCGCCGCTAACTATAAGTTCAGCGATAAGGTTTCCTTTGGTGCTGGCTATTACGGCGATTTTAATGCTGGGAATCCTCAAACGGGCCTTTTTAATGGCGGCAACGCGGTGATCGCCCAGTTGAGTTTGTTTCCGACGGATACCCTGGGAATGACTCTGGTCTATGTGCGTTCCTATAACCCAGCCGGGCCAGGCGTTGCTGTTTCGGGTCAGACGGGCAGTTTATATGCCGATCAACCCTTTGGCACAAGTTTGATTCCCCCGAATAACAGTAACCCTGCCCAGATTGAAGGCACTCCCGTCTCCATTGCCACCTCAGCGGATCATTTGAGTTGGGGCTTTGGTTGGCGACCGATGCCAAAATTAGCCTTTACAGGGGATGTGGGCTTGGTTTTTGCCCATGCTGAGCAAGATAACCCAGCATATGGCGTTGATAAGGGTGACGGCGCGACCTTGTTCGAGTGGAATTTTGGTGTTGCCCTACCGGATTTATTCAAAGAAGGTAATGTAGGCACCCTGATGGTGGGAAACCCCTACCGCGTTGTCAACCAAGGAAGCCGTGACTTAAAACCTGAAAGCGATACTGCTTGGCATATTGAGGCAGCCTACAAACACAATATCAACAACAATCTCTCGATTCAGCCAGGTTTTCTCGTGATACTCAACCCAGAAAACAACAAGAGCAACCCGGCCGTTTGGGTATGGCAGTTAAAAACCCAGTTCATCTTCTAGGAGGGTTTCAGAACTTCATGATCTCGTAATTTAGGACCGAATCACTCTGTGTCCAGATAAATTTATCCCATGCTAACCTATTTACACATTTAAACTATGGAACCTAAAGATCCGAATCAAAACGCCAATGCGTCCCAAGCGTCGGCACAGGAGAAAACCAACAAATCCCGCCGGAATTTTTTGAGAAATGCAGGATTAGCCAGTCTTAGCGCTGGTGCAACCACTATCGTTGGCAAAGAAACCATCGGTGATCCCGTTAGTGGAAAATCCCCAGTCCATGAGGGGGTTACTCCTGACGACTCACGAGCGATCCATGGTGGTGCTCCCGTGTCGGATATACCCCTCAAATCCACCAATGGCAAACTTGAACCGGTTTTACCACCTATTAAGGAACGAGTCCTGGCCTTGAAGCAATTACTGATTGAGAAAAAACTGATTCAAGAGCAAGCCATTCAAGGCTTTGTGGACTATTACGAAAAATTTGTGGGGCCCCATTTGGGGGCGGCCGTGGTAGCCCATGCTTGGACAAATCCTGACTGGAAAGCCCAATTGTTAGCACCACCGCCAGAAAAACCCTTTCAGGCGGCGTTGTTAATTCGAGACTTTCTTTTTAATACTGTCAACCCCGATACCGGCAAGCCTTATCTCCTCCCCCAACTTACGTTTGGCCTGACCATTGGCCCGGAAGGAGAATTTATCCGCATTGTGGCTAACGGGGAGCAAACCCATCACGGCAAAACCTTGTTTGTGCATAATCTTGTCACTTGTACGGTCTGTTCCTGCTATCCTCAAGCTCTGTTAGGGACTCAGCCCATGTGGTACAAATCCCAGCAATATCGAGCGCGGAGCATCTCAGATCCGTTTGGCATTCTGGCAGAATTTGCGGAGGATGCTAATCGAGGCACCGCAGAGCGGCAGGCACAGTTCCAAGCCTACGCCAACAAGCTCGACGAGTTGCGAGTCTGGGATTCCAATTCAGAGGTACGATTTTTTGTCATTCCTGAAATGCCGAAACAATGGATAGGGTTGACAGAAAACGAATTACGCAAGCGCGTTACCCGCAATGCCATGCTGGGAGCCGAGATTCTTTACGTCTAATTCAAGAGTTCACCTCAATATTCAATGAGTTTTTCAGGAGAGATCATCGCTATGGAGGGACCGCATTTTCTACAGGGTTGGGCTGGTTATGGAAAAATTCCCCATAAGGATCAGCCAGAAAGTCAGGCCTGGCTAGAGGATTGGGAAGGGGAACTGGGGTCAATGTTTGCCCTGCTTAGTACAATGTTTGAGAAAGGGATTAAACCGAATCAACCAATCCCGTTTTGGGGGATAGATGCTGCTCGCTGGGGACGGGAAACGATGAACCCTCGGGATTATATGAATAATTCCTATGATGCGCTCTGGGTGGAAACGCTAAGTTCATTGATCACGATGTATGGCGATCGCCTTGGAGTTTCCCTCAAAGAGCTAGAAGAGCGACAAATCACCACAGGAGCGGCGCAACAACGGGCGGAAGCCATTCGTCAAGTTGCCTTTACCCAATCGGTACCAGGATGTGGACGACCCGATGCCCAGGGACGATATCAATCTGATCGATACGATCCCACCGTTGTGGGTTCTATAGATAAAATCGGTGCCAATCCTAAATTTCAAGTTGGTGATCGGGTGCGGTGCATTAATCAATTGGCCGCCGGCCACACTCGCGAGTATCCCTATTTTCGCGGCAAAGTCGGCACCGTCGTTGCCTACTATGGTTTGGCGGCAGAAAAACGTGATGCTCAAGGACAGATTGAGTTTCAGGGGGTTTATTACGCGCCTTATCCAGAAATTGCTAGCCGGGGTCTCCAAAAATTTTATGCGCCGGTCTATAATGTCCGCTTTGAAAACGCTGAAATTTGGGGAGAAGACTTTGGCGATCGCCGCCTTGCTATCTATGCCGACGTTTACGAACCTTACATCACACTCGACGAGCATCGCCAGTAACTTGACGATTATTCATTTTGTCATCAAAATCATGGATATCCGAACCCTACAACAAGAACCTATTCCCCCATTAATTAAAGACAATGGCGATCCTGTTTTCCGCGACTCCTGGGAAGCAGAAGCCTTCGCCCTTGGTAATCTCCTGCTCAAACAAGGTTTTTTCTCTTGTTCTGAATGGGTAGAGATCTTTAGCCAAGAAATTAAAGCTGCCCAGGCCCAAGGCGACCCCGACCGGGGAGATACCTATTTTTCCCACTGGTGCAGTGCGCTAGAGCGCATTTGCGTTGAGCGGGGCTTAACGGATTGGGAGGCCTACCACTCACGACTGGAACTCTGGCATCAGGCGGTGCTCAATACCCCCCATGGTGTGCCTTTGGTCCTCGACAACGCCTATCGGCAAGCGGAAGATGATCATGGACAGGACCATCACCATCATTCTCCCCATCGAGAGCATCTTCCCGCAAATATGCTCAAACCCGTTGCGGTTGTTACTTTCTCGTAACCATGCCTGGCGGGATTGTTGACGATTTTGGTTGATAGCGAATACAACTGGTGTCGGTATTAAGCAATTGGTTGAACGCATTGAACAATCCCTTAAAGGTAAAAATATTCGGCGTTGCTGAATCAAGGTATGAATGCCAACTTTGCATCTTATCTAAACGTTAGTTTGGATATAGGTTTTAAAAATATCACAAAATAAAGATTCATATCTCCAATCAGCAACGCCAACCGTTCTATACCTCGAAATCCCATCCCGTTAACATAGGCAGTTAGGCATTCTCGCTTCGTTTCTTCGTCATAGCCTTTCTGTTTTTCATAGCTATCAATAAATTGACGACT
>VYLQ01000141.1_pt1 | contig 17753 bp, 18 predicted proteins | sample 5115351 | NCBI WGS metagenome assembly VYLQ01 (sample SAMN12291776, study PRJNA351875) | freshwater metagenome | isolation source: freshwater lake | place: USA: Michigan, Lansing Lake | collected 2013-08-14 | reverse complement strand
GATGACTTCCACGAAAGAATAGGGCCAGCTACGGTAAAATTTCCAACAAGAACGAGCATCGTAGATCGACAAAAATGAGATGCACCCAGTTTTCCAACTTGTTTAACTCGATGCTGGATGGGAAAATCATCACAAATCTAACTATACTCATTACAATATAAATATCAACGACCACGATTAAAAACTCTTATGCGGGTAACTCTAAAATCGGCCTTGAGTGATAGTAATATCGATGCTAATCAAAGCAGCAGCCAACGTCAACTGATGCTCTCGATCGCCGCCACCAGTGAGCAGATTAACACAAATTTACCGATTAATCTTTGTTTAGTTCTTGATCATAGCGGTTCTATGCAGGGAAAACCCCTAGAAACGGTCAAAAAAGCAGCCTTCAGTTTAATAGAATCCCTCGGAGTTAACGATCGTCTCTCGGTGATAGCTTTCGATCATCGCGCCAAAGTTATTCTTCCCTCCCAATCGCGACAGGATGATCTGACCTTAATTCGCTCAAAAATTCAACAATTACAAGCGGGGGGAGGTACGGCGATCGATGAAGGGATAAAATTAGGTATTCAAGAAAGTTCTACCGACAGCAAAGGTTATGTATCTCATATTTTTCTGCTTACCGATGGTGAAAATGAACACGGAGATAATCGACGCTGTTTAAAATTAGCCGAAGTGGCGGCTGAGTACGGTATCACCTTAAATACCTTAGGTTTTGGCGATCGTTGGAATCAAGATATCCTAGAAAAAATTGCCGATATCGCCGGTGGAAGTTTATCCTATATCGAAAGACCTGAACAAGCTTTAATTGAATTTACTCGTCTATTTAACCGTCTGCAATCTGTGCGGTTAACTAACGCTTTCCTGCAATTAGAATTAGCTCCCCAGACTCATTTAGCCGACTTAAAACCCATTGCCCAAGTTGCCCCAGAAACTATAGAAATGAGCCTACAAAAAGAGGGAAATTTTTACATCACCCGTTTGGGGGATTTAATGATAGATGAAGAAAAAATTCTCCTCCTCAATCTCTATATTGACCAAATTCCTCCCGGTACTCACACCATAGCTAAAGTGAAGATTCGCTACGATGATCCCGCTTCCGGTCAAAAAGGGCTAGAAACTGCGACTTTTAACCTTGATATCACCTCCCAAGCTCTCTATCAATCCCAATTAGACGAGCAAGTTCAGAAATCAATTCTCACTTTAGCCAAATATCGTCAAACCCAAATCGCTGAAGAAAAATTAAAACAGGGCGATCGAGCGGCCGCCGCCACCATGCTACAAACCGCAGCCAAAACCGCTCTACAATTGGGAGAAAAAAACGCCGCCACTGTCCTTCAAACTAATGCCACCCGTTTACAGGTGGGAGAAGAATTGAGCGAGGGCGATTTAAAGAAAACCCGCATTATTGCTAAAACAAGACTACAAACCGATGAATAAACCACTTATTGAAACAAAATCCCAATTCCTAGCAAAGCAATCATCACCCCGAAAATCGCCCGCAAGTTAATCCGATCCCCCATCATGGCTGCGATCGGTAAGACAAATAAAGGACTGGTAGCGGTGAGAGTTTGGGCAATACCCACAGGAGAGAATTTTAAAGCAGTCTGCTGTAACCAAATTCCCAAAAACGTACTGCCGAAAGCGGTGACAATAATAATAGCAATCAGACGCAATGACCAGTTAATCGGTGGTGATGATTCCTGACGGCGAAAAAACATCAGAATTAACACTATTCCCGTCCCCGCTAACAGACGAAGAAGGGTACTCTGCAAAGAAGACATTCCCGACTCCACCAGCGCCTGACGAGATAAAACCGCCCCCACCGCTTGGGAAATCGCCGCCATTAAAGCCCAGGCAATTCCTTGCCGCCAAGGACGTTGACTATTGATTTCGAGAGTTTTTTCGGAAATAACCCAAGCAACCCCGAAGATGGTCAAAATAATGCCAATATAAGCCGATATTTTCAGGGATTCCCCCAAAAAAGTCGCCGCTAGAATCGCCCCCAAGGGAGGCGAAAGGGTTTCTAACAGGAGGGTTTTTCGCGGTCCCAAATAATTAAGGGCGGTAAAATAGGCCGTGTCACCGATTCCTATACCAATTGCGCCACTTGTCAAGAGTATAAATACGGAACTTTGCTGATTAATATCGCGCCATTGTCCAGAAAGGGGCAGCGTCAGGGCAATTAAAGCGATTGCGACTACTCCTTTCAGAAAATTAAGCAATAAAGGCGGGATTTTCTGGCCTAATAGACTATAAATCGCCGCAGAAACCGCCCAAAGTGCCGCCGCACTCAAAGCCGCTATCTCTCCTGTTAAATTTTCACCGAGACTAAATCCGTTGAGCATTATGATATTTGTCAGGAGACAGGAGACAGTTATCAGCTTCTGAAGGCAATAGGCAATAGGCAATAGGCAGCTTTGTTCTCCCCACACCCTACACCCCACACCCCACACCCCATCTCCCCACTTCCCCGAACATTTGTCAAGACTGCGGGCAAAAAATCCGCATTTGTTCACACAGCTTAATTAAGAGTTGTAACTTTTAATGAACAGGAAGGGAGTCTAGGGCTGAGAGCTTGCTATAGTGAATCCTAGCCGTTTTTTCACGGTTCGTCATTATCATCTCAGAGCCTTTACTCGTCCTAATCATCATCCCAGAGTAAAATCAATAATCCCTATGGTCAGCACGATCCAAAAACCAGAATTCGAGGAAATCCGTCCGGGTATAAAAGTTCCCGCTAAAGAAACGATCCTCACTCCCCGCTTCTATACCACTGATTTTGAAGCGATGGCGGAAATGTCGATCGCCGCTAACGAGGAAGAACTGAAAGCGATTTTAGAGGAATTCCGTACCGATTATAACCGGCATCACTTCGTTCGCAATCAAGAATTCGATCGCTCTTGGGAGCATATTGATGGCGAAACTCGCCGCTTATTCGTGGAATTTCTGGAAAGATCCTGCACGGCCGAATTTTCCGGCTTTCTTCTCTACAAAGAACTCGGCAGACGTTTAAAAGACAGAAATCCCCTCCTCGCAGAATGCTTTAACCTCATGTCCCGGGACGAAGCGCGTCATGCTGGGTTCCTTAATAAGGCTTTATCGGATTTTAACCTCTCCCTTGACTTGGGATTTTTAACCAAAAGCCGTAACTACACCTTCTTTAAACCGAAATTTATCTTCTACGCCACCTATCTTTCCGAAAAAATCGGTTATTGGCGCTATATCACCATTTATCGTCATCTTGAACAACATCCCGAAGATCGGGTTTATCCGATTTTTAACTTCTTCGAGAATTGGTGTCAAGACGAAAACCGTCACGGGGACTTCTTCGATGCGATCATGCGTGCGCAGCCTGATATTCTTAATGATTGGCGCGCTCGTCTCTGGTGTCGTTTCTTCCTGCTTTCGGTCTTCGCTACGATGTACCTCAATGATACTCAGCGTTCTGGTTTCTACGCCATTCTCGGTTTGGACGCTCGCGAGTACGATAAGTATGTAATCGAGAAGACCAATGAAACCGCTGGCCGCGTCTTCCCGATTGTTCTCGATGTGGATAGTCCTGAATTTTATGATCGCCTAGAAATTTGTGTTCGCAATAACGAGGGATTACGGGCGATCGATAGCGAAAACAGTGCCGCACCGGTTAAATTCCTGAAGAAATTGCCTATCTTCGCCTCTAACGCTTGGCAATTCCTCAAATTGTACCTGATGAAACCGATTCGGGTCGATAAATTAGCCGGTAGCGTCCGTTAAAAAGTTTGTTTTCTTGAGACATGGTGAGGGTGGGTGAAACCACCCTTTTTTTGTCGATAAAATTCTTAAGAAAATCCTCTAACATTTCTATCCTCGCTAGACTGGATCCTAGGGGTGTGAACTAGGTTTTTACTTTTTACTTTTCACTGTCAAAAATATGGCTATTTATAGTGAATTACCCACAGGACAACGTCTCTATCTGGATAATCAAGGGCTGCAGACGATTGTAACCCTCGCTAGTGGTGCAGTGGGACAACAACAGCAGTCTAGCAGTAGTTTTGCCACGGGAGTTTGGACACAAGAACCCCAAATAGAGATAATTCCCCAAGGGGCAATTATTGAAATTATCACTGAAACCGGACCCCACAGAATCCAAATTCAAGGAAGCAGTATCGGTTTTTCCTCTCCTCATACCTCTGGAGTTTCTCAGTCCTCTCAATCGACCACTGCTACCAGTTTCTCCTCCTCACCGATGCAACCGATGCAACCGATGCAACCGATGCAACCGATGCAACCGATGCAACCGATGAAAATGGGTAATATGTCAATGAATTTTGCCCCCATGGAAATGCAAATGGGAGATATGAAAATGAGTATGGGAGACGCAAAAACCGTCAGTAAAGCGCGATTTTGTAGTCAATGCGGGGCAAAAGTAGCGGCAACCGATCGCTTTTGTAGTAGCTGTGGTCATCAGTTACAGTAATAAAACCTGTTTAGCTAAATCTATAACTCCTTTTCGGGCAAAATTCTCTTTATATTAGCTGAATTGACCGGCTTCTAACCAGATTCGTCTACGGCGATCACACTTTTCGTACTAAATCGCCTTTTCATCATCTGTTGACGACAATGGGGACAAGCAGAGACAGGCGATCGCCGAATTTTTCTCGGTTTAGTACATTTGTCTAAAGATTCCGAATCCTTAATCTGTTGCAATCGTTCCGCAGTATTCCCTATCTCGATTTATTTGATCTCTGGATGGACTGGGGCGGTGAGTGACCATCTAGATTGTAATATCAAGCCGTCCTAAAAAGACGGGGTTTCAGAGCCAATTTTTCGATGAACGATCAACGAGATATTAACAAACTCAACGCTGGCTCTGTAGTGTCAGTGCGAGGAAGCGTCATTGATGTCTATTTTTCCCAAAGGCTGCCAGAACTTCATAGCCAACTTCAGGCGGGAGAAGATGGCAGTGTAGCGATGGAAGTTGTGGCCCATCTTAACTCCCAACTGGTACGGGCCATTTCACTGAAGCCAACAGCCGGTTTAGCTCGCGGTTCTCCAGTCATCGATACGGGTCATCCCTTGCGAGTTCCAGTGGGCGAGAGGTTGCTCGGCAGGATGTTGAATATATTTGGGGAAACAATTGACGGACAAGAACAGATAGCTGAGGGAGAATGGCGTTCAATTTATGCAAATCCGACTCCCCTGTACGAGCGAACCACTAGCTCGGAGATTCTCAAAACCGGTATTAAAGCCATAGACGTGCTTGTCCCGTTGGAACGGGGGGGGAAAGCAGGATTATTTGGCGGAGCGGGTGTTGGTAAGACGGTTTTGATTACCGAAATGATTCATAATATCGTCAAGCAAGATCAGGGAATTAGTATCTTCTGTGGAATTGGGGAGCGATGTCGGGAAGCCCTAGATTTATACCAAGAAATGCGCGGAGCCGGGGTTTTGCAGAATACGGTGATGATCTTTGGGCAGATGGATGAACCGCCAGGGGTCAGATTTCGCGTCGGACACGCCGCACTGACGATGTCGGAATACTTTCGCGACACGGCCAAACAAGATGTCTTACTGTTAATTGACAATATCTTCCGCTTTATTCAGGCCGGTTCAGAGGTATCGGGGTTGATGGGACAATTACCTTCACGGGTAGGGTATCAGCCGACATTAGCCACGGAACTGGCAGAGCTAGAAGAGCGGATTGGCAGTACGGCTACGGGCGCAATCACCTCCATTCAAGCAGTCTACGTCCCGGCAGATGACTTTACAGATCCGGCGGCTGTTCATACCTTTTCCCATTTATCGGCATCAATTGTACTCTCTCGCCAGCGAGCAAGTGAGGGGTTTTATCCGGCGGTGAACTTACTGCAATCGGGATCGAAAATGTTGATGCCGCCTATTGTCAGTGAGCAACACTATCGCATCGCCCAGGCAGTGCGACAAACCCTAGCGAACTACGAAGAACTCAAGGATATTATTGCCATGCTAGGATTAGAAGAACTTTCACCGGCTGACCGCCAGATTGTAGCCAGAGCCAGACGATTAGAAAAGTTTCTCACCCAGCCTTTCTTTTCTACCGAACAGTTTACAGGAATAGCGGGTAAATTTGTCGAGCTAGAAGCGGCCTTAGCGGGATGCGATCGCATTCTCAAAGATGAATTTTCGGATTATCCAGAGAAGGCACTTTACATGATTGGCACGATTGAGGAGGCGGTAAAGCTATGACAGGCACGATGAAACTCCTAGTTATATTGCCCACCCGAATTCTATTAGAGACAGAAGTCATTAAGGTTACAGCAGAATCGGGAAGCGGGTGCTTTTGCCTGCTGCCACATCACATTGATTTTGTCACTGCTATCTTGCCCGGATTGCTGTCTTTCACCACTCCTCAAGGGCAGGAAAGATTTATGGCCGTGGATGAGGGCATTTTGGTCAAATCTGGTTTTGACGTGCGGGTTTCTACTCGCCATGCTGTTGAAAGTGCCGACTTAGGATGCTTAAGAGAGGCGGTAGAAAAGCAGTTTCAAATCTTAGATGAGCGGGAAAAACGCACTCGCGTGGCTCTGACAAAACTGGAAGCTAACATGATCCGGCAATTTATCGAACTAGGAGGGCAGTGAGGAAACTAGACGAGAAATAATAGAAATATGGGTAATAAAATGGCAGAAAGAAGTCATCAAAAAAATCGTTTGCGCTTTAGCCGCAAGGTAGGAGTCCAGGAAGAGCGTAAACTCAGAGCTAGAGTAGAAAAAAAGCACAGTATATGGTTTGGCCTGGGGTTATTGGGATTGGTCGGCTGGTCAGTCGTTCTACCCACTCTCTTAGGTATGGCACTCGGTATCTGGATCGATCGAGAATGGCCGAGTCGCTTTTCCTGGACATTAATGTTAATGTTGGCTGGGTTGATGCTGGGCTGTCTGAATGCCTGGCAGTGGGTTAAGCGCGAACAATCCGCCATCGAGCGCGCACGCGAGCAATCGAAAAAGGAACTCAATCATGATTGAACTGCTGTATTTTCCTCTGGCATTATTGGTGGGAATGGCCTTGGGTTTGGCGCATTTTGGGGGATTGTGGCTAACGGTGCGTCAACTCCCCAGAACCCATAATCCCACGGTGTTAACTTTGATTAGTTTTTTGGGGCGTACAAGCATAATTTTGCTGGGATTTTATGCGATAATAGCTGCAGTCCCCGACTTGCCAGTCCTCCACTTGCTGTTAAGCCTGGCCACCTTCTTCTGGACGAGAAATCTAATATTGCAGCAGGTACAACCTAAATTCAGAAGCAACTAAGTACAATAGCTCATGTATCTAAGTCCTGACAAGATTATTTTCTGGCAATCAGGAGCAATTGCCCTTAATGCTACTCTGTTATTTACTTGGGGGTTAATGGCGTTATTGGGCATTAGTTCCTGGCTAATCACGCGCCGACTATCGACAGATACTCGTCTGTCTCGCTGGCAAAATGTTTTGGAAGTTGTCATCGAAGAATTGCAGGGTCAAATACGAGATATTAGCGGATGCCAACCGGATATCTACTTGCCATTTATTGGTACTTTGTTTATTTTCATCGCCGCTTCCAATCTCTTAGAAATCATCCCGGGCTATCATCCGCCCACGGCCTCTCTTTCTACAACGGCAGCACTTGCTATCTGCGTTTTTTGGGCGGTGCCATTTTACGGCATACGTCAGTCAGGGTTAAAAAAATATCTCAAGCACTATCTACAACCCCATCCCTTGATGTTACCTTTTCATGTGATTGGGGAACTGTCACGCACTTTGTCCTTGGCCATCCGGCTGTTTGGCAATGTGATGAGTGATGTCATGATAGTAGCTATTCTTTTATCCATTGCCCCTCTCTTTTTCCCGATTATCATGCAGGTATTGGAGCTACTGACTGGATTAATTCAAGCGTATATTTTTGCGATTTTGGCTATGGTTTATATTGCTTCGGCAACAGAAGCACAGCAAGTGGTTAATAATTCTCATACAGGAGAAAAGGAGCAAAGAAACCATGAATAATATTGGCTTGACGGCAATGATATCAATTTTAGCGGCTGGATTAACTATGGCGATCGGTTCAATCGGGCCGGCACTGGGAGAGGGAAGAGCCATCGCTCAAGCTTTGACCGCTTTGGCGCAACAGCCAGACGAAGCCAATACGATTACTCGAACGTTATTTGTTGGTTTGGCATTTATTGAGTCAGTGGCAATTTATTGTTTTGTGATTTCGCTAATTTTAATTTTTGCCAATCCTTTTTGGGGTTATGTAGTGACTAAAGCGGGGGGATAATTCCGTGGCAGTTGATTGGTTTACCTTCTTGGCCCAAATTGTTAATTTCTTGATTTTGGTGGCTGTACTGCAAAAGTTTCTCTACCGTCCTATTATTCAGGCAATGGAACGTCGGGAAAGAACAATTAGCGATCGCCAGCAAGATGCAGAACAAAAGTGCCAATTAGCGCGAGAAGAAATGGAAAAATACCAAAAAATGCAACAGGATTTTGCGACTGATCGCTCGACGATGTTGGCTCAAGTTAAGGCCGCAGTTGCACAGACGCAAACAGAGTTAATGCAAGGTATCCGCACTGAAGTAGAAGAAGATCGATCTCGCTGGCAAGAAATAGTTCAACGGCAAAAAGATGCCTTTTTGCAAGAGTTGCGACATCGAGCATTACAACAGATTCAGGAGACAATTCGCCAAGTTTTGGCAGCTCTAGCCGATGTCCAGCTTGAACAGCTTGTCATTCAAGTTTTCCTCGAGCGAGTTCGCAATTGGGATCGGGAAGAGAAACGAGTGCTTTGTCAAGCGATCGCCGCAACGGTCAAGACGCAGGAGGCAATCATCTCTAGCAGCTTTGAAATCTCGGAAGAATTGCGGCAGCAAATTATCTCAGTTCTGCGCCAAGAACTTGTTGGTGATCTGGATATAAAATTTGAAGTGAAACTGGCCCTTATCTGTGGCATTGAGTTAAAAACCTCTGGCCGAAGAATCGCCTGGAATGTCGAGGAATTTTTGAACGACTTTGAAGAGGATTTAGCCGTTGTCTTTACGCGAGAGACGAGAGATAATCAAAAAATACCATGAACCGAGATGAGCAAGCTTTACACCGATTGCTAGAGGATACCTTCTCTACCTGCCAACGGATTTTAGGCGAGCAGCGCCCACAACTCAAATACCGAGAAATTGGCACGGTAAACTTTATCGGTCAAGGGATTGCCCGGATTGCTGGCTTGCCAGGCGTAAAATCGGAAGAAATTGTTTGTTTCCTGGGAGATTCTCTGGGTATGGCCTTTAACTTGGATATTGATGAAGTCGGCATTATCCTCTTAGATAAAAGCGAACATTTAAAAGCAGGGGATGAGGTACGCCGGACGGGACGAGTGCTAGATGTGCCAGTGGGTGACGGACTCTTAGGGCGAGTAGTCGATCCCATGGGTCGCCCCTTGGATAACCAGGGGCCAGTGCGGGCGGCACAAAGATATTTGGCCGAGCGAAAAGCCCCAGCAATTATGGATCGCGCTCCGGTGACAGTACCGCTGCAAACGGGCTTAAAGGTGGTGGATGCTCTGATTCCCATCGGGCGAGGCCAGCGAGAATTGATTTTAGGCGATCGCCAAACAGGAAAAAGCTCGATCGCTCTTGACACGATCATCAACCAGAAAGGTGAAAAGGTAATTTGCGTTTACTGCGCGATCGGACAGCGCAGTTCGGCGGTGGCTAAGTTCGTCGCTGACTTGCAGCATTATGGGGCGATGGACTACTGTTTAGTCGTCTTTGCCGCTGGAGAAGAACCACCAGGCTTGCAGTTTATTGCTCCCTACGCCGCCACGGCCATGGCAGAGTATTTTATGGAGCAGGGCCATGATGTCTTGATTGTTTATGACGATTTGACCGCTCATGCTCGCTCTTATCGAGAGCTATCGCTGCTATTACGCCGTCCTCCCGGTCGAGAAGCTTTTCCTGGCGATATTTTCTACATCCATTCTCGCTTGCTCGAACGCTCTACACACCTAAATGCTGCCCGAGGAGGTGGTTCTTTAACTGCATTGCCGATTGTCGAAACCGAAGCCCAAAATATCTCTGCTTACATTCCGACCAATTTAATCTCAATTACCGACGGGCAAATCTATCTCTCTCCCGTGCTGTTTCAAAAAGGAATTTTGCCGGCGGTAGATGCGGGTAAGTCGGTGTCGCGAGTGGGGGGGAAGACTCAATTAGCTGCCTATCGTGCTGTAGCGAGTGATTTACGCCTATCTTATTCCCAGTTTGAAGAACTAGAGGTTTTCTCCCGTTTTGGCACTCGTTTAGATGAAGTCACTCGTCAAACTTTAGAACGAGGGCGGCGCGTGCGGGAAGTTTTGAAACAAAATCAGTACGAACCGATGCCGGTTCCCGAACAAATTGCTATACTCCTAGCGGTGACATCAGGAGTATTTGATCGATTGACGATTGCGGAAATCCCAGCGGCCGAAAAAGCCGTCGCTTTAGCAATACGACAGCAATTACCCGAAATATGCGTTCACCTACAATCTGGCAAAAAACTGAGCGATGGGGATTTCCAGAATTTAGTCAATATAGCCAAACAAGCAATTGCTATCCCGGAATAAATTAACTCGACTTCACGCTCAATTGTTTTACAATCAATTGCCAATCAACACACATCATGCCCGTCCTTGAATTGCTACAACGACGAATTGCTATCGCGCAAGAACTTCAATCCGTTGTCAAGACCATGAAAGTTCTTGCAGCGGCCAGCATTCATCAATATGAACGGGCAGTAGAATCCCTTATCGAGTATACTCGTACCATCGAGATGGGCTTGCAAATTGTTTTAGGATCAGCAGTATATCAGCACCATGCGATCGCCGCACCCCCCAGAAAGCTTCCGAGAAATAGTCATTTAGGTGCGATCATATTTGGTTCAGATCAGGGTATGTGCGGTCAGTTCAACGAGCAGATTGTCCGCTACGCCGTTACTCAGATTCAGCACTTGTCTATTGACTCCAGCCAACTCGCAGTCTTGGCTGTAGGTGCGCGGGTAATTCCCCCCTTAGAAAATGCGGGAGTAGTCAGCGAACGGAACTTTGCGATGCCCACTTCTCTTGCTGGCATCACGTCAATGGTTCAAGAACTTCTACTACACATCGAAATGTGGCAATCTCAAATGCCAATAGATAAAATTGCCTTGTTTTACAATAAGCCTCGCTCCAATATATCCTATCAACCTCATGCCTTACAATTATTGCCTGTGGATAACAAATGGCTACAAGACTTACAGCAAAAAAGGTGGGTAGGAGCCACTTTGCCTACTTTTACCATGGATTGGAGTCAGTTGTTTTCTGCCTTGATCGAGCAATATTTGTTTATTTGTCTGTATCGTGCTTTGGCTGAATCTTTGGCTAGTGAAAATGCGAGCCGACTGGCATCGATGCAAGCATCCGAGAAAAATATAGAAGAGCAATTAGCACAACTTCACGCTCAATTCCAACAGGAACGGCAAACTGCTATCACCGAAGAAATGTTGGAAATCGTCTCTGGTTTTGAGGCACTAATTAGGGTTGGCTGAAAAAGTTTCTCGTGGGGGCAGGGTGTGGGGTGTGGGGTGTAGGGTTTTACCGATTTTGAGGGGGTCAATTACCTAATTTTCAGGGAAAAAGTCCCTGAATTTTCCCCCCGCTCCGTCCAATGGCTGGCACTTTTTGATTTCCAAAAAGCCTAAAGATATTATCCAACAAGGTTTTTAAGTAGGCAGGCACAATTATTTGTAGGATGGGTTAGCGCACTTCGTAACATGAGCGGGCGTTGGGTTTCATGCTTCAACCCAAACTACGTTCATCTTATACCAAATTTCTAAATCCATGACAGACATCCACGCTCGAATGCTTGCCAAGCCTGCATTCGTTGTGACGCGAATAAAGAAAAATGGTATTATATTTAATTCCACCCACCCACTTAGATTTATTCAGCCAACCATCTGTAAAACCTGTTAGCTGGATCACAAGAACTTTTGGGGCAAAATTTTGTTTATGTTGGCTGAATTGGGGGGAACATATCCCCTATCTGGTTTTAATCCGAACTGAGGTTAACCACAGCTAATTCTAATGTTTGCCCCTCCTTTTCTAGCTCCTTTTTGCTAAAACTTAACACCTCATCCAGACAATCAATTACCACCGTATCCCCTTCCATAAAAGCTTGTTCGAGAATTTTTGTGGCCAAAGGATTCTCCAACTCCCGTTGGATAGCACGTTTTAAAGGTCGCGCACCGTAGGTAGGATCGTAACCAACAGTAACGATATGATCTTCTGCGGCCGTAGTTAATTCTAGATTGATTTTTTGTTCTCCTAATAATCTTTCCAGACGCTGTAATTGCAGACGAACAATGTAACGCAATTCTTCTTTTTTCAGGGTATGGAAAATAATTAAATCGTCGATACGATTCAAAAATTCGGGACGAAAATGACTCCGCAAAGCTGTTAAAACCCGTTTCCGCATCTCCTCATAATCGGCATCTTCGGAAACATTTAAAATGTGGTCACTGCCAATATTACTGGTCATCACGATAATCGTATTCCGAAAATCCACCACGCGCCCCTGAGAGTCGGTAATGCGCCCATCGTCAAGCACTTGTAATAAAATGTTAAAAACATCCCGATGTGCCTTCTCCACTTCATCCAATAAAACCACAGAATAGGGACGACGACGCACCGCTTCCGATAGTTGTCCCCCTTCCTCGTAACCCACATAACCCGGAGGCGCGCCGATTAACCGCGAAACCGCGTGTTTTTCCATGTATTCCGACATATCGATGCGAACCATGGCCTCCTCGGAGTCGAACAGTAACCCTGCTAAGGCCCGCGCTAACTCGGTTTTACCCACTCCGGTAGGTCCCATAAATAGGAATGAACCAATCGGACGCGAGGGATCTTTCATTCCCGCGCGCGCTCGTCGAATCGCCGCTGCTACTGCCGTGACCGCTTCATTTTGTCCGACCACTTTTTTCTGTAAATGAGACTCTAATTCTAATAATTTTTGTCGTTCTGATTCCATTAAACGATTGACTGGAATTCCTGTCCAACGGGCGACTATTTCGGCAATATCGGCATCAGTTACCTGTTGTCTTAACAGGGTAGAACCTGCCGCTTGAATAGTTTCTAGTTCTTTTTCTTTTACTTCTAATTCCCCTTGTAAAATTTCTAGCTTGCCATACTTTAATTGGGCCGCTTTATTGAGATCATAAGCCCGTTCCGCCTGTTCCACCTGTAGGCGTAATTGTTCCTCTTCCTCTCGCAATAATTTAATTTCCTCGGCGATATGTTTTTCCGTTTGCCATTGGTCAGCAAGAGGCTTTTGTTTACTTTCTAATTCCTCAATTTCTTCGATAATTCTTTCTAAACGCTCTTGAAAAGCTCGATCTTTTTTCTCCTCTTTTTCTAAGGAGAATTTTTCCATCCGTAACTGCATTAAGCGACGATCTATCATTTCCAAATCGGCGGGTTTAGTGGTACTTTCTACCTCTAATTTTGCCGCCGCTTCATCGACTAAATCGATCGCTTTATCTGGTAAAAAGCGATCGCTAATATAACGATGGGATAGGGTAGCTGCTGCCACTAGGGCCGAATCGGTAATTGTCACCCCATGATGCAGCTCATAACGTTCTTTTAAACCCCGGAGAATTGAGATAGTATCCTCCACGGAAGGTTCCTTAATATAAACCTGTTGAAAACGTCTTTCTAAAGGGGGGTCTTTTTCAATATGATTGCGATATTCATCCAAAGTTGTCGCCCCAATACAGCGCAATTCTCCCCGAGCTAACATAGGTTTTAATAGGTTGCCCGCATCCATCGATCCCCCTTCCCTAGAACCCGCACCGACAACGGTATGTAGTTCATCGATAAAGAGAATAATTCGCCCTTCTGATTGGGTAACTTCTTTCATAACTGACCGCAATCTTTCCTCGAATTCACCTCGATATTTTGCCCCGGCGATTAAACTTCCCATATCGAGGGAAATTAACTGACGATTTTTCAAAGATTCGGGAACATCTCCGTTAACAATCCTTTGGGCCAATCCTTCCGCAATAGCGGTTTTTCCTACTCCCGGTTCACCGATTAAAACTGGGTTATTTTTCGACCGTCGCGAGAGGACTTGTACCACCCGTCGAATTTCTTCATCGCGACCGATAACCGGGTCTAATTTGCCTTCTTTGGCCGCTGCTGTTAAATCCCGTCCATATTTATCTAAAGCTTCGTATTTTTCCTCTTGATTGGGTTCAGTAACCTTTTGAGTGCCGCGAATCGCTTTGATGGCTAATTCTAAATCTTGGGGGTCAAGATTGAAAGTGCGTAAACATTTCCGGCCAACCCTTTCATCTTCGGCAAAACCGACGAGAAGATGTTCGACGGAGATAAATTTATCTTGCCAACTTTCCCGGGATGCTTCCGCTCGATCGAGCAGCAGATCAAGACCACGACCTAGGTATAATTGATCGACGATGGCCACTTTCGGCTGTCGGTTGGTGAAGACTTCTAGCTGTTGTTGCAGTCGCGGAATTTCTATATTAGCTTTTTGTAAAATCCGGGTGGCTAGACCGTTATTCTGCTCTAGGAGGGCAATAATAACGTGTTCCACCTCTAAGGTCTGATTTTTAAAGCGTCGCGCAATTTCTTGCGATTTAACAATCGAATCCCAAGCTTGTTCGGTAAATTTATTCGAGTCTGTGGGTTGCATTCTGCACCAATGAGGAAAGCCAGTGTCAGAGGTATAGTATAGCAAGGAGTCTCGATCGATCACAAAGTTCTAGGCTCGACAAAGGGTCTGACTTGAAAGAGGGTGTGGGGTGTGGGGTGTGGGGTGTAGGGAAGGAAACCTCTTTCATCTGTGGGGGTGAAAATTTTTTCATCGGGACTGACTTATTTATCACTATTACCCAATTGGGTTAAAGCAGTCCCGGTGAGACGACAAATTTGCCACTCTTTGAAGACCTTAGCCCCCATTTTTCCATAAAAATCGATCGCCAGTTGATTCCACTCTAAGACAGTCCATTCTAAAAGTCCTGCATCCCTAGCGACGGCAATTTTAGCCACAGCAATTAGTAAAGCTTTCCCGATACCTTGACTGCGATAATCGGGTAAAACGAAGATATCTTCTAGGTAAAGCCCCGGTTTAGTGATAAAGGTGGAATAGTTAGCAAAAAATAGGGCAAAACCGACTATTTTACCCTCTACTTCCGCGACCAATGCTTCGATGTAGGGTTTTTCTCCGAATAAATGATCCCCTAAAGCTTGACTATTTCCTGTCATTAAATGGCTGAGTTCTTGATAGGCTGCTAAGGCAACAATTAAGTCAAAAATAGCCTTGACATCGGTAGCAACGGCAGCACGGATGGAATAATTCATGATTGCTGGTCAAATCTTGATTTTAATGCTGATGATGTTTATGGGGAGATTCAGTAGGGGGAGAATTAAGATTGGAAAAATGACCGTTATTTAATCCCATCCCAACGCTACCAATACTGAAAAGTCCCATGGACACAAAACCTGCTGCAATTGTCCCCATGGCCACGGTTCCAATGGAAACTACTCCCATAGGCACAATACCGATGGAAATAACGCCCATGGGGACAATACCAATAGAAATTATACCAGTGGGGGCAATACCGATCGACAACCATTTTCGCCCGGAATTACCGCAACTATTCTCTTTTTCTTGACCTAGATTGGAATCCATGCTTTTAATCCCGAAGATGCTTTGAGCCTTCCCATACTAGGTTAGGGGTAGAATTCTTGTCAAAAGACCGCTAGTCAAAATGAAAGTTAATTTTTTATAAAAACTATTGACTTTTAATCTCAGTTATGTATTGGCGGGATACCAGCCGCGTCGAGAATTTTCGGGACTAAATCCTCTCGTTTTATTGCCATGATGTGGACACCTTGACATAACTGCTGGGCTAATTTTATTTGTTCGGCGGCGATTTTGATGCCTTCTTCGAGAGGATGAGCTGCATCGGCGAGTCTTTGAATGATCTGGTCGGGAATTTGTACCCCTGGCACATTTTTATTTAAAAATACGGCGTTTTTAGCTGATTTTAACAGAAAAATTCCCGCTAGAACTGGTTTATCGGCGAGGGAGGCCACCTGCTGCATGAACTTATCAAGGCACTCGAAATCTGTAACTAATTGACTTTGAAAAAACTGCGCTCCTGCTTCGATTTTACGCTCAAAACGGCTTTGAAGACCAGACCAACTTTTTGACTGCACATCGACGGCAGCCCCGGCAAAAAGTTCTAACGGTCCATCCGGTAAAGATTTATCGTTAAAGTCAAAACCTTTATTTAATTTATCGATTAATTTTAACAAACGTACCGATTCTAAGTCAAAAACTGCTCTGGCGTGGGGGTGATCTCCTGCTTTGACAGGATCTCCGGTTAAAGCTAGTATATTTCTCAATCCCAAAGCATGAGCGCCCATTAGGTCTGCTTGTAATCCGATCACATTGCGATCGCGACAGGCCATTTGACAGATGGGTTCGATGTCGTGTTGATAGAGAATAGCCGAGGCAGCCAGAGAGGACATTCGCACTACGGCGCGACTGCCATCGGTAATATTAGCCGCATGAACGCGATTTTTTAGCCAGAGAGCCATTTCTAGCATATGACTAGCATTACCACCTTTCGGGGGAGTAATCTCGGCTGTAATCAAAAATTCTCGGTCTTGAATCGCGCGTCGTAAACGAGTAGTCATTGAGTTATCTAGGTTTTAATCATAGATTCTATAGTAGATTCAGCCCGGAAATGGCTCTGAGGCAAGGAATGATCATCGGGCTGCGTGATTTATACTGGTCAGTGTCAGTGCCTAGCTGATATTTAAGTTAGCTGGCAGGAAAAAATGTCTAATGTAGTATAATACACGGACAGTTTAACCAAATTCGTTTACAAGTGTAAAGGACAACCGATTCGATCGAGCGATCATGCAAACTCTTTCTCGTTTACCTACTAAAGACAAAGGCCTAATCATGACCCATCCCCTCAAAATCGTCGCTTTAGGTGATAGCCTTGTGTATGGCTATGGCGACCCCGTGGGTGGCGGTTGGGCCGAGCGCCTACGTCGTTTGTGGATGGAAAGTGCCGGTCATGCCCTGTATAATTTGGGTATTCGCGGCGATCGAGTGGTACAAGTGTCCGAACGTTTAGAACAGGAATTTCGTCTCAGGGGGGAAATTCGCAATCGTCTCCCCGACCTGATTCTTCTCTCCGTCGGTGTTAATGATACAGCCCGCTTGGGCCGGCCCGATGGTCGCACCTACACCGATCACGATCTTTTTCAAACTCAAATCGAACATTTACTCGCCCGGGCCCGTTCTCTTTGCCCGGTTTTGTTTATAGGTATGATTCCCGTGGATGAGCGGAAAATGCCCTTTTTAGATTGCTTTTACTTCAACCATGGCGATCAGTATCGTTTTAAAGAAACCACTAAACAAGCTTGTCTAGAGCAAAATATTCCCTATCTCGATTTATTTGATCTCTGGATGGACCGGGGTGATCTGTGGTGCCAAGAAAGATTAATGGCAGATGGACTTCATCCCAATGTGCAAGGCTATCAATCAATTTTAGAGGATATTTTAAACTGGTCGCCCCTCACCTCCTTTGTCGGTGTGGATGGTTTTATCTTAAATGTCGGGTGAAGACCCTCAGTTTCACTGACGGGATGAAACCCGACCAATATAGAACAGCGAAGCACCACTAAATCCTTGACAGTTTTGTGCTGGATATGTTAG
>VYLQ01000140.1_pt1 | contig 17849 bp, 21 predicted proteins | sample 5115351 | NCBI WGS metagenome assembly VYLQ01 (sample SAMN12291776, study PRJNA351875) | freshwater metagenome | isolation source: freshwater lake | place: USA: Michigan, Lansing Lake | collected 2013-08-14 | reverse complement strand
AAAGCGTTTAAACTCTTCTGGATTCAAATTTTTTACTTTTTCGTAAGTCATGGTTTTTCTGAGTGTTTTACTTTATTGTACATAATCAGTTCCTATTTTTGCAGGAGGTCTAATTTCCAGAGGAACGTTGGTAATCGGGTTATTTTCGAGGAATAATCGCTTCAGGTTGACTAGGTGAGCGAGCGCTTCTGGAATCTCCCTGATTTGGTTATTGTTGAGGTTGAGGTATCGCAGGGAGGTGAGGTGAGCGAGCGCTTCTGGAATCTCCCTGATTTGGTTATTGCTGAGATCGAGGTATTGCAGGGAGGTGAGTTGAGCGATTTCGGGGGGAATTTCTGTTAAGTTTCTGCCAGACAGAGCCAACTTCCCCGCTCTTTCGTCCTTTGCCTGTTGAATTAACTCTAATACTTTCTGTGCTGTCATTGACCATCCCCCCGCTACTATATTTACTCCATTTTGGCAAAAGATCGGGTTAATGCAACTGGTTGAGACCTCATCAGCTTGAGTTGAGTTTCTGGAGAGTGAACTGAAAACTCCCATCTGATGACCGATAACTGAGTGACTAAAGTTGAGAATTCCCTTAAGATAAAGTAAATAAGTGTAAAGAAACTGAAAGTTAGCCTACACCCTTGCTGAAAAAATTCTCATTGTCTAGAAGTGCTATGCTCAATCGTTTTTGCCGAGGAATCTCGATCGCTCTTGTCATTGGTGTCATTAGCTGTCTGGGTTGGATTATCTGCCCAAATCAAGCTCTAGCGGTAAATAATCCCGAATTACTGCCCAATGAAACCACTCCGATCGTTGATTTAGCCAATTATCTACCCGCAAAACAGGAAGAGGCATTAATCCAAGATATCGAGACATTTCAAGGGGAAACCGGCTGGAAAATGCGAGTTTTAACCCAATATGACCGCAGCCCCGGCCGGGCAGTGATTAATTTCTGGGGATTAGATGATAAAAGTATTCTCCTAGTGGCCGATGGTCGCGGCGGTAATCTACTATCTTTTAGTATTGGTGATGCCGTCTATGAATTTTTACCCCGCACTTTTTGGATCGAATTACAGGCCCGTTTCGGTAATATGTATTTTGTCCGGGAAAATGGCGAGAATAATGCGATCGTACAATCTTTGGACACGGTAAAAGGCTGTTTAGTTAAAGGTGGTTGTGCGGTGGTCCCCGGCCTACCGAGGGAACAGTGGATTTTAACTTTAATTACCTCAATTGTCGGCGGTTTAGTCTTCGGTTTTGCCGGTATTCCCCGCAAAGAAGGACAGGTTTTCGCTTGGCAATGGGTTTTAATTGTCTCTCCCCTCTGGTTTATCCTCTTTGTTGCTTTTGGCATCGGACCGGTGGTTACTCGCACCAGTGAATTACTGCCCCTTTTCCGCAATTTAATCGGTTTTGCCCTTGGAGTTTTAGTCGCCTATCTTTCCCCTCGTTTTAATTCCCTCAACCCCTCAAAAACCTAAAAATTAGCGGCTTTTCAGTGATCAGTAATCAGTAATCAGTGAAAAGAAAGTAGCGAAGTTTTTACCTAAGCTTTATTGGATTAAAACTGCGTATTGGATATTTTAGTACAAATGCTCAAACTCCCGCTCCCTGCTCCCTTTTTCAGTGATCAGTAATCAGTGATCAGTAATCAGTAAACAGTAAACAGTGAAAAGAAAGTAGGGAGGTTTTCAGCTATAACTGATAGCTGACGGCAGCCCCTCATGGTTTGATCGATCTAGCTCTGTTACAATTAGAACCATTGTGGAGTGAGTGAGATAACGTTTATGTGGGTTAATACTCAAAGTGAGATTATTAGTAAGGTTTTGCCGCCAGCAGTACGTCTGTTCTTAAGAACGCAAGTAGAACAGATAGAAGATTTAGAAATGCAGCTGCAAGGTCATGATCGGCAAATTTTGCGCGGTTATATACCTGGGGTATTTTTAGCCGTAGGAAAAGCGATTTATCAGGGTTTACATCTAGGTAAAGCGCAATTAAGAGGGGAAAATATTCGTCTTAATATCGGGCAGGTTTTGCGAGGGAAACCCCTAAAAATTTTGGAACCTATTCGGGTTAGCGGTGAGGTGGAAATTAACGAGCAGGATTTAAATAATTCGATCGCCTCGACTATTTTAGTTAATGCTTTTGCCGATTTACTAATTTTTTCCCTAGAAAATAACGGAATTGTTAACGCCAGAGAAATTATCTCACAACAGCGTTTTAACTGGAAAAATGTTCTCTTAAATCAGGGTTATTTCTCTCTTCTCGGCCACAGAGAAACAGGTGCAGAAGTAATTTTTACTGCCGATATTACCCTAGAAGATGCTCGCACTTTAGGGATTAGTCCCCGACAATGGCAAGGTTTAGCCCCAGATTTATCTATTGATTTGCAACCTTTTACCGTCGATTTAGGCAAAGATGTGGAGATTAAATCTTTTATTCTTGACGATCAAACTCTTTTCTGTCAGGGAAGTTTTTTGATTTTACCTTAACAATAAACGGGATAATTCCGGTGGGTTAACTTAGTTTAACCCACCTAATTATTACCCAGGATTTTGTGCAATTAAAATAATTGTTTGCATTAGTCCAACTAGAAGACCGAGAATACCACCAAGATTAACAATTCCCTGTAATTCCTGTTTAACAATTCCTTGGATGGCATTTTCCAGATCGGCCGGCGAAGTGGCATTCACCCGATCGCGGATCACCTGATCGATGTTGAGAATCGGGATAATTTGGGCGACTAATTTCTCTAAATCTTCCTCTAGATAACGCTCTAAAATTAACGCTAACTCTTGACTAATTACTCCTAATGATGTAGTCATTGACCCCGAAGATTGCAGACGATTAATAATTAAATTAGCGATTTGATTCCAGTCGATCGTTTGTCCAAAATCTTGCAGAAATTGTTCGCCACTTTCTTGAATATAAATTCGCACCGTATCCCGGGTAGTTTTACGCAATTGTCTGACGGTGGAGATAGGTAAATTTTGCAAAGAGATACTTTGTAACCAGTTTTTCAGACGATTACGCATCTCTAAAGATAGTAATAATTCTTTGATTCTGGTATTAGCTAAATCCTTTTCATCAAGGCAAAAAGTGCGTAAGCGAGCGAGGGCATTGCGTAAACCAAATAAATTGGCTACTACCCAATAGGTTCCACTGGTTTTCTCCCGAAATCCTTCATCGATAACTTGAATATTGCGATCGGTTAAAAAATCGATTAAAGCTAGACGGATAACATCAGCAGGTAAGACAGTTTCTAATAGCCAATCGGAGAATTGTCGCGCCTGTTGTTCACTGAGAGAAAATTCCAAGACTAGGCGATCAAAAATTTGATTGATCTGTTTTTCTAAAAAGTCCTGTCGTCGGGCTAAAACTTTTAGTAATCTCGCTAAAGATTCCCCGAATAAATCGTGAAGAATCGCCGCCAAAATCTGGGCGGTTTTTGCTTGCCGATCGCCTTTTATTTGTTTTAAAGCTAATTGTAATAGCCAGAGTATCGCCCCCTGTACCCTTTCGGTGTCGAGAAGTCGTTTAGCCAGTTTTTGTAGTTCCTCGGGAGTTAACAGGGAACCCATGATCGTATCCGATACCCGGACAGCTAATCGATCTTGATTGCGAGGAATTAGCCCCGGGGTGAAGGGAAGAGGACGCTTACCGATATAAATCGCTTTGTAGGGACGAAATAGCATTTTTATGGCTACATCGTTCGTAAAATAGCCAATAATTGCCCCCGCGATCGGCGGTAAGAGCCATGTCCAAAGAGTAGGGAGATTCAATTTAGCAGCAAAAAATAAACGGAAATGTGAGTAGGTTATTTCTTTAAGACTAACACTCCCATCAGTCCTGCTAGGAGTGGATAGTGAACAGCGCTGGAAAATCCCGACTGATAGCCTAATTTTACCTGTTCTCGGCCTTGGGGAAAGCGATCGATACTGGGACTAATATAAGCGTACTGGTCAGTTAAACCGTAGCGCTCGGCAGCCGGAACGACGATATGATCGAGATACCAGTTTTGGAATAGTTTGGCGATGGTTTGGGTGGGTTGATGGAAGTCCAGAATCGCCGCTTTAGCACCCGGTTTCAGGACTCGGTATAATTCCCCCAAACATTGGGCAATATCGACCACATTGCGTAATCCATAGCCAATAGTAGCACAATCAAAGCTAGAATCGGCAAAGGGTAAATTGAGGGCATCCCCTTCCATCCAGTTAATATTAGTGGCGCTAAAACGTTGACGGGCGATTTTTAATTGTTGTGGGGAAAAATCTAGTCCGATCACTTGGCCGGTTTTACCCACTTGTTTTGATAATAGGTTAGTCAGGTCGCCGCTACCACAACAGATATCGAGGGCAAAATCGCCTTTTTCGGGTTGACACCACTTGACTGTCATTAATTTCCAGATGCGGTGTAATCCTAAACTTAATTCTTGATTAAGTCGGTCATATTCGGGAGCGATCTGATCAAAAATTGCTTGTATTTCCCTAGAGTTAGGTGAGGATTGATTGGACATTTTTATCTTCATAGTGGGGAACAGTGACTTAGATTACACTTCATCTATCTGATTATCTCCCGGTCGCAGTTCGATCGAGAGGCCTTCCCTGGCGAAAATAGTTTCAGGGAAAATCTTTCTTACCTGTTCCCCAATGCGATCGAGAAAATCGTCATTATGGACGGGATCGTGATGAAATAGAACTAACTGCTTAACTTGCGCTGCTTGAGCGATTTTGACTGCCTGCTGCCAAGTGGAATGACCCCAACCCACCTTAGAATACTTAGGATCGTTGTATTCCTCATCGGTGTAGGTAGCATCAATAATCATCACATCCGCTTGCCAGGCCAAAGCCAGAACGTTATCATCAGAGTGATCAGGAAAATGTTCGGTATCGGTAATATAAGCTGCCGATAAACCCTGCCAATTTACCCGATAACCCACCGCTTCTCCTGGATGATTTAAAGGACGGGTTTCGATGGTGACATCCCCACAGTGGAGGGTTTCGCCCATTTCTAGATCATAAAATTCTAAATCGGCCTGCATAATCTGCAAAGGCACGGGAAAATTAGGATGTAACATCTGATCGTGTAATCTTTGCTTGATGGTTGCCCCGTTGGGGGAGGGAACCCCATAGATTTTAAAAGTATTGCCCCTGATAAAAGCGGGCATAAAAAAAGGAAAACCCTGAATATGATCCCAATGGGAGTGGCTGAAAAATAAATGGGCTTTCGCTGGACTTTCTGCCATCAAGGACTGTCCTAGGATGCGTAAACCCGTACCACCGTCAAAAATTAATCTTTCTCTAGCGACTTGCATCTCCACACAGGAAGTATTACCACCATAACGAACGGTTTCCGAACCTGGACAGGGAATACTTCCCCGTACTCCCCAAAATTTGATCTGGAAGCGGTTGTAGGGCATATCAGAGGTTCCTCTGCTTGTGCTAATGGGCTAACAGATCAGATTAGCACTCTTCCAAAATCAAGGCGGTGACTTTATCTCTAAGCTCTTGACTATCTAAATTACTCGTTAAGATTGCAGGGGAGTGCCGGAGCTGCGGAGCAGGAAGAAGCAGTTCGAGCATTTGTACTAAAATTTCCCCTACGCAGTTTAAATTCAGTACAGCTTAACACAACGATCTATGATTAAGGGGTGAGGTTCGTCACTTTTGCAAGAGCCATGGATTTACAAAAATTCTTAGAAAAACTGCCCCAACAGTATCAGGATTGGGGATCGCCTTTAATGTCGCCTATTTCCGAGCAATTAACCCTTTTAAGCCAAAAAACCGCCTCCTATCCTGATCGCAATCTCTTTCCCCTACTCAATCTAGCCGTTGCCTGTCTGCAACCGGACGAGGTTTACTGTCAAATTGGTTGTTTTCGTCGCGGTAGTTTAGTCGCCGCTTTCTGGGATAATAGCGATCGCTATGGTTATGGCGTAGAAGCTTTTTTTAAATACGATCCATCGGGAGAAAAGCTAACTATATTATCTGAGGATTTGGAGGATTTTCAACTATCAGAACAGATATTTTTAAGCGATCAAGAAACGGAAAACTTTTTTGATGATCTGGAAGAATTAAACAGTGAAGAAAAGCTGGGAGTTTATTACTACGATGCCGCCGAAGACTATCGATCGCTCTTTATCTCCTTACTTTTAGCCAAAAATTTCTGGTCTGATTCCGCTTTAATTATGATCAATAAATGTCAGCATCCTGCTCTCCAACAAGCAATAAAAGATTTTATTAAAACCCATCCCCAAGCTCAGATAATTTTAGATGATCAAGTAGCTAATCACGGTTTGCTTGGTTTGAAAAATATTTGTTTATTAGCTTGGAATGCTCCCCCGGGGATAACAGCGCTAAAATCCTCGAAAAAACTGGTTTTAAATGTGGGTTGTGGTCCCTATAATCCCGAAGCTTTACCCCAACTATTCCGCGATGGCAATTGGCAAGAAATTCGCCTCGATATTAATACTGCTGTTAACCCCGATATTTTAGGAACGATTACCGATTTAAGTGCCGTTCCCGATAACTCCGTCGATGCAGTTTTTTCTAGCCATAATCTAGAACATATTTATCATTACGAAGTTCCCATCGCCCTAGGGGAATTTAAACGCATTCTTAAACCCGAAGGCTTTTTGATGATCGTGGTTCCCGATATGCAAACTGCCGCCGAATTTGTCGCTAGAGGCGATATGGAAAATGAACCTTTATATATTTCTCCCGGAGGTCCCGTGCGCGCTTTGTGGATGTTTTACGGCATGGGAACAGAAGTCCCTGGGATGCCCTATATGGCTCATAAAACCGGTTTTACCTCTCAAAATCTTAACCAAAAATTACAAGAGGCAAATTTTGCCAGAGTCGAGGTAATTCGCACGGAATTTGAGTTAGTTGCTTTTGGGTATAAATCAGAGATTGGGGATAGGGAAATGGGGAAATGGGGAAATGGGGAAATGGGGAAATTTTAACTAATCCCTCAAAACTCCAAAACCCTAAAACCCCAAAACCCAACACCCAACACTCATGTTTACTTCACGGAAGCAGAGGAAAGATTAGCAAAAATTGCCCGCACTTGTGGGGAGATTCTTTCCCTTTGATTGATTAAATAAATACTAACGAGGGTTAAAGATACCCCCAGCCATTGCAATACACTTAACATCTCACCAAGGAATAAATTCCCGAAAGTGAGGGCAAAAACCGGAGTTAAAAAAGTTAAAGAACTTAAACTGGTTAAATTGCCCTTAGCGGCTAAATAAAAGAATACTCCGTAGGCGATCGCACTACCAAAAATAGTGGCATAACTTAAAGCTAACCAACCATTAAAATCTATATTTTGCCATTGATGGGATTCGGTGAAACCTGAAGCTAAAAATAGCGGCAATCCTCCTAAAATCATGTGCCATCCCGTGGCGCTGACGGGATCCGCATGACGACAGACAAACCGGATTAACACTGTTCCCACCGCCATAGATAGAGAAGCCAAAAGCATGAGCATTTCGCCACTATTTAGTAATTCTTGCCAGCTAAAGTCAATATTTACCGCTTTTTGTCCAAAAAAGTCATAAAACCATTGATCGGGCAAGCCAATTAAACTAATTCCCCCAATCCCTAAACCCAATCCCAACCATCCCCAGACACCGATAACTTCTTTAAATAGCCAACTGGACATTAAAGCCACCGCTAGGGGTTGGGAGTCAATAATTACCGATCCTAACCCCGCCCCGGTGCGATTTAATCCCAATGCCAGAAAACCTTGAAAAAGAGTGCCATCCATCAGAGCAAACAGGGCAATCCATAGCCACGCTTGCAGGGTTTTGGGCTGAGGACGACCTAAAAACCAAGCTACCATTAAAACTAACATTCCGGCGGGTACGAGGCGAATTGCCGCCATAAATAGGGGGGTGGTATGAGGTATAACACCCTTCATCGCTACCATCGCTGTTCCCCAGAGAAAAAACGGTGAGATAAGTAAGAGAGGCGAGGATTTCTTTAAATCTAAGTTTTCCATAGATAGCGATCGAGTTTTGTAGATAACAAATTTCCCTAATTGTATAGTAGAGACTGGGGATCAGCCCTTAATTCTCCTGACTTTCTCCTAACTGATTTTCCTCTAAAGCTGTTATTGGTTTTTCTTCACTTGATCCGATCCAGATCGCAATCATCCCAGCGATAGGAATAGAGAGAAAAATCCCTAATAATCCCGCAATTCTTTCGCCGATAAAGAGGGATAAAAATAAAATTACCGGGTTTAATTCTAGGGCATTGCCCATAACTTTAGGGCGAATAATATTATCTTGAATTTGCACCAAGACGACACAGATAATAAAAGCTTTAACAGCAACTGCTGGTCCCTGGGAGGTAAAAGTCAAGATAGTTACCAACAAAATGCCCAGGGTTGCCCCGATACCCGGGATAGCATCGATAACACCGAGAATACCCGCTAAAATTAGCCCGTATTTAATTCCTAATAGGGAAAAACTTAAGAAACTCGTCACCGATAAAAAGAGCATTAACAACAGTTGCCCGCGAATAAATCCCAGAAAACTTTGTCGAAAAGACTTGGCAAAACGCTCCTGGTATGCTAGGGGGAGAAGTTGCAAAAAACTTCGCCAAAGTTTATCACCGTCGATGAGCATATAAACACTGATCACCGCCCCGAAAACGCCAGTAAAGACACTGGAAAAAACTCCTTGTACGATCGATAAACCCGTGGCTAAACCGGTTTGTAAGCTTCCCACCATTTTATTCAAATCTAACCGATCGAGAAAGTCTTGAAAGGGTAAAAAATCTTTTTGACTAAGGGCATCGGTAAGATTGAATAGTAGTCCTCTCCCCTGATTAACCGCTTCTAATCCTATGCCTGTGACTAATCCAAATAGGAGGATAAAAGCTGCTAGGGTGGTAATAGCAATGGCTAGTCCTCTCGGTAGATAACGGGATAACCAAACCACGGGATAATTTAATAGAGCGGCCAGGACTGCCGAACCGGTAAAAATAGCGATCATCCCGTAGAAATAGTTAATTAAGACAATCAGACTCCAGCCACAGCCAAATAATAATAGATAGCGCACTAGAATCGAGTTATTCAGATTTTTCCAAAAGGAGCTAGAAGGGGGCATAAATAAAGCTAGAAATAGGATTTTAGCATTTAGAATTGTTTTAAGAGAGCTTCCCGCATGACCGAGACGGGGACGGGTTGACCTAACCAGATTTCTAACGCAATCGCTCCCTGATTAACTAACATTTCTAGCCCATCAATAATTCTGATCCCTCTAGTCTGGGCTAACCGGAGAAATTTGGTCGGTCGGGGATTATAAATCAGATCGTATGCGATCGCCGATGGGGGTAAAAGGTCTAATAATTCTAACTCTATTGGAGATTGTTCGCCCTGGGGGGACATTCCGATCGGGGTAGAATTAATCAGGAGTTCTGTGGTGGATACCAGCCCCTCTAATTCGTCCCAGCTATGCACTTCTAGGAGGTCATAGAGGCTTGTATTCGCCCAACTTTCTTTAAAAGGATCTAATTTCCTTTGATTGCGTCCTACCACATGAATTTTGCCACAGCCCAACTGGGCGCAAGCCACCACTACCGCCCGGGCGGCACCGCCATTGCCTAAAATAACTGGATTCACCCGACTCCAATCTTTGTCAAGGGATTTCAAGGGTGCGAGAAAGCCATCCACATCGGTATTCGTTCCCCGCCAGCCAGTTTCCGTGCGCCAAACGGTGTTAACTGCGCCCACTAGCCTGGCTTTCTCGGTAATTTGCGATAATAAGGGAATAATTGCTAATTTATGGGGAATTGTGACGCTAAAACCCTCTAGATCGATGGCGGCCAAGCCAGCGATCGCAGTTGCCAAATTTTCCGGGGCGATAGGTAGGGGAAGATAGACATAATTTAGCCCCAAGGCATCGATAGCGGCATTGTGCATGGGGGGAGAAAGAGTATGGCCGATAGGATCGCCGATTACGCCTAATAACTTGGTTTTTCCGTTAATAATGGTCATAAAAAAAGGTGGGCTTTCCCCACCAAAGTTTGATATCAAGGGTGGCCAATGCTCACCTTACTATACTATTTCTTGATTTCGCGGGCCATTTTCAGGAAAGGATTGATACTGTCATCGTTAGTGCGACGACCGTTATCATTAGCGCCGTTAGCGTTACTATTAGCCTCGGAAGTCGCCGATTTTGCCACAATCCCGTTATCGGTGACTTTGCTGACTTCCATAGAAGAAATCTGTTTAATCGATTCGCCACCCTTCTTATTCGAGGCAGTTTTCGGGAAAGTACGTCGGATCGTGATCGGTGTCCGCATAAAGTCGATATTACCGAGAGTTTTAGCATCATCGGGTTCCAAGTAAAAAGCCTCTTTCGGTTCCGGTGCGCTCATATCCATCGGTTCATCGACGTATTTCGTCTTATTGCCAAACAGGCCAAAGAATCCAGCCATTTTCTCCCTCTCCTAAATAAATATATTTACCATAAATTGCTGCTGATTGTTAAATAATATCAATATTTATGACAAAAAGCTAGGTAGCCATCTATCAGTGATCAGTGATCAGTGATCAGTAATCAGTGATCAGATGGGAGTTTTCAGTTTACTGTTTACTTTTCACTGTTCACTGATAAAACTTCCCACACCCCAATCAACGCTGTTCTAACCTACGACTGGCTAGGGACATAGAATAACAGAAAATCCAGTAAATAAACGCCAAAAATAGATAAACTTCTGGATAATCGCCGATAAATTTCGGATTAGCCAAAACCGATCCTGCCATACCCAAGAGGTCCACCAGCCCCACGATCGCCAGTAGAGAAGTATCCTTAAATAAACTGATAAATTGACCAACAATAGCGGGAATGACCGCTTTTAAAGCTTGGGGTAGAACGATCAATAATAAAACGAAAATCGGTTTTAAACCCAAAGCTTTGGCCGCTTCAATTTGACCTTTGGGAATCGCTTGTAAACCACCCCGGACATTTTCGGCCAGATAGGCTGCCGCAAAAAGGGTAAATCCGGCGATCGCTATGATCACCCGTTCCGGTCTGGTTCCGGCGGGTAAAATTAAAGGTAACATCACCTGAGCCATGAATAAAATTCCCAACAAAGGTAAACCGCGCAATAATTCGATATAGCCAATAGATAGCCAACGAATTGCCGGCAATTCACTCTGTCTCCCCAGGGCTAATAATACCCCCAAGGGGAAAGATAAAATCATACTTGCGAGCGCTACTAATAAAGTTAAGATTAAACCACTGAGATCATCGAGGGGAATTGCCTTTAAAAATAATCCCCCCAATAGTAACCAAGCAATTAAAGGTAAAGTCAATAACCACACCAATCCCCACCAGCGTTGCAGAAAAGCGGGACAATCGGGGAAGCGACCCCGGTTTAATTGCCAAGAAAACAGTGATAAAGCCGCAATTATCGTTAAAATCAGCCAAATTCGCCCTATTGACTGTTCTGGATAACGACCGACCAGAAATAAACCGAGATTTTCCGTCACTACAGCCCATTTTGCCTGAGTTATCGCCCAATCGAGAAAACTTAAGCCACCCCAGAGGCTGAGAAATAGACCCGCAAGGGTTAGGATGACGTTGTACCAAGTGTTAAAGAGATTTTTTCTTAACCAGAGTCCCATAAAATTCCCTAACCTCGATAGTGGTGATCATTGTACTTTTTCAGTACAATGGTGCTATTAGAAAAATTCAGACTGATTTTCGACCATGAACAGTTGCATTTTAATGGCTAAAATTGTCCGTCGTCCCGAATTACGTTATACCCAAGATAATCAAACTCCCTACGCTCAAATGTTAGTCGAGTTTTCCCCCAATCGTGCCGAGGCAACCCCGGCTAATTTAAGGGCCGTAGCTTGGGGAAATTTAGCCTCAGAAGTCGCTCAGAATTATAATGAAGGTGATCAGGTAATTTTAGAAGGCCGTCTCTCCATGCAGATGATCGATCGTCCCGAAGGTTTTAAGGAAAAACGGGCCGAATTAGTGATTAGTCATCTCTATCATCTTGACGGCAGCATGAGTAGCGGTGAAATGACGGCCCCGACTCCAGAAAAAGTCGTACCAATCAACACCCACAAATCTAATAAAACCGAGGTGGAAAAACCCGTCGCACCTGTCTCCACCGGGGATTTTGAATACGACGCATCCTATGAACTTTCTAATCCTTCCGCTTGGCAACCTTCTGACACATCAGTGGAGGAAAATTTAGACGATATTCCCTTCTAAGTACCCCAACAGAATTAATGGCTCTTCTCGATTTTGTCTGATAGTTTTTGCTTATGGAATCGTGAAATGCTTATCGGGCAAGACTTTCAGCACTATTTTGACGTTCGGTGATGCTCAGTCGAGCCGCGGAAGAAACTATCAGTATAGACCTCGTTTCCACACAAAAACCAGAAGAGCCAAAGCTTTAACTGAGATATGGCAGGCTAGAAAAAAATAGGCGTGAGGATGTGTCAATGCAAATTACCCTGAACCTACCGGATAACCTCAGCCAAGGCGAAACCTTTAACCAAGGCGACTGGCTCCGGGAGATTGCCATTGCGCTGTTTGAGCAAGAGCGGATTTCCCTCAGTCGCGCCAGTAAAATTGCCGGGATGGAAGTCATGGACTTTCAAAAACTGCTGGCAGATCGCGGTATTTGTGTTCACTACGATGTAGAAGACTTTGAGCAGGATGTTCAGCATCTGCGCGATCGAGGCTGGCTATGATCGTGGTCAGCGATACCTCTGCCCTTTGCAATCTGGCGATTATCGATCATCTCTGGCTGCTAGAGTCAATTTACCAAACCGTTATTATTCCAGACGTTGTTGCTAGGGAACTAGCAGCCGCAAGCAATCCCATCATTCCAGCCATTCTCCAAGTCGGCTGGATTCAACCCCAACCCCTCACCAACTCCGAACTCGTTAACCAGCTTCAGCAAGAACGAGGATTAGATGCTGGAGAAGCGAATGCCATAGCCTTGGCACTTGAGCTGCAAGCTGATGATCTGCTCATTGATGAACGCTTGGGGCGGCAAGAAGCCCTGCGGCTAGGGCTATCTATCATTGGTATTCTGGGCATTCTGCTCGTTGCCAAACAAAGAAGCCTCATCCCTCAAGTTCAACCTGTTATGGATACCTTGATCAGCCAAGCTGGTTTTCGTGTCAGTTCCCAGCTATATCAGCGTGTCTTAGCTTTGGCTGAAGAACTTTATTGACATACTTCCACCGTCAAGCTACGCTGTGACGGGGGATTCTTTCCAGATCACTATCGGAAATTCCTTGTTCAACGAGACAACTTAGATTCTCAATGTCTCCACTGAAAATCTTTCTTGCCGAACTCTCCCAAGGCGTTTGGGTCTGTTTCTGTTTGCCCAACAGTACCATTGACACTTCGACTAAAGCTTGATATCCTTGTTTTCTCAGTTTAGCTAATTTCATTGCCATCCTCCTGTCAAGTCGCCATCAACCAAATCACGGGATTCCCTACCGTTACCTTAATTGAATCTCTATATTGTTGAGCTTTTCGCAGCAGCCTGTCATCGGTGGTCAGGAAAATATCCGCGCCCCCCGCTTCAGCAAAAGCCAGATGTAAGGCATCATAAAACTTAAAACCCAGTTGGGAGGTACGGAGTAGGGGCAATTCATGAATTGCCCCTACTGGCGATGGGCGTTTCCCTCGATAGCATCCAACGGGCAGCTTCTACAGTAGCTTCTTGCCAAAATTCGGCATCAGTAGCAGCTATATCTGAATAATCGATATCAGAATCTTTCATCTGACCAAGGATCTTTAATTGTTCCTCTCTCGACATACTCATAGTAAATAATCACCTAACAATGTTAGCGAAATTTTGAACCCTATTACCGAATCCGACACACCGCGCCACAATCCCTCACGGAAGGCGATAGGTCGCCTGAGAAGCAGTAAAACAGGGGAAAATACCTGAAACTCCTTTCCCTGTCAATCCCTAAGCTAGGGAGAGAAATGTAAAGATTTATCAAATTGTAGCTTAGGATACAGTGCGGGAGGGTAATGTGTATTGTTTTGCTATCCGCCTTCTGTCTTGGGTTGGGTTGTTGCTTAACCTAGCTGCGAGGGGGCGATCGCACTAGAAAAGCGGTGATCGCCTCACATTTTGGGAAATTTACCAAATTCTTTGAACGGGGTAACGGTCAAATATTTCATCAATGCTCAGAATCGGCATAATTTCGGTTATTGATTGGGATATTAAAAGTCGATCAAAGGGGTCTTTATGATAGTGGGTAAGGGTTGCTAGTGTCCAGATATGAGCTAGATCAATAGAAAGTATTTCTAGATTATTAATGGTTATTTGATTTTTAATTAATTCCTGTAAGGATGGGTTAAGTTGTAATTTTCCCAGTTGCAGTTTTATTTGCATTTCCCAGACACTAGCAACGCTTAAAAACAAGCGATTATTTCGATCAAATAACAAATCTTGCCCAGTTACTGATAGTTTTTCTGAGTTAATTGACCACCAAATAAAGCTATGGGTATCTAATAAAAGTTGCATGGGTTAAGTTGGCGGCAAGAGTTCATCGGTTAGGGGTTCGTTAAAGTCATCGCTGATCCAGCCTTGACCTTGATATAATCCTGCAATTCTACCTGTTTGGGTTATTTGGGTTTGATGGTGTTGATTGACTATAGATTCCAAAAAATCGAGAATTTCTTGTTGTTGTTGGACAGGTAATGTCTGAAGGGTTTGCAACAAAGGAGAATTGGTATCTAGGTCAGCATTGTTCATAACGATTTGATTTGAGGATTTTGGGGGAATACCTTAAGGATAGCATCGGTTTTCAGAGGTGAGGGGACAAGTTAAGGATGGTGCGGTCGCAACGCGCTCGCTACGCGAGATCGCACTACGGAAGTCGATTCGGGTTTCTCTGTCTCGTCTTCTGGGGGTTGTTTATTCTGGTTCTGAGTTTTCTTGATAGAGATTAAGAAGGAAATATAAAGATTCATTAAATTGTAGCTTAAGATACAGTTTAGGGGGGGTAATGTGTATTCTTTTGTCATCCGCCTCTGGTGTTGCGTTAGGCTGTTGTTTGACCTGACTGCGAGGGGGGCGATCGCCTTTCGACTAATAATTTCAAAAGTGAAAATACGGGTTAAAAATAACATGAATAAAACAACAAAAGTATTGGGAAAATTCATTGCTGCCTCTGCGTTAATTGTTAGTACTGTCAGCTTGCCAGATCAAGCAGCAACGTTTCGATTATGCGTTACAGGCTATGAGGGTACTGATATCAATGATAATACAACTCCCTATCCTTACCACAATGGACCGTGGGGTTTTACGGTGGAGCCATTGGGTGGACCGCCCCCTACCCATATTAAATTTACAGTTACCAGTACTCCTCCACCTGGCACACCTGGCCATGATAATGGCGACAACCAATATATAAACTTTATGGCTACTATTCCAATAATCAAAACGATAAACAATACTTATTATTTTAGCGGTGAAGACAATCAAGTCTCTTTAACAGGTACATACAATGGTACACAATTAAGCTTTTCTAGTATAATTTCAGGAGATACTCACTATACTGCTGTGCCATGCCCCGAACCCACCTCTATCCTCAGCCTTCTAGCCCTCGGAACTCTAGGCACAGCTTCAACCCTCAAACGCAAACTGAAGCCGTCCAAATCCACCGAAAAAGAAACCACAAAAGTCTCCTAAAATCCCCCATAAAACCCCACAACATCCCTTCATTAATTGCAGGGGTTTTTGTCATAGGAGCCAGTCGTCGATCATTAGGAGAATTGAGATTGATTGTATATACCCCAAAATAGTCCTACTGTTCACTAATTTTACTTTCAGCGAGAATTTCTTGGAGGACGGGGGATAAATTGCTAGTTAAACGGCCGGATCGAATAAATTCAGCGTAGGTATCAGCTTCGATATCTAGGAGGGTTTCCCGAAGTTGTTCCATTGTTAATAGCTGTAATTGGGGATAACTATCGTTGAGAGATTGAATTTCCGCTTCTACAGTCTTCAACTTTTCTTTGACGAGATGCTGCTCATAACTAAAAAATTCGGGGGCAACATCGGGAGATTTATCTAACTTAGAAAGATAGTCTAAAACCCTTTTTAAAGCTACCCGTCGGGCTAAAAGTTCCGCATAGTTTTCTCGAATTGGTTGATCACCGATCAAGTCTAATCTCGATAGGAAAGTTTGAATAGTTAATCCCTGAACCAAAAGGGTAAAGAGAACAACTCCGAAGACGATATCGATGATATCCTGACGATTGGGAAAAATAACCGGCACACTTAAAGCTAGGGCAATAGAAACCGAACCACGCAAACCTCCCCACCATAAAACCGTTTTTTCCCGCCAATTAATTTTAGTTTCCATCAAGGCATTACTAACAGTTGCCAAAGCAAAGGTAGCCAGAAAACGGGCCGCTACCACGGCAGCGATCGTGATAAAAATTAAATTGAGATTATCGGCTAAACTGGAGAGACGAATTTGATCGCCGATGAGGAGAAAAACGATCGAATTGACAAAAAAAGCGAGAAACTCCCAGAATTGCGTGACTAATAGGCGGGTACGGGGACTCATACTAATTCTAGAGCCAAAATTACCTAAAATAATCCCCGTAGTCACCACTCCGATTACCCCCGAACCCCCGAACTCCTCGGTTAATAAATAAGCACCGTAGGCGGACACAAGCGTTAAAGACTGTTCCACTAGGGGTAAATCCAGACGTTGAGTCAGATAGGAGATACCAAAACCCACTAAACAACCCACTGCCACCCCGATACCGATAAAAGCGGCAATCCGGCTAATAGTTGTCTCTAAGGATAGACCACTAGCACCGAGGGGAATTTCCACCAAAAGAGCGAAAGCGACCACAGCGACCCCATCATTAAATAAGCTTTCCCCTTCCAAAAGCACGGTGAGGTTTTTACTGGCCCCTAATTCGCGAAAAAGAGCGACAACAGCGACGGGATCCGTAGAAGAAAGGCTCGCACCCACTAATAATGCCGTAAATAGGGGCAAATTGGTCAATTCATCGAGGGTAAAACCAACCCCGAAAATCGAGATAATTACGCCGACAATAGCGAAAAGACTGACGGGAATCCAATTATCCTTCAGATCTCGCCAGCGCGTATTCCAAGCGGCTTCAAATAGCAAAGGGGGCAGAAAAATTTCTAGAATCAGTTCGGGGGATAGGTTCACCAGACGGATATCGATGAAAGCTAAACCCAAACCGACTATCACTAACAATAGGGTGTAAGGAATTTGGCGAAACCAGCTAAAAATCCTCGAAACCGTGGCCACACTCAGGGAAACGGACAAAACAATTAGAAATTGTTCTAAATTTTGCTTAATAACTTCATCGGTAGCGGATTCTAAACTCATTGGGTGGGAGGCAATCGGTGAGCGGACGTGCAAGAAAAGAACAATCTAAATTATTTTGACATCCTCGCCGCCGTAAAACGGACGGCGATTCCCAAACCTCACGATTTAGGTTTCTGCTTCTTTCCCGAAGGATTTTTCGCACCTGCCGCCCCAGTTTTACTCTGTTCTGGTCTTATGGTCGCTCCACAGACTGACACCGCAAGCCCTGCGGCCAAAATATTTTTACTGGCGTTAATATCTCGGTCATGGTGAGTCCCACAGTTCGGACAGTCCCACTCTCGAACATTTAACGGCAGCTTTTTCACAATATACCCACAATTACTGCACCGTTTAGAACTGGGAAACCATCTATCTATTTCGATGTAATTTTTCCCGTACCAACGGCATTTATAGGCTAATTGTCGGGTGATTTCTCCCCAGCTTACATCAGATATTGCCTGAGATAATTTCGGGTTTTTGACCAGATTCTTGACGGC
>VYLQ01000138.1_pt1 | contig 17958 bp, 16 predicted proteins | sample 5115351 | NCBI WGS metagenome assembly VYLQ01 (sample SAMN12291776, study PRJNA351875) | freshwater metagenome | isolation source: freshwater lake | place: USA: Michigan, Lansing Lake | collected 2013-08-14 | reverse complement strand
TTTGGGAAAATTGTTAGCATGGCTTATTCACATTTATTGGTGTACATTTACTTTGTTTTCTTATCTATAATATCAAATTTTGTACGACTTTTTTCCACGTTCAACACTTCTGCTCAATATCAATGGTATAATAAGCTGTTAATCGTTTAAAATGGGTATTCGTAACACGGGCTTCTAGCCTGTTACAAGTAGGATGCTTGTGTTACATAACTGTTTTAAATGAGAAAAAGCTTATAAAGCGTAAGAGAATTTTTAAATTATCTAAAAATTTTCATAATTGTTCTTATAATTCCTAGATTTTAAGATGAGAATAATCTTAATTGAAGACGAACCAGACTTAGGTAATGCTATTAAAAAAACTCTGAATCAACATAATTATATTGTTGATTTGGTGTTAGATGGTCAACAAGCTTGGGACTATTTAGAGACACCATCTTTAAACTATGATTTAGGTATTTTTGATTGGTTGTTACCCCATCTATCTGGGATAGAATTAATTAAACGTTTAAGAAAACAAAATAATCCTTTACCGATCTTAATGTTAACAGCTAAAGATAGTTTAGAAGAGCGAGTAATTGGTTTAGATGCTGGTGCGGATGATTATTTAGTAAAACCTTTTGGGATGGTAGAATTATTAGCAAGAATTAGAGCTTTACAAAGACGCTCTCCCCAATTACAACCGCAACAGCTAGAGGTAGGTAATTTGACTTTAGATTATGCTACTAATACGGTAAAATATAGGGAATCATCGGAAAATATTAAAATTATTGAACTAACTAGCAAAGAATTTCAATTATTAGAATATTTTATGCGTCATCCTAATCAAATTTTAACAAGAGATCAGCTTTTAGAGCAACTTTGGGAAATTGGTTTAGAGCCTGTTAGTAATGTGGTTGCTGCTCAAATTAGATTATTACGCAAGAAACTAGCTCAATATCAATGTGATGATTTAATTGAAACTGTTTATGGTTTAGGTTATAGATTTAATAGTTAATAGTTATCTCAATTCTGAAATTTGTATGAAACAAAATCAATTATTTTCTCAAACAAAGTGGCGATTAACTACTTGGTATGCAGGAATTTTAACGATGATTCTCGGTTGATCAGGTTTAGGAGTTTATCAAGCGATCGCTCATGCTCATCGCATTACAATTAATCAAGAATTAAAAACCGTAGCTGGTACAATCCATGATAGTCTTGAACCAATTTTAGAACAACCTGGAGTTTTAAAGCAAGATGTTATTAATATTTTACCTAATTTATGTTTAACTAATAGTGATTGTATTGAAAGAACCAATAATTATCATTTATTAGGTACAATTTATCAAGAAAAATATTATTTTCAGTTTTTTGATTTAAAATATAATTTAGTGGCTATTTCTGGAATTCAACCTGAAGGATTAAAGATTAATTATAGTGATCAGGAATTAAAATATTTAAAAGATATTCATCAAGTTCGTTATCGTCAAATAACTATAGAATTACATAATAAAAATGGTCAAGATTGGGGTTATATTCGAGTCGGTAGAAGTTTACAAAATTTTGATAATTATGTTAAAACTGTTAAGTTATTAATTTTATTAATTTTACCGATAATTATTATTTTAGTAATAATTTTTAGTTGGTATTTAGCCGGAAAAGCGATGCAGCCTATTTATCAATTTTATCAACAAATTTAACAATTTACCGCCGATGCAGCCCATGAATTACGCACTCCTTTAGCAGCAATTAGGGCGACTATAGAATCAACTTTAATGGCTGATACTTTCACGGAAATAGAAGCCAAAGAAACCTTACAAAACCTCAATAAACAAAATCAAAGACTTTCCCAATTAGTAGCTGATTTATTGATGCTTTGTCGAATAGATCAAGAGTTAGAAATCAACAGTCAAATTACTAAAAATATAGTTAATATTCAAGATTTAATTGATGATATTTATGAAGAATTTTATGCTTTGGCTACTATTAATCAAATTAACTTAATTAAACAAATTGAAGTTGAACAATCTTTAAAAGTTAGGGGTAATGAAGAACAATTATATCGTTTAGTTGCTAATTTAGTGATCAATGCTATTAATTATACTGAAGCAAAAGGTCAAGTAATTTTAAATTTAAATCAGAAAAATGACCAAGCTATAATTAAGATTATAGATACAGGAATTGGCATTCCAGAAACAGAACAAAACCTCATTTTTAACCGTTTTTATCGGGTTAATAAAGCTAGAAGTAGAAGTCAAGGAGGTTCGGGTTTAGGGTTATCTATTGCTAAGGCGATTGCGCAAAGTCATCAAGGAAAAATTGAAGTCAAAAGTGAACTGGGAAAAGGGAGTATTTTTACCCTGATACTCCCCATAATTTGAACTGAAAATATGGCAAAAACCAAAATTTATTGATACCATTTCTGATACCATTGCTGCATTTCATTAATTTCTGCGGTTTGTGCATTAATAATATTTTGTCCTAATTGCTGCATTTCTGGATGGTTATTATTATTACCTAACATCATTTGGGTCATCATTACACCCATTTGATGGTGGGGTATCATATCCTCAATAAAAGCACGGTCAAAGTCAGACGCATTTTCCAGCGCAGTTAGATCACTTTGAGTCATTCTCATTCCCATACCATTCATTCCCATACCATTCATTCCCATACCATTCATTCCCATACCAGGCGACCATTTTGGTACTTCAGTACCATACCACTGTTTATACCAGCTTTGCATCTGTGCAATTTCTTGGGTTTGGGTGGTTTTAATCGCTTGCGCTAATTCCTTAATTTCGGGGTGTGTTGCGCGTTTTAAGGCTAAATCAGCCATTGCGATCGCATCTTCATGGTGGGGAATCATCATCACGATAAAATGTTGCTCATTCATCATTCCCCCCATCATCGGAGTATTGTTAGGTGAAGGAGTCTGAGAGTAAAGTGATGGAATCAAAAAATTTGCTTGAGGATTAAATATAGGTAATATTGCTAAAGCGGTAACAGCACTACCTGTAAAGAAACCAGCAAGACTATAAACTAATAATTTCCTGTTCATAACACATTCCTCTTAAGATAAATCATGGATTACAAGGTAAAAGCCTATTTGACTGATAGCTAAATTAAATGCTTTATAGCTAGTATTCTTCAATGATAGCTTCTAATTATGAAATCAGAATGAAATAAGATTGAGATATTTCCGAAAAAAGGTTTTTAGCGATTTATCCTTATTTCATTCCTAAGATCAGCAAGGTCTTAATTTCTGATCACTCTAGTCGCATTAAAAATCGCTATCAGAGCTACCCCAACATCAGCAAAAACTGCCTCCCAAATAGTTGCCACCCCAAAAGCCCCCAAAATAATAAATAACCCTTTTATAGCCAAAGCAAAAATAATATTTTGCCACAAACAATTGTATGAGTTTTTTGAGCAATTTTAATCGCATCAGCCACTTTCGAGGGTGCATCTTTCATAATCACTACATCTGCTGTTTCAATCGCTGCATCTGAGCCTAAACCACCCATGGCCATACCTAAATCTGCTCTCGCAATAATAGGAGCATCGTTAATACCATCACCTACTACCGCAATTTTATCTTTACCCTGAGATTGACGGATTAATTTTTCTAAATATTCTAATTTTTCCTCTAGTAATAATTCAGACGCATAGGAATCTATGCCAATTTTTTGAGCAATTTGATAAGCAATAATTTTATTATATCCTGTCAACATAACAGTTTTTTCAATTCCTAACTGTTTTAATCGAGAAATTGCTGAAACTGCATCTTGTTTAATCTTATCAGCAATGATAATATAGCCAATATAACTATTATCTACTGCCAAATGAACTACTGTTACTTCAACATCAAAAGTATTATGTTCAATATTTTCTCGATGCAAAAATTTATCATTTCCAGCAATCACAGATTTACCATTGACTAAAGCAGCTATTACATAACCTGCTAATTCTTGATAATTTTCTACTTGTGAATTATCAATAGATTGATTATAAGCTTTGCGAATAGATTGGGCTATGCTATGGGATGATTAGATTGAGCTTCTACTTGTGATGCTAAGGATAATAATTCCGTTTCAGTACATCCCTTTTCCGGTACTATTTCTGTTACTTCAAAAACACCTTTTGTTAAAGTTCTTGTTTGATCAAAAACTACTGTTTTAACTTGCACAAGGGAATCAAGATACATCGCTCCTTTAACTAAAATTCCCCTTTTAGCAGCACCACCAACACCGCCAAAATAACCTAAAGGAATACTAATTACTAAACCACAAGGACAGGAAATTACTAACAGAATCAACGCCCGATAAACCCATTCAGCATGGATGGTATTAGGAATGAATAAAGGAGGAATTAAAGCAACTGCTAAGGAAGCAAAGACAACTACTGGAGTATAATATTGAGCAAATTTAGTCATAAATTTCTGGGTAGGTGCTTTTTTATTACTAGCATTTTCCACTAAATCTAAAATTTTAGCAATGGAAGATTCACCAAAAAGTTTAGTAACTTTAATCGTTAAAACTCCCGTTTGATTGATCATTCCTGCTAATACTATTTTCCTATTATAACAGTGCGTGGTACTGATTCTCCTGTTAATGCTGAGGTGTTAACTTGAGAATTTACTTTAATAATTTCACCATCTAAAGGTATTTTTTTCTTGATTTGACAAGAATTAATCCCCCGACTTTGACGATTTATGGAGAAACTTTTTCCATGGTATCATTAATTATAAGATTAGCATAATCAGGACGAATTTCTCATAAAAATTTAATAGATTTGCGAGAACAACTGACCGCTAAATCTTGAAAAAGTCCGCCAATTTTTAAAAATAGCATCACAGCCACAGTTTCGGGTAACTTGTGAATAGCTAATGCTCCTAAAGTTGCTAGGTTCATTAAACAGTTTTCATCAAAAAATCTTAGTCTTACAATATTTTTCCCGTACTCATTAAGACATTCCAACCTACGAAAAGATCAGCGGTAATAAATACTATATATTCAGCTATAGAGTAAAAAGTATTATGTAATTGATTTTCAAAAGTAAACCCTACTATAAACAAAATACTAATTAAGACAACGGACATTACTTCTTTTCTGAGGTTAAAATCTTCGACAGCATGATTAGGAACATGACTATGGTGGTTATGGTCGTGACTAGAACCGCAACAGCTTTCACTGCTCTGATACAAGTTGTTACTCCGTCAGCTTTCTGCTGTGATCAGTAAACAGTGAACTGAAAACTCAAATCCGATCCCTGATAGCTGTATCCTGTCTCGGAGTCTCCCGTCTCGGAGTCTCCTGTCTCGACTAGGAAATTAATTTTGCACGACTACTTATGGAGAAATTGTTTAAATACTGGATTAATATCGACAATCTCCGATATTGGCTTTCCCCTGCTTCTGTCAGGCAGTCAGGTCTATCACAATCTTAGCTGATCTCTTGACCCCTCACAACTCCACTCACTATCCACAAGTTTTTTAGTACATTTGTTTGCGGATAAAAAACTTGTTTCTGGGCGGGGAATCCCTACAATAGGAAGCAGGATAATTAGTAGCAGATGAAAACCGATGGGGCAGTTTTTTAAACAAACTTTCGCTAGTTGCTTGGGAACTTTATTGGGATTATTGGTATTTTCAGCCCTAGGTGTGGGGGGATTAGCATTTTTACTGCTTTCTTTCCTTAATTCTAGCGATAGCTCCTCAGTTAAGGAAAAATCAGTCTTAGTCTTTAACTTAGCCACCAATATCAGCGATGCTCCCCCTAGTTCCAGTTTAGCCGATAGTTTGACCGGTGAGAGTACGACCACTTTAAATTTGCGACAAGTGATAGCGGCGATCGAAAAGGCCGCCCTTGATGATAATATTGTTGGTCTGTTGCTCTACGGTCGCGGCACTGTCGGTGAATATGGCTATGCTACCCTGACGGAAGTGCGGCAAGCTTTGGCAAAATTTCGCCAATCGGGTAAAAAAATTATCGCCTACGATGTGGAATGGACGGAAAAGGAATATTATCTCGCTTCCGTTGCTGAAAAGGTGATTATTAATCCCGTAGGGAGAATGGAAATTAATGGTTTAATTAGTCAACAAACCTTTTTTGCCGATGCACTAGAAAAATATGGTGTGGGGGTGCAAGTGGTAAAAGTGGGTTCTTTTAAAGGTGCAGTGGAACCCTATACGCGTCAGGATTTAAGTGTCCAGAATCGTCAGCAGCTGCAAACCCTACTCGATACAATTTGGTCTAATTATAGTGCCACAGTGGCCAAAAGTCGCAATTTACCCCCCCAACAAGTGCAAACTATTTCTGATACTCAAGGTATTCTGGAAGCAACCACAGCGAAAAAGGCGGGTTTTGTTGATGAAGTGGCCTATTTAGATCGGGTAATTGCTTTAGCAAAGGAGTTGACAGGAGAAGCAAAAAATAAAACTAATGAGGAGGGAAATTCTGGCTCCTTTTCGCAAATTTCTTTAGCTAATTATGCTAGTTCTCTCGATGATGAGGGGGGAGATAGTAGCGATCAAATAGCGATAGTTTATGCAGAAGGAACAATCGTAGAAGGTCAGGGAAATAGAGGCGAAATCGGTGGGGATAAATTGGCTAAGGAACTGCGAAAATTACAAGAGAATGAGGAGGTAAAAGCGGTAGTTTTGAGAATTAATAGTCCGGGGGAAAGTGCCACTGCTTCTGAGGTGATTCTGCGGGAAATTAAGCGTTTAGATGCGAAAAAACCAGTAATTATTTCTATGGGTGATGTGGCAGCTTCTGGGGGTTATTGGATCGCCATGGGTGGTCAAAGAATTTTTGCCGATAATGATACAATTACTGGTTCGATCGGTGTGTTTGGATTATTGTTAAATATTCAGAAGATTGCTAATAATAATGGCATCGATTGGGATACGGTGAAAACTGGAAAATTGTCCGATATATCTACTATTACCAGACCGAAAAATCCCCAAGAATTAGAAATTTATCAAGCGGCAGTTAATCGGTTCTATGATTTATTTATCGAGACGGTGGCCCAGGGGCGAAAATTATCCCCAGACAAGGTTAGAACTGTGGCCCAAGGTCGTGTCTGGACGGGAAAAGATGCGGTCAAAATTGGTTTAGTTGATCAAATTGGTGGTCTAGAAGTGGCAGTACAATATGCGGCCAAAACAGCTAAATTAGGAGATGATTGGAGTCTTAAAGAATATCCTCGATCGCAAAGTTGGCAAGAAGAACTTGTCTCTAATTTATTGCAAACCTATCTTCCTCCTCTAACTAAAAATAATCACCCTTTGACGCAGGAATGGCAAAATTTTCAGCAGGAATTATTGAAGTTACCTACATTTAATGATCCCCATAGTGTTTATGCTAAGTTACTTTTTAATCTCGATTTTCGCTGATATTAGGTAAAAATAATGCCCGCTAATTCTGAAATTGTTTGACAAAAATTTCTATGAATCGCCCTAATAGCGTTATTCTCGGTTTAGCCTATATTTTGGGATTGTTATCTACAGGTCTGCTAGATTTTAGTCCGCAGTTAAACCGATGGCAAGAAGTGGTAATTAGAATTGTTATTATTAGTCTAATTACCCTGTTAACCACAACTTTTATCCGTCGTTTTTGGTGGCAAAGTCCCCCGCAAAAAATTTGGCTGATAGCGGGATTAATAGCTATCTTTGCCGTTGTTTATCTAGAAATTCGCACTCCTTACCCCAGCGCAAACGATATCAGTCATCTTTTAAAAAATAATGTGGTTAACTCTATTAAAATCACGGGCAGTATTATATCAGAAATTCGTCTCAATCGCCGAGAAAATTTGCAATTTTGGTTAGAAGTAAAAGAATTTAGCCTCAAGAATTTACCAAAGGAAAAATCCACGGGTAAACTCTACGTTACTCTACCAAATCTAGCAGAAAATCAGGTTTATCCCGGACAAGAAATAACAGTTAAAGGATTACTTTATCGTCCCCGTCGTGCGAATAATCCCAATGCTTTTGACTTTGCTAATTATCTAGCGCGTCAGGGTGCTTTTGCTGGTTTAAAAGGGGAAATAATTATCTATAAAAAATCACCGACTTGGGGAGTTTGGCAGATTCGTCAGCGCATTGTTGAGGCACAAATTCAAGGAATGGGCCAAGAAAAAGGGACTTTATTAAGTTCGATTACCCTCGGACGACAAGCGGTTAATTTACCAGCAAAAATCACTGATTTATTTATTAAAACTGGATTGGCTCACATTTTAGCAGCTTCTGGCTTTCATGTGTCTATTTTGTTGGGATTTGTTTTAACTGTTACTCGCAATTTATCCGCCAAAAAACAGTTTATTATTGCCGTTAGTATCTTAATAATTTACGGCACTTTAACAGGGTTACAACCTTCAGTTCTGCGGGCGATTTTGATGGGAATTGGTGCATTAATCGGTCTGCTTTATAATCGACAAGTTAATAGTTTAGGCTCCCTGTTACTAGCGGCTACCATTCTATTATTATGGCAACCTCTCTGGATTTGGGATTTAGGATTTCAGTTAAGTTTTTTAGCAACTTTGGGATTAATTATTACCGTTCCCTTACTGAAAAATAAAATTGACTATTTACCTAATTTAATCGCTGAACCTATAGCTATTAGTCTAGCTGCTACTCTCTGGACTATGCCTTTATTAATGTATACCTTTAACTCGATCGCTCTTTATAATATCCCGATTAATATTATCACAACTCCCCTAATTACTCTAATTAGTTTAGGAGGAGTTTTTACTGCTTTTTTAGGCTTAATTTATCCCCCTTTGGGCAGTATCGGCGCTAGTATTCTCTATTACCCTCTAAAGTTATTACTGCAAATTACCACCTTTTTTAGTCTGCTTCCTTTTAGTACCTACTCCACAGGTAAATTATCTTTAGGAGTGATGTTAATTATTTATATTTGCCTTACCTTAATCTGCTTTAATATCTGGTTTCGTCAACGGTGGCATTTAATCGGTTTATTTATCCTCACTGTAATTTTAATACCGATTATTTATCAGCATTTAACTTTAACTCAAGTGACAGTTTTAGCAACCAAATCGCAGCCGGTAATAATTATTCAAAATCGAGGAAATACTCTCTTAATTAATGGGGAGGAACCAGCAACAGCGCGTTATACAGTTTTGCCTTTTTTGCGACAGGAGGGAATTAATCAAATACAAGGGGCAATAACCGTCAATAATTCGGCGCAATTCTCAACTATCAGTGAGAGCATACCGATCAAAAAGACTCTTAATTTATCCCAGTTAGAAAAATTTAATCTCGGCGAAATTACTGGACAATTGCTCGAGAAAAATTTATTTAAATTTCAGGTAAAAAATCAATCCTGGCTATGGATTGTCAACCCGAAAAATCCCGTTAATTTATCCCAAGAAGTCAGCCCCCTAGTGTTATTATGGCAGGGAAGTAATCTAGATAAACAATGGTTAGAGTTAATTCGACCTCAAACAGCGATCGCTGTCACTAACAATCTCTCCCGTAATACCAGAAATCAACTGAGAAAAGCCGGTATTAAGACTTACTGGACTGGGAGAGATGGAGCGATTCAATGGACAGCAAAAAATGGATTTCAACCCTTTCTAATTAATGAGTAATTTGTACCACCAAAACTGAACAGGGAGCATGATGCACCACATAATTACTGACACTACCTAAGATTAACTCAGATAAACCCGATCGACCGTGACGACCAACAATAATTAAATCTATCCCCTCTTGCTGGGCAACTTGACAAATTTTCTGTCCCGGATCACCGATATAATAATCAGCCTTGGCCGTGATATTATCTTCCTTAGCTTGATCGACTAAACCGTTTAACCAAGCTTGTAATTCCGCCTGCATTTCTTCGGTGATTTGTTGTTCTAAGGCGATCATATCGGAGGGATAACCGCCACCATAACCAATCAGATTACCATAAATAAAAGTTTCCGTGTAGGGAGTCAAAGGTTGAGATAGACTATAGACAATCCGCAACTCACTAGCGTAGGTTTTCGCTAAGAGGATAGCCGTATTCAATACCTCTGGAGTGACATCTTGATAATCCACAGCCACGAGAATTTTATTATAGAGTTTGTTGGTATCTCGATCGACTGAGATTGTTTCCGTATTATTCATAGAATTGCCTCCTCGATAGCAGATAAGCTCAGGGATAAAAACCATTGCCAGCAATACCCCGGGGAAATAGCAGAAAATTGCTGAAAGCTGTTGACTGATAGTTGACGCTCCCCTACCTCTAGTGTGACATTTTTCGGATGATGTAGCTAAATCCCCAAAAAAATTAACAATTTGGGGAGACTCCGAGACGATACCCTAGGGTTGATTCAAGGTAGGGTTGATTCAAGGTAGGGTTGATTCAAGGTAGGGTTGATTCAAGGTAGGGTTGATTCAAGGTAGGGTTGATTCATGAATCAACCCTACCCAAACCCCGGAGCGCATTAGCTTTTCGGTGGGATGCTTAAAGACAGATGCTGATACATTTGTAATCATCTAAGAGTCACTGATAATTGCTGATTGTCGGTATTTCTGCAAATGTGAGATGCACCCCTAGATTTTTTAGAAAAGTATTTATCTTAAGATACAATATGGTTGAGATTTTTTGCAGCAGAGGAACTACTCAAATGAATGAAGACAGCAAAAATTATGAGATGCAAATTCTGGCAATGATGATCAATCAGTATTTAGATGATATGGTATCTCTGAGTGAAGAAAAATTAAATCAGCTAGAGGCAAACCGCGATCAGATTGTTTGGGATTTAGCCACAAGAATTTACAAGGAAAGTGGTCATAAAGTAGAATTTCATATAATACGAAACTTAATTAATTCTAGAATTGAAGTTATGAGATATCAGTTATTTTTCAGTCAATCCAGTCTATTGGAATCAAGGAGAATCAATGAAGAGAAAGCTATTAAAATAGCAGAACAAAAAGCTAATGCTGTTATTAACGATAAAAAAAATGATGATACCGAGAAAATAACAATGTTACAAGAATTGGCTGGAGATGAACGAAAACTGGCAATTTTCATCAAAGTTCAAGAGATAATTAGTTATCAATTAGATGTGGAAAAGTCTGAGATACATATTGATGATGAACTATTTTATTTAAAATCTAAGGGAAACGTCGGTAGTTATAGTTCTTATAGTTGTTATAGTTCTTCTAGCTTTTATAGTTCTTATGGTTCTTGTAGTAATGGTTTATTAGTCTCAAATTGGGGAGGAGATGAACTTGATACACCTGAATTAATCATGACTTTAGAAGAAGAATTCGAACTTGAACTTGAAGAAAAATGCCAAGAATTTACAACAGTGAAAAAGCTAGTTGATTATCTTGCTGAAAATTTAGGCAAGTAACAATATTAATTTTTATCACAATATCTCAAGTTATCAGCCAAATATAGCTATAATCCAATTAGAGCGAGTTCTAAACCAACAACTTATGATTAGTCGCTACATTGTTGCATGGCTCCCGATGATCGTAATAGGAATTAGTAACGGTATTCTCAGGGAAAGCACCTACGGAAAATATCTCGATGAACTGCGCGCTCATCAAATTTCTACCCTGACGGGAATCCTCTTTTTTAGCCTTTATATTGGCACTCTTGTCTATTTTTGTGGTCTAGAATCGTCCAGCCAAGCAATTACTATCGGTTTAATTTGGTTAGTATTAACAGTGGGTTTTGAGTTTCTGTTCGGCCATTTTATCGCCGGTCACTCTTGGTCAAGATTAGGGCAAGATTATAATCTTTTAGCGGGACGAGTTTGGATTTTTGTTCTCCTGATCATTACTTTTGCTCCCCTACTATTTTATCAACTTTTTTCTTAATTATGAAAGCTATTATCATTAATCGCTATGGCGATAGTAATGTTCTCCAATACACAGAAATAGAAAAGCCAATTCCCCAAGCGAAAGAAGTCTTAATTAAGATTATGGCAGCAGGAATTAATCCGATTGATTGGAAAATTCGTCGGGGAATGCTCAAAATAGCCACAGGTAATAAGTTTCCCCTGCAATTAGGTTTTGATTATGGGGGAATTATCGTTGAAAAAGGTAGTCAGGTGGAACAATTTCAGATCGGAGATGAGGTTTTTGGTTTTCTCAATCAATTGCCGGGTAGAACCTATGCTGAATATGCAATTATTCCCGCTTCCCTGTTAGTTAAAAAACCGCATAATCAGAGTTTTATTGAAGCTGCCGCCACTCCTTTGGCTGCTTCTACCGCTTTGCAAGTCTTGCGCGATTTTGGCAATATTCAAGCAGGAAATCGGATTTTAGTTAATGGTGCATCGGGAGGAGTGGGTAGCTTTGCCGTGCAGATAGGGAAAATTTTCTCCGCGCAAGTAGATGGAGTTTGTAGTAGTAAAAATATCGATTATGTCACCTCTTTAGGAGCAGATAAAGTTATAGATTATACCCAAGAAAATTGGAGAAAAACTGAGCATAAATATGATATAATCTTCGATGCTGTGGCTAAGTCTTCTTTTTGGCACTGTCGTCAGCTTTTAAAACCCCAAGGAACCTATATAACCACCCTACCAAATCCAGGGATTATCCTCTTAAATTATCTCGGTGCTTGGTTGCCCCAAAAAGGGAAACTGATATTTTTTGCTCAAGCACAAGCGTCTGACTGGCAATTTCTCAAAGAAGCGATCGAATCGGGAAAATTAACTGTTAGAATCGATCGCACCTATACTTTTTCCCAGGTGGTAGAAGCTCATAATTATAGTGAATCGGAAAGAGTGCGCGGAAAAATAGTCTTGATCCCCGATTAAGGATAAATCAGGCTGATAGCAGTTATCTTAATGGTGGGGTATGAGGTTTTCGTTTTGGGGAGACTCCGAGACTCCGAGACAATCGGCCCCTAACATTTTTTGGGCGCACGCAGTTCGATAAACTCACTGACCACGGTCCATTGGCGCGATAATGTTATTGTAGGGGCGAATTGCATTCGCCCTCTTTTAATAACTTCTGCTGCTCACCATTTGATTAGAAACCCTGTAACTTGATCAATAGTTAGGAATTTTCCCGATTTTTGGGGGAACGAGTAAATAGTTTTAAGTAGGTAGAAACAGAGAATTCCTTAATTGGAAAGGTGATAAAAGTCAAGGGATTAATAGTAATAATAACATTGCGGCTATCTCTTTGTACCGCCTTGATAATCTGTTTAGCCACCCAATCAGCGGACATAATACCCACAGGATTTAAATTACTCTTAAAAGGGCCAAGAATTAGCTTTCTCACCACACAGGGGGCATCTAAACGACGCAGGGTAATCAGATCACCGATCGCTCGTTTACTGAGTTCGTAGAGGGGACTAAAGGCAGGATTAACCTCTGCTTCCGAGGTATTCACCCAGACTTCCTTGCGGGCAATTTGCTCGTTAGTGCGGACAGTTTTGAAGAATAATTCCATTAAACGCCAGACCGAAAAAGTATTCACTTGGTAGGCTAATTCGATCGCTTCTGGGGTTCTTTGGCCGTGGACATTAACGCCATGATTTAAAATCAGTATATCTACAGACTTAAATAGGTTCTCAAGTTGCGTTTCTTCACCGATTTGCCATTTTACGGTTTTTACAGGTACTGATTCGCCGTTAATTTCAATAGCGATCGCATTCTCCCCGGAAGTGAGCGCGATCACCTTGGCTCCCTTCAGTTGTAGGTACTTTAACAGCGATCGCCCTAAAGTTCCATTCGCTCCGGTAATGGCGATCGTTTTACCCTTGAGAGAAAGTGCCGTCCCCATCAATTTATCCATAAAGGTGAAAGTGCCACAATAATAAGCCTTTTGATTATCAAAATGGTGTCGCCAGTGGTAGGTACGATTAACGCGCCATGGAGCCGGTAAACTCTCAAATTGCCCCGGACGATGGGTTAAATCGGTTAATTCGTCCAGATTTGCCATACCTAAACCTCGACCGATCGCCGTACTGAGAAAAGCCAAAGTATAAAGCGATCCTAACCAACCCAACCAAGGGCGATCGAACCCCCAAGAGTAGGCCAGTAGTACAGGTAAAACACTAGAAGCCAACATCACCAAGGCCTCTGGTACATCATTGTACCAGTGCGCCTTGCGATAAATTTCCTCGCTCATGACCGACAGATCGGGACGAAAAACCCGATGATGCCAGACGTGCAGACGATAAAGGGGCTGCCAATGGTGGGCCAGAGCATGATAGCAATCACGCACGATCTCCACCCAAATAATTGAGCCACAAATCAGTCCGACACAGAGGAGCAGGTTTGACATAGGGGATAAATGTTAAATTTTCTCAACGAATGTAAACAAAGCAATCTTAGCCGAAAAAGCGCATTTATCGGGAAAAAGGAACCAATAGCCTGAAAAAATGGGGTTTCTTTCCCGAAAAAACTTAAGATTCCGTTAAAAATTTTAACAATTTTCGGTAAAATAAAGCAAGAAATAAGCTTCTACTGGAACAGTTACTTAACCTGAGTCGATTATGGCAGAAAATTATTGGTCGCGAGAGGATGATAACGAAGAATTAGACCCGATTGGTTCCCTCCTATCTGACTGGTCCGATCCCGAAGATGAGGAGGAGGAATTTAGGAGCGAAATTTTTCAAGGCCGATCGGGACGCAGACAGAAAGCGGCTTTTAGCCTCATGGCGATCTGGACAATAATTATCGCACTTCATTGGCTGAGTTGGGGTTATTGGGCAATTATCGCCTTAACTATCCTACTATCGGGGCAAGCTTTGCGGCTGCTGTTCACCAAACCAGAAACGCCGTCAATTCCTTTACCAGATCAGGATTTAGCCTCTCTACCCAGGGTTTCCCTCTTAGTAGCGGCCAAAAATGAAGAAACCGTAATCACGAAACTGATTAATTATCTCTGTCATCTAGACTATCCCCAAGATAAATTAGAAGTCTGGATCGTCGATGACTATAGTACCGATAACACGGGTGCGATTCTCGATCGCCTTGCTTTAGAATATCCCCAATTAAAAATTCTCCATCGTCCTGCTAATGCCGGAGGTGGCAAATCTGGCGCCTTGAATCAGGTTTTATCCCTGACTAACGGGGAAATTATCGGCGTATTCGATGCGGATGCGGGATTATCCTCCGATTTACTGCGTCATGTCGTGCCGATGTTCGACGATCAAGAAGTGGGTGCGGTACAGGTGCGAAAAGCGATCGCCAATGCCGCCGAAAACTTCTGGACAAAAGGACAAGCGGTAGAAATGATCTTTGATAGCTGTTTCCAACAGCAACGGATTGCGGTGGGAGGGATCGGAGAATTGCGCGGAAATGGTCAATTTGTCCGTCGTAGTGCCTTAAATCGTTGCGGGGGTTGGAATGAACAAACGATCACCGACGATCTTGATTTAACTATTCGTCTCCATATCGATAATTGGAAAATTAATATCTTAAATTTTCCCGCAGTAGCGGAAGAAGGGGTGACAACTGCGATCGCTTTATGGCATCAGCGCAATCGTTGGGCCGAAGGTGGTTTTCAGCGTTATCTCGACTATTGGAAAGCAATTTTAAAGTCTCCCATGCCTTGGCCGAAAAAGTTTGATTTAATTGCTTTTTTGATCGTTCAATATATCTTACCTGCGGCCGCTATTCCCGATCTTTTAATCACTATTACTCGTCATCAAGCCCCGATTTTAACTCCTTTAACTGGTTTAGCTCTTTCCCTTTCTGTCTGGGGAATGGTGACAGGATTAATCCGAGTTAATACGGGTAAAAAATTCACTTTTGCTCTCGGTTTAGACATCCTTGCTCAAACCATTCGCGGCATGATTTATATGATGCACTGGTTTATTATTATTCCCAGTGTCAGCCTGCGGATGGCTTTGCGTCCTAAACGTTTAAAATGGGTGAAAACCGTTCATCTGGGGGAACATCTCAGTGCCGAGGTCTAAGAGCAATTAGGGTTTGCTAAAAAAGTTTGTTGGTGGGGTTAGGAGTCAGGAGTCTCCGACTCAGGAGTTTCAGGCTTTGTTGTCCTCTTTTTTTGTACTAGCTTGTGTACTATAAAAAGGATAATGCCAGGTTTTTGAAGGTCTTAATCCTATTTTCGCAGCATGAACATCGGATTTTAGCAGGTCAAAAGCCTTATTTTAAAAGGGTTTTACCATTATTCAGCCAACCCTAATTAATTTTTGAGGGTTCAAAAACGGCAAAAATAAGGATTAAATGGCATAAAATCTGTCAAGAGACCATTTAATTGATTATTATTCATTCTTAATTCTCGTGACTACTAACTACTGACTCCTAACCCTAACAACAATTTTTGATTTTTACAAGAGGTCTATTTTACATTGCGGAGTTCCGATTTTTGGAGGTCTAATACTTCACCCCATCAGACTTAGTAGAAGTTGACCACATTCACCCTTTAAGCTTAGGCGCAAAGGATGAATATAAAAACCTTCAACTCTTCAACCTTCAACTATCAACTAGCGTTAACCCCATTGACGCGACCATTCTAAAAAGGTGGCGTGGTGAGGAATCACCGTCCGTTTACGGCGGTGAGGATGTCAATCTCAATGCCTTAACAATGGAACAGTCAAACTAGGAGCCGTATGAGGTAAAAATCTCATGTACAGTTCTGAATGGGAGAGGAGGTCGGTGACGACCTTCTCGACCTTGCTATTAATTCTCGACTAACCGATGATAAAAAAAACTGGAGCGAGCGCTTTTCGCTACCCCAGTGCTGTCACGGAATTCAATTCTGTATCTAAATTAACACATTATTGGTAGCAAGCATGATTAAGGAAATTGGAAATTTTTCAAAAAGGGGTTTTCAAAGGCTGTAACCTTTACACCGGGTCGCCCATTGGCTCCATCAAAGAAAATTACCCTTTTTCCCCCGCTTTCTCGCGCATTTTGGCCGCATCTTCACGGGCATCGAGATTCACCCCGGAGCTAATATTGGTAAAGGTGGTGCGAAACGTTTGCCAATCCAACCTTAAAAACCCAGTTATGGATTGTTTCCCCCCACTTCCCACTCTCCTATACTTTTTAAACAGGATTTAGTATCTCTAATTCTGGTGGGGCCTGACAGGAAATAGGGATTGTTTTGCCTGTACTGGGATGATTAAAAACGATTTGATTGGCATGGAGATAATAACCACAATCTCCCGGGACTGCATCCGGTCGCGGTAATCCTCCCAGACCATACAATCGATCACCGATTAAAGGATAGCCAAAAAAGGCCAGATGAATGCGAATTTGATGGGGTCTGCCTGTAAAAATTTGTACTGCTAATAGGGTACTATCGGGATGTTTTTTTAAGACTCGACCATCACTGCGGGCCGATAACCCATCTGCGTTCGCACCGTAAATGTAGCCTAAAATGGGATGGGCGATTTTCCCGATCGCTTGATTAATAGTAAAATTATCTGGTATGTCACCCCGACCAACTAAAGCTCGATATATTTTGGTAATTTTCCCCTCTCGCATCTGTTGACTCAATTTAGCTCTAGCGGGCTTTGATTTAGCCATTAAGACTATGCCCGAAGTGCCGCGACCAAGACGATGAATTGGATAGGGAGTGACATCGGGATAATGCTGATGTACCAGATGGATAAGAGTATGTTCGAGAAATCCACCCCCCGCTAACACGGGTAATCCCGAAGGTTTCGCCACCACTAACACCTCGGCATCCTCGTAGAGTACCTCAAAAAAGAGCGGTACATCCGGTTCTGTCCAAGGCGGGCGCTGATAGGTCAATTGCTGCCCGATTTCTAAGACTGTATCGGGGGAAGCGGGACGACCATTGACTAGAATTGCTCCTGATAAAATGCGATCGAGCCATTCTTCTGGACTAGAATGGGGATATTTGCCCGTATAGTAAGCTAATAAGCTTAATCCTGCCTGATTTTTGCTAATTTTATCTCGATAAATCCAACCTTGATTGGGCATTGGGGAAGTGGGGAAGTGGGGAAGTGGGGAAGTGGAGAAGTGGGGAAGTGGGGAAGTGGGGAAGTGGGGAAGTGG
>VYLQ01000135.1_pt1 | contig 18228 bp, 14 predicted proteins | sample 5115351 | NCBI WGS metagenome assembly VYLQ01 (sample SAMN12291776, study PRJNA351875) | freshwater metagenome | isolation source: freshwater lake | place: USA: Michigan, Lansing Lake | collected 2013-08-14 | reverse complement strand
TTTACTGTTTCTCAAATGCCTTTTTTCGCTCCTTATGTTTATTTTTATGCTCACTTTGATTTTTTCTCTCCGTAATTTCTCTCTGTGACAGCTTAGGGTGCGGAATGTGGGTTGTATTCCAGTGATTTCTCCAAAAGCTTTTATTGGTGTCATCTCCTATAAGCACAACTGTATTATTAAAGTTTGCCGCTGATTTCAAGGCAAACTTTAAATAATTTGGCTTCCCACCAAAATAGGCAATAATTACAGGAATTTCTAAGGTTTCTATTGATTTCACGGTTTAATAACCTCCATTTTTTGAATTAAGTAATGAATCAAGCTTATTGAGAATGATCGAAGAATTTATGCGCTTTTAGGCTTCTGTTATTGAAAAGAGAGGCAATTTTTCTAGGTTGCTTATATTACAATATTTCATTATACAGCTTTAAATACTTAGATGCTTGAATCTCAAGAGTAAATTCTTGTTCTACTTTTTCTCTTGCCCGAATGCACAGTTGGTTATACCTTTCTGTATCTTCTAATACCCAATTAATTCCCCGTGCCAAGTCTTCCACCTCGAAGGGGTGAGCCAGATAACCATTTTGTTGATGTTCAATCATATCAGGCATTCCACCAATTTTAAAAGCAACAGAGGGAGTGGCACAAGCGAGAGCTTCCATGACTGTATTGGGAAGATTATCCTCAATTGAGGGAGCGACAAAAATATCGGCGGCGGCATAGACTAAAGCTAGGGAAATATCATCATTTAATCTGCCTAAATAATGAGTTTTCAAGCCAAAATCAGGCGGATTAACTGGTTCAGAGGCTCCGAAGACCACTAACTCTAATTTATGCTGCCATATTTCCCATTGGCTGAGTTTTTTTATAGCAGGCAGCAGTAGATGAAATCCTTTTCGGTTATCGCTTGTTGCTGTCATAGCACCAAAGAGAATAAGCTGTTTATCTTGGGGTAATCCTAAGAGATGGCGAGCAGTATTTTTCTCGATTGGTTTATACCTTTGAATGTCTAAACCATTGGCAATTACTTCTATCCGTAAATCCTGAAATAGAGAACTATTTCTAGCACAATCTGCTAACCATTGACTGGGGGTAACAATAGTCAGATTGAGATTTTTCCAAGCTTTGGCTTTTCGCCACCAAACCCAACGAGAAATATCCCCATCTTGCTGACTTTTTAATTGGGGACAATGACCACAGGACTGAGTATATTTATTACATTCTCCACTATAGTGACAACCACCAGTAAAAGGCCACATATCGTGAGCCGTCCAAACAAGAGGTTGCTTAAATTTGGCTAAGGTTTCAATTTGTAAGAATCCCGCATTAATCCAGTGTAAGTTAATAATATCTGGACTAATTTGGGCTACTCTAGAAACAAGGCGATCGGGAAGCCATTGGATAGAATAAGGAGTCCGTTGGCGATTAGAGTATAAAAGAACAGGAAGTAAATCTAAGCTCGGTCGTGTTTGACTGACTGCTTTTTCTATTTTAGTCGCAGGAGCAATTACTGTTGGAACATCGCTGATTTTCCTTTGAACCAGCATTTGAGAATCTATACCGATTCCCCGCAAACCTGTATGTAAGCGATAACTTGCTTGTGCCGCCCCTCCTTCGAGATCATTAGTGTTGAGATGTATAACTTTCAAGATTAGTCTCCACTCCACCTTCTAAAAACCTATTAAAATCTTATAAAATATTATAAGATTAACAGGATTGGGGCATCGGTGACTCCCTAGTTGATGGACTATCTACAGAAGCTACTGATCAAGAAGTGGATTTGACCTTCCTTCCCCTTCGAGACTTATTTTTAGTCTTTCCGCTTCGGGAAACTGCATCACGCAATACCTCAAGGACGTTTGCTTGTGTAAACATTTGGTGTCTAGAAATTTTCTGTCCGCTTAAAAGCTTACAGATTTTACCCCATAGACCCCAATTAGAGGTAGCCCCATCCTCTGGTGAGACTACCCCCAAAACTGACCAATAAGAACGGGGTATTCGTTCAATAAACCCTAATGCTCTTCGGGCTATGACCATAGCTGCGGCAGAAGCCGAATTTAGACCATATTTGGGCATATATTTAATCCTGCCGATGGTGCTAGTGGCAAAAGGATTTTTAAAAGCCACTTCAATGCCGTACTTTTCGGCTCTGGCTACCAAAAAGGCGCGGAATTTGTCATAAATAAACCCACTCAGCATCCGATTGTAGCCTTTTGAGCAATGGCGTATCGAGGCTTTCTTTTTACTAAAATCTAAATTCTCACAAGCAATCGGACATTGATAACTTTGAGCAATGCTGACAATTTCAGCCACAATATCTCTTAATTTAGCCGCTACTTGTCCAGTAGTTCCTATTGGTATGGGAAAAGAGAATAAAGTAAACTTTCCTTGATTGGATTCTAAATTTCCATCTCTTTTAATATAGCGGTATGTAGTCGAATGAGGTATACTGCAACCAGCTATAAGTCAGTCTAGGCAAGACTTTGCCTGTATCTCACTCAAGCGAATACCGCTATATTAAGAATAAAAATTCGGTTCTGGGAATTTTTCATTGACAATCCAATTGCCCAGATCGCGAATTTTGTAATCCACAGGATCATGAAGGGTAAAAGTTCGTAGATTCCGCCAGTAGCGATCAAACCCGTAGGAACTCGATGTCGCCCTCGCCCCCATGACCTCGAAGATTTGATTCACCACCTCTAATCCCACCCGTGTCGCCGCCACCTTGGCCACTGCGATCGCCACGGCACAGCGACCGCGCTTTTCTGCGGTGAGATCCCATTGTTCCTCCCACGCGTCCTGTAGAATTTCCGTTGCTCGATCAACCAAACCCCGGGCCGCCTCTAAATCGACCCACAGACTGCCGTAACGATGCAGGAGATAGGGAGCTTCCGTCGCTCGCTCGACCCCGGCAGTTAGCCAAGGACGGGTTTGCTCTCTCGTGTACCGTCGTGCGGCCTCAAAAGCCCCCAGGGCAATCCCCAAGTAGATATTGGCTAGATTCAACTGGGTTAAACAGGCGCGGAAAGTGGCGAAAGGTGGCGCAGGAAAGGCTTGCGAACCGAAAAACTCGCGGGGGTAAATCGCCACATTATGAAACGAAACACTACCACTATCGGTTTGCCGTTGACCCATATTATCCCAATCGGCGTGCAGTTCTACTCCCTGACGCTGGGTGGGAACCACAAGAACGGATATTTTCCCCGTCTCCTGATCGATCGCCGTAACGGGTAAAATGTCAGAATCCCACGAACCGGAACAGAAGCTTTTCTTGCCTTCTAGTCGGAAAATATCGCCCTCGGAAGCGATCGCTGTCCGACGATCCAAGGGATTTAACGCATTCGCCCAAAACCAATTCTGTCGGATGGTTTCCTTGTAGTAGTATTCTTTCTGTTCGATCGTCCCGAAAAGATGGGGAAGGATCACCCCAAGATGATGGTAGGAAAAAATATGAGCGATCGAGCTATCGACTTGGGCGAACTCTCGAACGATGCGAAATAAGGTAATCCAACTCTCGCCAGAACCGCCGTATTCTCGGGGAATAATTAAGGTCAAAAGACCACTTTGGCGGAGGCGATCGCGCGCCAGTTTCGGGGTTCCCCCCTGATGGTCTCGCTCGACTGCATCGATGGCGAATTCCGATGCCAGAGAAACCGCGAGAGATAGATAATAATCAGCAGACTGACTAGGGGATACTGACATGATCGAGATTCCTTAGATATATCGAATCCCCCTACACAGGAAGGTATAGGGGGAAATTTTGTTGATTGCTAGAAGGTAAATGTGGTTCTCAGTGTACCGATAATAACACTGGTATTATTACTATTTTGACCAGGGTTGATCAGCCAAAATAAGCCAGGAGTGATGGCGATATTGTCATTGATTTGATATTTGTAAAAAGCCTCGACATGGATAGGTAAATCGTTGGCATCCGTGGGATTATTCGCTTGATAGGGCTGAACGCCAACCACGAGACCGCCCAGATTGCCATCTTTGCCCACATCGGGAAAGGCGAAACCTAGACTATAGTACCAAATGTCAGCATTTCCGGGGCCTTGGAGATTTCTAGAGTTGGTATAGCCCAGGAAACCATTAATCGCCAAGTTCGGCGTGATGGTAAAGAACCCCGACGCACCGAAGGAATCACTGATCAATGGGGTGCCAAAAGGATTATTAGCCTGCCTAGTGCCGACAATACCAAAACTACTGCCGATGTCAAATAAATCTCCCCGATTTTGGTAAGCGTGGACGTAGGTGATCCCGAAACCCGATTGAGAATCGAGCCAAGTGATTTGGGCGATCGCAGCGTATTGACCATTAAAAAGACCACTACCCGGATTGGGATCGGCATGATCCCCGGCCAGATAACCCAAGCTGGCGATCCAGCGATCGCTCAGTTGATAGTTAAAGCCACCTCCCGCACCCCCACCGATCTGGTAAATGGGGTTGGCGGACGCAAACACGGTTAGTGCTTTTCCGCCGCCCGTACCGCTATCGAGATAGGGGTTCAGCGTCGGGATAAAATCGTAGGTGACACCATTGACCGCTCCAATATAGGCGGAAATGCGATCGCCAATGGGAAAATAATAGGCAAGCCAACCGATATTGACATTATTGTCTAGAGAGGGAACTAGGTTAAAGGATTGAGTGGCTTCCGGAGTCCCATCCCCCAGATTAAATCGTCGGGCATTACCGGCATCTAACCTTACGTTTAACTGGTCTTTGCCCGTAAAACTGCTGACGAACCGAAGACGCGCGCGATCTTGAAACACGGTATTACTCCCCTCGCTCGCACCTTGAAAGGCGTTGGCGACCACGAAAATCGCCTCACCCAGTAGTTTCGTGGTCGTCGAAAAGGAATGGTCTTCTAGGAAAGCAGCCCGGTTTTCTAGGTTATCCACTCTTGCCCCTAAAGCTCCTAACTCGGCCTGAAATTCCTGGGCAAGGCGCTTGAGTGTATCGAGATCTCGTTGGGCGATCGAAACCCCTGCTTGCAGCGATCGCTCGATCGAGTTTAAACAAGCATTCAAACCGGCGGCAAATTCCCAACGGGTTAAGGCGCGGTCGCCCCGATAGGTGCGGTCGGGATAGCCGACAATACAGCCATAGCGTTCCACTAACGATCGCAGCGCCTCGAACGCCCAGCCCGTCGGCGGAACATCGGCAAGTTGGGAAACAGAAGTGAGTTGCGCCATCGCCGGATCGGGATGGTTTTTCGACATATCGGTTAGCGGTAAACCCGAAGGGTCGATTTGAGCGAACGCGGGTACAGCAAAGAAAACGCTTCCCAGTAGGAGAGAAGGTCGCAATAACGAATTACAAGAGAGAGAAACCATCGAAATCCTCACATCCAAAAAATAGAGATAGTCGGTGTTTTTTGGCCAGAGGAATCCTCGGAACCGCGCTCGATCGATTCCAATATCTCCGGCAGCAATTGAGAAAGTCTCGTTATCCCAAGCCGGTGCTATAGCAGAATTCCAGGGTAAAACCGCCGAATCGTCAGGCCTGGGGAATAGGAGTCCTATCTTGAGAACACGGGCAGAACTTCCGCCGCTTTGCCAACAGGCATTCCTCTTTTTCCTCCCCCTACGCTAGAAAAGGGGAGTGATTAGCTAAACGGCAACAGATGCCCTAGTTTTTCCCGCTTTGTCAGCAAATACTGTTGATTGTGGTAGTTTGGAGGCATGACGAGAGGGATTCGCTCGACAATGTTGATCCCCCAATCTCGGAGACCCTGAACTTTTTGGGGATTATTGGTTAGTAAACGGATATCGGCTACCCCCAAATCCTTGAGAATATGCGCTCCCAGCCGATAGGTACGCCCGTCCGCCTCGAATCCTAGCCTCCTGTTGGCATCTACTGTATCTAGGCCGAGATCCTGTAGGGAGTAGGCCTTGAGCTTATTGATGAGACCGATACCTCGTCCCTCCTGTTGGAGATAGACCACAACCCCTTGTCCGGCGGTTTCGATCGATTTCAGGGCGATATGCAGTTGTTGGCGACAATCACAACGGGAGGAACCAAGAACATCCCCGGTAAAACACTGGGAATGAATTCGGACCAGAGTCGTCCGATCGCCGAATTTGTCCGGATCGCCTTTGACGATCGCCGTCGCTTCCGAACCATCGAGGAGGTCGCGATAGGCGTAGATATTAAATTCGCCGAATTCCGTAGGGAGACGGGCGATCGCTTCCCGCGATACCGAGGGTTCTACCCGTTCGCGATAGCGGATCAGATCGGTGATTCGGATAATCGGTAGACCGTACTCGTCCGCGTAGCTCATCAACTCCGGTAAACGCGCCATCGAGCCGTTGGGGTTCTGGATCTCGCAGATCACTCCAGCGGGGTAGAGTCCGGCTAAACGAGCCAGATCCACCGCAGCCTCGGTATGTCCTGCCCGCTCGAAAACCCCACCCGCTCGCGCTCGGAGCGGGAAAATATGCCCCGGACGGCTGAGATCATCGGGGGTAGTGGTGGGGGAAAGCGCCACTTGGATGGTGAGTGAGCGATCGCTCGCCGAGATCCCCGTGGTAACGCCGTGGTGCGGAGCCGCATCGATACTGACGGTGAAAGCGGTTTGATGGCGATCGCCATTTTTTTCCACCATCGGCGGTAATTGCAATTCGTCTAGGCGATCGCTAGTCATGGCCAGACAGATCAATCCCCGGGCCCGCGTGGCCATGAAATTAATCATCGTCGCTGTGGCAAACTCGGCGGCGCAGATTAAATCCCCCTCGTTCTCTCGTTTTTCATCGTCCACGACGACGATGGCTTGCCCAGATCGTAGGGCATCGAGGGCCCGAACGACCGGGGCGAAGCTCGGTTCGACCGGGTTCCGTCGCGCCAGGGTGATGATTCGAGAGGAAGAGGCAATCGATAGGGTAGGCTCGATCATAAAAATAGTTCAGAGGAATCTTGACAAGCTGACACTTTTATGTATGTACCGGCAGGGGGGTAGGGTTTTTTTCCTTCGTGGCCGCTCGATGTAGGTTCACCGCAACGACGAAATCCCGTACCGCCTCTTGGGTTCTTTGCCCGATCTCCTCATCGGGTTGGAGTTGGCCAGAGGCCTGGAATTGCAATTGTTTATCGATCGCATAAATACCGCCGAGAATGTGACGCGCCTTCAGTTCCGAGAGAACCGGCTTGAGGGCATAATCAATCGCCAGTAGATGAGCGATCGTGCCGCCAGTGGCGATCGGCAGTACCACTTTATTTGCGAACGCCCCCTGCGGCAGTAAATCCAAGAAAGCTTTCAGTAGTCCGGTGTAGGCGGCCTTGTAGATCGGGGTGGCCACGATAATCCCGTCGGCCTGTGCTAGTAGAGCTTTTATCGGTTCTAGGGCCGGACTATCGTAGCGTCCGTAGATGAGGTCTTCCGGCGAGAAGTCCCGCACGGCGATCGTATCGGTATGAAATCCCTCTTTTTCTAGGAGTTCGTTGACGTATTGAACGAATCCGTAGGTTTTAGAAGGAGCGGTGGGATTGCCAGCGATCGAGAGAATATTCGCCATCGTAAATCTCCTAGATTGGTAATAATGGGTAATAACGGTCTCGCGGATCAGGAACGAGATACGGCTTCGGCAGGGCGATCAGCGGTTATCTCGGCGCGACTTTGCCAGAGTCCGATACCGTCGTACAATCCCGGGGCCATGAGAAACACCTGCACCCAGAGAATATCGAACCACCAGTACAGTCCCGGTCGGATATTGGCCCGACCGAAGAGGACTTCCGTTGCGGCGTAAAGAATCAGCGAGATGACCAAACTAATCACCGATGTAATGATTCCCTTGGCCGGTTGGGCAAGTCCTTGAAAGGGCCAGAGATTGAATTGCCAGAGTAAACCCAAACCCACCGTTGTCCAGATGGCGGCGAAGGTCGGGCCGGTCGCCGTGGTGAATAAATCCATCCCCGCCAGCTGGAGAAAAAACGCCATCAGGAGGGTGAGAAATAATACCGCCCCGGTAGGTCGAAAGCCCAGACGCGGCATGGTTAGGCCCAGTTGATCGAGCGGCCAGCGCTCGAAAAAACTACCGAATACCGTGGAGAGGGGATACCAGTACCAAGGAATATAGAACGGTTTTAATCCCCAGATTTGCGGTAGAAAAGTGAGGGCGGGAGCGACCATAAAAACGGCAAAAAAGATGTTGAGAAATCCACTGGTGGGATGTCGGTCTTGGAGTTCTTCGGAAGCCACGATCGTGTTATCGAAAAAGAACAGACTGGCACAGGCGGCAACAATCGCGGTTTGTCCCCACAAACCTACGGGGGTATCGGTGAGACGGGCGGGGGTGAAGATAAATTTCCACGCTTCTCCAGTGAGATAGACCAACAGCAGCAAGATCGCTAAATTAACGGTTCCCCGTCCGAAGCGATGGGAAAAAAATCGAGAACCCGGATAGCCATTTAGGGAAAAACCCAGATGCCACCACCAGACAAAACAGAGGGTGATATAAACTAATTTTTCGTTTACATCTAGAGCGAATACGCCCGTGAAGATCAGTTCAAAAACCAGACTGACCACAGCGATAATGCCGATGAACAAGAGTCCCTTAAAGGGTTGATTTTTCCAGATATTCCGTTTCTGGAGCGGATGGGCAACACTCATATTTCCTCTACAGTAGTGTGACCGATCGAAGGTAGAAATCAGGAGGAGAGGGAGGGCGCTCCCCTTCCTCCCGCAGACTTATAGCCAAGGATGGCGGGGCGGGTTGGCACCGTTGAGGAAGTAATTGCCGATCGCATAGTATTTCCAGCGCACTGGGTCGTGGAGGGTGTGGGCGCGGGCATTGCGCCAGTGGCGATCATAGTTAAATTCCTCTAGGGTGGACTTCGTGCCAGCCAGTTCAAAGAGTTTATTGGTGGCTAGTAGGGAGGCTTCCGTGGCGATCGCTTTGGCCTCGGCGACGGCGATCGACGATTCCACTACTTTCGCCTCCTCTAACCCGGATTCATAGGCCGCGTCGATAAATTCCCCGGCCCGCCGTAGTAGGGCTTCCGCCGCGTGGATTTGTAGGATCACGTTGCCCAGATTGTAGAGAGTCAGGGGATCTTCAAAACCCTTCTCCTGGTTACTATCCACCCAGGGACGGGTATGGTTGCGGACGAAATACAGGGTATCGCGCAGGGCGGCCTTGGCGATGCCCACGTCTACCGCCGCTTGGATAATCTGTGCCACCGCACCCATCGGGGTCGCCCGTTCAAAAGCTAGATAGTGAGGGATGACGTGTTCCGGTTTCACCAGGACATTTTCGAGAATCGTCGTGCCGCTCGCGGTGGTGCGTTGACCGAAACTCGTCCAATCATCGAGCAGAGTCAAGCCTTCCGCGTCCCGTTCCACAAAGGCGACGATCGTATTGCCGTTCTCATCGGCGGCGATCGTGGGAATCCAATCGGCCAGCAGGGCGCCGGCGGAGTAATACTTGCGTCCGTTGAGAACGTAGCCATCGCCCGAGCGAGTTAATTTGGTTTGCACGTCCGTCACTGACTTGGTGCCGATCTCCGAGAAGGCGTTCCCAAACCGTTTGCCTTGCAGTACCAAGTCAAAGAAAAATCGCTTCTGTTCCTCCGTACCGTCGAGCCGGATCGCTTCCACCATATAGAGGTGATTCTGGGGAATCTGTCCCAAACTAGAATCCGCTTCGGCAATAATGGCGATCACTTGCGCTAGGGTGGCGTAGGATACGCCCGCACCCCCGTATTCCTTGGGAACGATGATCCCCCATAGCCCGCTGCGCGAGAATTTTTTTACCTCTTCCACCGGTAGACGGCGTTCGCGATCGCGGAGGGAATCCTCTTGGAGAAATTCTGCGGCCAGTTCTTTGGCCACAGCGATCGCTTCTCGATCGTCTTGAATCAGATGGGCGGTCGGTTCCGTTTCAACATTTACTAACGTGGTCATGGTTACTACTCCTAGACTGTGAGATAGAGTGGCCTAGCTTTTAATACAGAGAGCGCGAGGACTGATATCTCGCCCTACGGGCCAAAACTTGCCGGTATTTCTGGATATCGCGGTTCATGGCGAAAATGGGAACGAGAGGGCCGAGCAAACAGACGATCGGGCCGATATACAAGAACCGACCGCCGAATCCGTAGGAAGTAATGATCAGAGCCGAACCGATAATCCAACCGAAGGCTCCAGAGAGTAAGGCATTGTTTTCCTGGCTCCCTTCTAGATTCCCCTCTTCTTCCTCCTCTTCGAGTCCATAGGTTGCCGAAGCGTAGGTCAAGACGAGATACATTCCCCGCAGAAAGAAAATCGTGATGATAGCGGCAATAACACCGGCGATAATGGTGGTCGGGGAATAGGGATTTTGAGTTAGGGGACGACTAGGGAGACTTTGGGCGGGAACCGCTCCGGCATAGAAAACCGTGAGTATCGTGCCGCCCAGGAAATAGCCGAGCCGCTTCGCCCAAGTCCGCAAGGAGGGCGGTATCATCTGCAAGAGACTATTCATGATCGTGATTCTGTGAAAACTTATCGCAGCGCGACAGAAGAAGTGTCCGGTATCTCGGATAGATCCTGTGCCTGACGTAGTTGGGTGTAATCGAAGCGTCGGGAATTGGTCAAGGCAATCACAATTGGGACGATCGTGCTGACTGCGACTACCGTATAGGTACCGATCTCCTCGCCGAACTTGGCGAGGGTGAAAACCCCGGCAATCAGACCGATGATCGTCCCGGCGGTAAAGGCCGTGGCATTCATTCGCGACCAGACGATCGACAGTACCAGGGGTACGAGAACGGCGGCGCGGATGATGGAAGTCCCCAGTACCAGCGTCACCAGATCGATTCCCGATAGCATCACCGCCACCGAAATTCCCGCCGCTAAGACCATCGAAAACCGCGTCCAAGCGAAGAGGGAGCGATCGGAAATATCGGGGAACAGGGGCTTGATCACATCCACCGCAGAAACCGAACTAACCGCCGCCAATGTGCCGTCACAGGTGGAATAGCAGGCCGACAGCACAATGATCACGAACAGGTAGATCACCCAATCGGGCAAGCCTAAATGGGAAATCAAAAAAGGACCCAATGCGGCGGGATCACCACCAAGATCCCGGGCCAGATCCACCTTGAGCGCGATGCCCACCAGCCCTACCACCCCTAGACAGAGGGCGACCACATAGTAGAGTCCCCCACCCCAGAAAAAGGTTTTGCCTAATTCCCGTTCTTTGATCCCCCAAGCCACCTGCCAGAATTCCTGTCCTGCGATCGTGGCGGTAATCAGCGCGAGGGCGAAGGTTAAGCCGAAATTCTGGAAGGCATCCGGTCGCGTCACCGAAAGAAGTTCGCCGCCCTGACTCTGTACGGTGTGCCACAAGGCCTCCGCCCCGCCCACCTGGCCTAAGACCGCTGTGGTGACTAGGACAGAGGGAACCATAATCAGCAAACACATCAAGGTAGAAGTAGCCATGGATGCCCAGAGTCCCCCTAAACTGATGTACAGGAGAATGACGATCGAGGAGATGGTTGCGACTACCCCCTCCGGAAGACCGAAGATCGTGGCCACCATCAGGGATGCTCCCTTGAGATTCACCGTGACAATTTGGATCGCCCCGAAGAGGATACCAGCGACTACGACCACGCGAGCCAATTTTGCTCCCGCGTAACGAGCGGAGATAAACTCGCTGATGGTATAACCGTGGGGCATCAATCGCCGTAACTTTTTGGCAAAGGGAATCACGGCCATGACCGCCGCACCATTGGGGACGGTAAACCAAAATAAGCCCGATAATCCGTACTTAAAGGTGACCCCGATCGGCAGTAAAATCCCGATCACCCAAGTCCAGACGGAAAGTAAGCCGGCAATCCCGAATCCTAAACCCAGCTTGCGACCGGCAATCACAAAATCGTGGGTGTTTTTTACCAGTTTCCACTTAGCGTAGTAGGAAACAATCAACATAGCCAGACCTAACGCGATCAGGGTGACAATTCCCTCGCTCGGTCCAAGTAGAGCTGCCTTAGCGAGACTAATCCCTTCCATTACGATTTGATTTTTTCCTTAGTGTATTTCTTTCTTTCGCTTAAACTAGGGCGAACTCTTCTCTGGGGGAACGACGGGATTCCAGTTGCCGCACGAGCGGGATCACCTCGCGACCGAAGGCGGGTAAATCGTCCGTATAGTGCAGGAAACCACCGAGAATCAAATCGACCCCCACGGCGTGAAACTGCTGGATTTTTTCGGCTACCTGTTCTTTTGTGCCGATCAGTCCGGTACGGAATCCATCGTTGTACTGTACTAGATCTTCAAAGTTCGAGTTGGCCCACATTCCCACTTTTTCACTGGTGGCGGAGCCCGCTTGTTTGACTGCTTCGCCAAATCCTTGCACGGCTTCTTTGTCGGCTTTGGCAATAATCTCCCGCAGTACCTCGTGGGCTTCTTTTTCGGTATCACGGACGAGGATAAAGGCGTTGAGACCGAACTTGATACTACGGCCGGCTTGACGGGCAAGGGCGGAAACTTCCTCGATCTGTTCGCGGACTCCCTCGATCGAGTTGCCGTTCATGAAATACCAGTCCGATACCCGACCGGCCATCTGTCGGGCGGCTTTGGAGTTACCTCCCTGAAAGATTTCGGGATGGGGATGATTATTAACGGGGCGGGGTTTGACCCAACCGCCATTGATGCGATAAAAATCCCCTTTGAAGTGGAATTCGTCTTCTGTCCACAGTCCCTTGAGGATGCGAATGAATTCCTCGGAGCGTCGATAGCGTTCATCGTGATCGAGCCAAGGTTCACCATAGATGGTGAATTCACCCTTGAACCAGCCACTGACGATGTTGAGGGCGAAACGACCTTTGGAAATGACATCGATCGTCGAGCCGATTTTGGCGACTACCCCGGGATGCCATAAACCGGGATGGACGGCGGCGATTAGGGTGATTTTCTTGGTTACGGGGGCGAGGGCGGCGACGGTGGCAAAGGCCTCTAGTTGATACTCCGCGCCGTAGCTGGCGATGAATCGGGCTTGGGCTAACGCGTACTCGAACCCGACTTCTTCGGCAGTCTGTGTCAGCCAAGCGTTGTAATCGTAGGTCCAATCGGTGTTTTGCGGGATTTTACTCACCACTAACCCGCCACTAACATTGGGAACCCAGTAAGCGAACTTAATATCTACCATGATTCGGTTACTCCGTGATGGAAACTATTGGTTCGATCGCTTCACCGTTCGCGAGAATCCGGTGTACACGGTCATTTCGGACGATCTCTTTCGTGTTCGTCCGGAGGAGCGATCCCGTTTTTAGCGATCGCCAAACACCCTAACTCAAGTCTTTAGAATGCTGTTTCTAGCAAGATTCGAGTTACCTATTATTGGGGTCAAAACTCGCTCTGTCTCAAGCCTGGAGCAGAGGACTACTGTAATTCGACCGAAATATAGTTGATTGCCTTTCAGTGTAATCACTAGTCAAGGATGATGTCGTAGTTTGATACACCCCGATTGACTTTTTCTATGCCATTTTGGAATACAGTGCGTCTTCCAGGGGTACTCCAATCGAACCTCAATACCTGATATTCCAAATCGTGATAGACAAGAGGAATTTCGGTATAAGGAAAAATAACGCTTCTGCGGAAAGAACATGATAGAGTGATGGCTCCTAAAAAACACGTCTCCCTCGTGGGTATTGGAAAACACCTATGCCGCTTCAGTTTGGAATTTGGTCCCCCGTTTGTGGTGGATGGTTGCGAGTGATTAATCCGGAGAGAAATTGGTCGATTTGCGATCTGGTCGAGTTGGCCGTTCAAGCCGATCGAGTGGGTTATGATTTCTACTACATTCCCGAACACTATCTCAATGCGGTACACGGGCCGGATCATGACGTAACTGACGCTTGGCTCACGGCCGGCGCGGTGAGTTTAGCGACCCAAGAGATTAAAATCGTCACGGCCGTACAACCGGGGTTTAAATTGCCCGCAGTGGTGGCCAAGCTAAGTGCCGCTCTCCAGAATCAACCCGATGGAGGCCGGTTCGGTTTGAGCGGGATCGCGGGGTGGTGGCAACTAGAAGTGGAAAGCTACGGTGATGTTTGGCTCTCCCACGGCGATCGCTACGCTAGATTAGAAGAATATCTTCAGATTATTCGGGGATTATGGACGACTGCCGATTTTAATTATCGGGGCAAATATTACACGATCACCCAGGGCATTTTAGCCGAGCGACCGACACCGCTTCCTCTCGTTTTTATTGCGGGAGAATCGGAACGAGCGATCGATCTAGCGGCTCGTTTGGGGGATTATCTTTTTATTAATGCGGATGATCTGGAAAAAACGGCCGCGCTGGTGGAGAAGGTAAAACGATGGACGAGCGATCGCTATCAACGGCAGATTCAAGTAGCGATGAGCGCTTTCGCCATTGTCCGCCCTACCACGGTCGAAGCCGAGTCCAGACTAGACAAGATTTATCGCTCTGCCGACACTGGAAAAATTCGTTATTTCCAACAACAAATCGATGCCAATGCAGTAGCCCACAATAAACTAGATATCGGTCAAACGATCGAGGCAAATCTTGGCCTCTCGGCTCGATTTGTCGGCGATCCACAGACGGTGATCCGTCGCTTGAGAGACTACGAATCTATCGGGGTTGACCTGATTATCTTCAAGTTTGAATCCACCCGGGAAGATGCTCTCTATTTTCATCAACAGGTGATCGATCGATACTCACACCCCTATCCTTTAATTTCTCGGTGAATTATGAGTCGAATTACCTCGGAAGACATTACCCTAAATCACCTAAAAATTCTCAAGACGGTCGATGATTCTGGTAGCTTTTCTAAAGCGGCCTATCAATTGGGCTATAGTCAATCATTAATTAGCAAAAAAGTCAAGCAATTAGAGGATTATTTTGGAGTATTGCTGGTTAATCGCTCCCCTGGCTCGATCAAACTAACCAATCAGGGTAGAAAGCTAATTTCTCAAACCTTTCCGGTGATAGAAACCGTGGAAACCCTTCAACGAGAGTTTCAGCAGACCTTAAGTGCCGACGGAGAAGACTTAATTCTCGGTGCTACCCCTTTAATTGTAGAAGTCTGGTTAAAACATTACTGGCGACGATTTCAGCTTTGCTTTCCAAGTCGAAATATTCAAGAGATTTCCCTATCCGCTCAAGGTTTATTGGCCGAATCCTCGCCCAAAAACATTGATATTATGCTCAACAGTTTCTCCGCTTATAAAGATAAACATCATTGTACTAGACTAACTACCCACCGCTTCCAACTGATTTCTTTCGGTAAGAATGATCTATTTCCTGGCAAAAAATCGATTAAAATCTCAGATATAAACCCAACCGACTTGCTTCTTTTAGATGAAATTTATCAAGAGCTTTGTAAAAATCAAGTTGTATTAAACTATCTAAGGGATGTACGAATCATTGAAAGTTATCAAGAACTTCTCGATTCTCTGAAAAAAAGCCATAAATCAACTATCCTGCCTGATTTTTGCCAATTTAATTCACTCTTGAATTATCCAGCATCGATAATACCTATACAGGATGTCAACGAATATGGAGTCTATCTGCACGTCCCTCATTTTAGCGAGCTATTAATATTAGGAGAAAGTTTGGTTAGAAGTTTTCGCATCGATCAGGATGATTTAGCAATTTCCCCTCAACCGAATCTTATTTTTGCCAGCGATACTTTGCCAACGAAAAATATACTCAGAGTTGGAATTCAACGGGATTCGATCGGACAGTTTATCGCCAGCTATGGAGTTAAATATGTTTTCGATCTACAGCGAGAGTCCAACGAACAACCAATTTTTCAGAAAAATATCGAGATCGATCGAAATTTTACCTTACAGATCGTTGAATTCGCTTGTGGTGAACAAATGAATCAACAAATGAAAAGAGGAGATTTAGATATTTGTATTTTAGACGATACTTCTCTTTTAAACAATGGTACTATGTTTTTTAACAATCTAAGTTTCGGTTCTAAACTAATCGGGATTGCCTCTTATAATATTTTCGGTGAAGATATGAGGATTCTGCTTCCTAAAGACTCTCCAATCACCACAGTACCAGAACTAAGAGGCAAGCGTATTTCCACCTTATTTGGTTCCAACGCGCATCGATTTATTATCACTCTTTTTAACCTGTACGGACTGGAGATCAGTCGAGATTGTCACTTAGTTAATGAAGATCCACATACGGCAAGTATGAGCTTTAGAAAAAAACAAATAGATGCCCATGTATGTTGTGATACTTTTACTTCTATTTTTCAAGAATACGTTTCAGCCAAAAAATTACCCCTAGATCAAAATTTCGGTTTAAGAATTCCTTCCCTTAGAGGCATTGTTTGTCGATCGCGGTTTCTCAAAGAAAACCCCAAACTTGTTATCGCTTACCTACAGGACTTGGTAATCGCCAATCATTGGTTTCATTCGGATTCCGCAAGAGCGATCAAGTTGTTAAACGATGTAACAGTGGTTTGTCCTGATCGGGTATTTCAGTTCTTCGCTCCTGGCTCTGGAAACCACACCGATCCCACCCTAAAACCCCAATGGTCTTGGCTATTAAAAACCCTCAATCGTAGGTTAAATGGACAATACGGTATCTCATTATTTGACGTAGATTTTTGGATGGACGATTATTTTTTACGGCTAGTCTATAATTTACTCGAACTGGATTACCATTTCCATCAGATTTCTTTTTCGAGCCAACTCTCTAATGGTTATTTTACAGAGGAAAAATTTAATCGGTACGCTCAAGTTCTATAAAAATTTTTGAGATACTTTACACCCGTTTATACCCGTCAAATTCCGAGCAAATGGTAACAGAAATTTTCGTCCAGATGATACTTTTTAAAATACAATATTTCGATAGAATTAATGTGTTATTATTTCTACACGAAGGATACCGACGATGCAATTACTCTGGTTTATCCCGACCCACGGCGACGGACGTTATCTGGGAACGGCGATCGGCGGGAGAAGCGTTACTTTCGCATATATGTTGCAGATTGCGCGTGCCGTAGACGATTTAGGCTACACGGGTGCGCTTTTACCGACCGGGCGTTCCTGCGAGGACGCGTGGATCGTCGCTTCCACCCTTGTCACGCACACGCGACAGATGCGCTTTCTCGTGGCGGTGCGGCCGGGGTTAGTTTCTCCTGGGGTGGCGGCGAGAATGGCGGCCACTTTTGATCGCCTTTCCGAGGGGCGCTTACTAATTAACGTCGTCACGGGAGGCGATCCAGTGGAATTGGCGGGAGATGGCGTACATTTAAACCATGATGCTCGCTACCGTCTAACCGATGAATTTCTAACGGTGTGGCGACAACTATTATCGAAACCGAACACGGACTTTCAAGGCGATTACCTGCGGATCGAGGGAGGAAAAGTCCTGTTTCCCCCCGTACAGAAGCCCCACCCACCCCTTTGGTTCGGTGGCTCCTCGCCCATCGCCCACGAGATCGCCGCTAAACACGTTGATGTCTATCTGACCTGGGGCGAACCCCCGTCCGCGGTGGCCGAAAAAATCATCACCGTGCGCCGTTTAGCCGAAGCCCGCGGTCGGACGCTCCGATTCGGCATTCGTTTACACGTTATCGTCCGGGAAACGGCCAGCGAAGCTTGGGAGGCGGCGGAGACATTGATCCGCTATGTAGACGAGGAAGCGATCGCCACCGCCCAAAACGCCTACGCGCGCATGGACTCGGAAGGGCAACGGCGGATGAGTCAATTGCACAACGGCAGTCGCGCCGCCTTGGAAATTAGCCCCAATCTCTGGGCCGGGGTGGGTTTGGTACGCGGGGGAGCGGGAACCGCTCTCGTGGGGGATGCGGATACGGTAGCGCGCCGTCTGCTCGAATACCGAGATCTCGGTATCGAGACGTTTATTCTCTCTGGTTATCCCCATCTAGAGGAAGCCTACCGGGCCGCCGAACTGTTGTTTCCCCGTTTACCAGTAGAGAGCGCGCCGATCCGACCCCAACCCGTTCAGGTTCTCGCTCCTTTCGGCGAGATCGTTGCCAATATCTAATTTCCGCTAGTGTACTCTCGGTTGGGGAATCACTATAGGTAGGGTTTGCTGAAAAAGCTTTTCCTAGGGGCAGGGTGTGGGGTGTGGGGTGTGGGGTGTGGGGTTTTACCTATTTTCAGGTGGTCAGTTACCTAATTTTCAGGGAAAAAGTCCAGGGATTTTCCCCCCGATCCCCGCAACGGCTGGCACTTTTTGAGGGAAAAAAAGTCTAAAAGTCTGATCCAACAAGGTTTTTAGATTTATTCAGCAAGCCCTA
>VYLQ01000222.1_pt1 | contig 18612 bp, 19 predicted proteins | sample 5115351 | NCBI WGS metagenome assembly VYLQ01 (sample SAMN12291776, study PRJNA351875) | freshwater metagenome | isolation source: freshwater lake | place: USA: Michigan, Lansing Lake | collected 2013-08-14 | reverse complement strand
TTTTGGGAAAATTGTTAGCATGGCTTATTCACATTTATTGGTGTACATTTACTTTGTTTTCTTATCTATAATATCAAATTTTGTACGACTTTTTTCCACGTTCAACACTTCTGGAATCAAGGTTATATTAGTGTTTCAATTATTTTTGAAAACAATCATCGTCTAGATTTTATTGAAGTAAAAAATACTGATGTAAAAGCCAAAATAAAATATCGTTATCATTATATGGATGAGCATAAAGCCTCAGATCACGAGACATAAACCGTTTCCTCTAAAATACGTTCTCGAATCTGGGGTTTAATATCTTCCTTGATTACTAAATCAATTTTGCGCTTAAATAAATCCTCAAGTAAAAATTTTAAATCCATATAATTATCAAAAGTTACATCTCCTTTAAATTCTACCAATAAATCTAGATCACTATTAGCTGTCGCTTCACCCCTAACAAAAGAACCAAAAACTCCTAAACTTTTAACTTGATATTTTAACTTTAGACTCTCTAGGTAGCTTTTCAAAACATCAAAGATTTGTTCAAAATCAGATTTGTTTGTTGTCATTTTAATCTCCAGGAAATATTCTCGAAATTACTTAAAAATTAACCTAAATTTTGATGAGTGCGATCGCTGCTCTTGTAGTTGAAGAACAAAACCCAACACAACCAACAGTTACTTTTTTTAACGTCAACCTAAATAAGGCAATAGAAAATCTCGCAATTAGATTGCTTCGCTATCGCTCGCAATGACAATCATAATGTACTATTTTAGCTGAAACATTCCACTAGAAGATGGCGATCTTTAGGGAATAAAAATTCGACCTACTCCCATGTAGTTGTCGAGATCAAGCAAAATCTCAATCAGACGAGTGGCACAGTTTTGCCGATAGCGGCCCTCATCAAATCGATCAGGATTCCCAATTGTCAAAATTGGTAAGGAAGTTGGCGTATTCTCTTCCCGTATTGTCTGTTCTAGAGAATCGTCTCCCTTCATATTCCGATTCGCTGTAATCAAAATCATCTGGTTGGTTTGGGCAAATTGCCAAACGACGCGATCACTACTATCCATCGGCAACCCAACTTCCTGAAAGGTGAAGAAGCGGATGGTTAATAGGTCAAGCCATCCTTCAGCCGAAAGAGTTCCCCAGAACAAAACAGCATCACCTGTTAAGTTGTAATCAATTAAGAAATTCATCATTCGGCTTCAATCCGGGCTTTCCAGGCTTGAAGTTTTGCACGAAGGGCTTCCTGACCCGGCTTCGGGGGCATCGCCGCGATCTTGGCAAATCGTTCACGATTTCGCTCTTCCCAATATTGCCGAATCTCCGCTGCTGTTTGCAGGCATTCCTGGTATTCTGCTTCAACCTCAGCGCGATGGGTATCAATATATTCTAGGGCTAAACGAATCTGCTCATCATTAAGACCGAGTTTTTCACGGATCAGCTTGGATGGGTAATGAGCCTTCCGATAGTCCATCACGTCATAAAGAGTGATGCGTGTACCTGAAATGGTCAATCCACGCTCTGTACGAATGATTGTTGCTTGCCCACCTGATGCCAGAGTCATATCGAATGCTCCTACAAGATTAACTCCATGATACCTGATAAAAAGCTCAAGCTAGATTCAGGATACTGGACTGTTTCAGCTAAAATGAGGCAAGGGAAAATCTTGCGCTTAGATTGCTTCGCTATCGCTCGCAATGACAATCATAATCTACTATTTTAGCTGAAACAGGGTATAGGTTGGCTTAATGTGCGAAACCCAACACAACCAACAGTTAACAAAAACGTTTGATTTTAATTAAGTTTTCTCAGAGGACAAAGCCATGAAACTATTTAACTCCCAAAATCTTTTAAGTGCTTCCTTATGTTCCTTATTAGGATTGTTAACGCTTTTTGCTGGTTCCTATCCTTTGGTTAAAGCACAATCAGAACCAAAGCTAGGCTGTCAAGCTACTGTTGATAAAATTCTTCAAGAAATTCGTTCTAAAGGGGTTAGAAGAGTTGAATTTAGTGTTTCTAAGGGAACGGCTAATAGTTATAGGACAGGAAATCCAACAACCAGAACTGATGTATTAGATGTTGTTCTAATCGATGATGTAGGTGCTACTACAAGTAATGGAATTGCCATCGGTAATATTTTCGCATCACCAAAGCTTTTAAATAATTGGGCTAACCAAATTGTTAAAAACTGTGGCAATACAGCTATAGTAAGTTTTTCGATATCGCAATCAGATATAAGTAGGAATTATTATATTCAACAAGATGGTACAACTATAAAAGAAAAATGCCTTCAACTAGACAATACCTCGGAAACCATTCCTTGGGGATTAGGATTACCAGTAAGTTGTGGGTAAACAATAAATATATTTTCGTCACAGAAAGCTCATGGTTCATGGATGATAAGCCGTAATAACCAGACTTCTATCGGCACTATAAATTGCTTCAACACGACGGAAACTAGAATGATTCCACCAAACTTTAATTCTATTTCCCTTGGCTGGAGCAGACCCAACAACGGTATAACCAGCATTGAACATCAATTGTTCAAAAACTTCTGCTGGCATTATTTTAGATGAAATGGGAGAAAGACCATCAATTTGATGCTTATCGAGGGTTATAACTCCCTTTATAGGTTGTAAAAATTTGATAACCAGGTAAAACTAAGCTGATACCAGCAAAACTATGTATTGTTCCTGGATAACTTTCTTCTGCATCACTACCCCCCAATCGCCAACAAAAAGAACCCAACCAAATATAAAAGCCTGGAATCAGTGCGTCCATAGAATAGGCAATATCTTTTAACTGAGGGTTAACTCCCTTTGATGATCGCTTTTTTTCGGAAACTTTTATTTTCATTATTTTAAACTTATACTCATTTAAGAACTATACCATATTTTTGTTAGCATTGACGATGACAATTATCACAATGTCCACACTTAAACCCTTTAGTGCGATCGCTGATAGGTAGGTTGGGTTGAAGCATGAAACCCAACGCTAATCAAAGATATTTGAAGGCCTTATTATCTTCAACCGTCCCATCGAACTAAGACAGTCCAAGCTTAAAAATGGCTTTTAGTTGTCAGCTAAATTTTTGGGCCAATTTCGTCAAATTGCTTCAAGAGATTTGATTGCGAACGCCACTGAAAGCGGCGTATGCGATCGCTATAGCATCTACAGCGTCATTAATAGGCATTTTTGTCAATCCGAATAAATACTTAATTTGTTCGGCCACCTCAGCTTTAGTGGCCCTACCATGGCCGAGATGACATTTCCAACTAGCTTGATGGAGGAAAATCGGTTCAATTCCCCCATCGCGGTAGCTAACTAGATTGATAATTCCCAATGCTTGCAGGACTCCACCGGCTGCCTTGATTTGCCGGTTAAAAAAGGGCATTTCCACGGCAATTTCTCCCGGTTTATATTCTGCGATTAACTCCTTTAAATCCCGTTCAATTTCGATCAAACGCTGGGCAGTAGAGAGATTTTTAGAAGTTTCGATCGTGCCGTAATCGACTAAAATCGGCATTAACTCACTATTATCCCGGAGAATAGCCCAACCGACAATCGCTAATCCGGGGTCAATACCCAACCAAGTAGTCATAGATTAAGCCAAAAAATCTTGGACGATTTGGAGGATTCTTTGGGATGCTTGTCCATCTCCAAAAGGATTAATTGCATTAGCCATGCGCTCATAGGCGATTTTATCCCTTAATAATTCTCCCGCTTCGGCTAAAATTTGCTCTGGATTTGTCCCAATTAATTTCGCTGTTCCCGCTTGTACTGCTTCCGGTCTTTCTGTGGTTTCTCGCAATACTAAAACCGGTTTTCCTAAACTAGGCGCTTCTTCTTGAATACCCCCAGAATCAGTTAATAATAAATAACAGCGTTGAATCGCCCCCACTAACTCGGCATAATCGAGAGGTTCGGTTAAAAATACCCTGGGATGATTGCCCAAAGCGGACTGTATTGGTTCTCGGACGGTGGGATTGCGATGCAGGGGTAATAATAGGGCTGTATCGGCATATTTTTCTAACAACAAAGTAAATCCTTTGATAATATCCTGTAGGGGTTCGCCCCAATTTTCCCGGCGGTGAACCGTGGCTAATAAAACCCGATAATCTGACCAATTTAAGCCCGCAATTTGACATTCTGGGGCGGTTTTGGCTACGGTTAATAAAGCATCAATAACCGTATTGCCGGTGTGGTGAATATTTCCTGTCACCCCTGATTTTTGTAAATTTTCCACGGCTAAAGTAGTGGGAGCAAAATGTAGGGTAGTCAGTTGAGAAATTAGGCGACGATTAGCTTCTTCGGGATAGGGATTATAGATATCATTAGTTCTTAATCCTGCCTCCACATGGGCGATAGGAATTTGTTGATAAAAAGCCGCTAAAGCAGCAGCAAAAGCAGTGGTAGTATCACCTTGCACAATAATTAAATCTGGTTTTATACGCTCAAAAACCGTTTCTAAACCCCGTAAACTGCGGCAAGTAATATCAGTTAAAGTTTGATGGGTTTGCATAATATCCAGATTTTCATCTGCTTTTAAAGCAAATAATTCCATCACCTGCGCTACCATTTCTTTATGCTGTCCCGTCAGAATTACATGGGTTTGAAACTGTTCCGATTCTTGAAAAGTACGAATAACGGGAGCTAATTTAATCGCTTCGGGACGAGTTCCAAGAGTAATACAAATTGATTTCAACATATTATTATCAGTTATCAGTTATCAGTTATCAGTTATCAGATGTGAGTTTTCAGGTTACTATTTACTGATCACTGAAAATCGCTTGAATTGTGCTGTTTTGTCATTTTTCACTCGTTTGAGGTTGTTGAACCATAAATTGGGGATAGAGTTGCATTTGCTTAGGATTTAAAGAAGGTCGAGAGATAGTCAAAACTTTTTGTTTAGCTAACTCTTGAGTCATGGTATCCAAAGTTTGAGCGATACGCAAATTATATTCTAATTGTTCCCCAGAAGAAAGCAGATTACTTAAGCCATCGATTAAACGTCTTAAATTCTCGCGAAATTGGGGATCACCAATTAAATCGTCGATATCGGAGGTGATTTTTTGAGTATTTTCAAAAGTCACCCTAGCGGATTCGAGAGTTTTTTGCAGCACGACAATTGTAGCAGGATCGTTAATAGTTTTAGTAATTTCTCGTAAATTATTCGATGTTTCCACCGCATTATTCAAAATAGTCTCGATATTTTGCATGACTTGTTTAGTATCAATTTCATCTAAACCTGCATTCAACCTCAGGGCGGTATTATTGAGATTATTAGCGAGACTACCAATACCTAAACTAGCTTGATTAAGATTATCGAGAGTATTAACAATTTGTCCGCGATTTTCGCTGAGAACAGCATTGAGATTAGCGACTAATTGGGAAGATTGTTGAAAAGTCCTGCTGATTTGACTGCGATTTTCCTGAACGGTATTATCTAAAGTATTGACAAAACGGGAGGCATTATTAGCCGTATTAGTGACCGAGCGACTGGTGGTAGCTAATTCCAAAGATAGACGAGAGATTTCTCTTTGGGTATTACGGATAGTCTGGGAGGTATCATCGGATAAACGGGCGATTTTTTGAGCTGCTATAGCGGTATTTTTGGTGACATCATTAAGATTACCCACAAATTCAGGACTGGTAAAAGTATCCACTAAACGACCAACACTAGACATTAATTGTGTTCCTGTTGTCCCCTGTAAACGAGTATTATTACAGAGAATTAACTGTTGATCACAGTCGGGACCCAGAGGGTCGAGATTTTTGGACTCAGCACTTAAAGAAACTAAGGGAGTGATATCGATGGCTGCCTCCCCAATTAATCCGGAAAGATTGGTAGTAACAGTTACCTTCCTAGGCATAACTAAAGTAGCAGAAGCAATCTCGGCAATAACCTCCACTTGATTACTCCCTGGGATAAAACTCGTAATTCTTCCCACTCTCACCCCGCGAAAACGCACCGGCGCCCCGACTTGTAACCCTTCCACGTCGGCAAACTCGAAGATTAATTGATAGGTTCTTTGACCAAATCCCCCCCCGCGAACCCAGATAGCGAGCGCCCCAAAGACTAATAATCCGCCTAGGGCAAACAAACCTAGTCTTCCTTCCCGTAAAGCTCGCGAACTCTGCATGATTTTTCTCTCATTCTCGATAGTTCTTAATTTAGCTTAATCTAGCTTAAACGATTGTCCTAATCGGGCCTGCAATGCTGGCGCTAAAAAATTGCCGAATCATGGGATGATCGGTACGATCGATATCTGCCACTAATCCCTGCCATTGCACTTTTCCCTGATAGAGAAATACTACTCGATCGGCGGTGCGTCGGATGGTACTTTGTTGGTGAGAAACCATCACATAAGTGTTTGCAGACCCCGATTTTTCATGGAGAGTCCGCACTAGATCTTCAATGATTGTGGAAGCTATCGGGTCTAATCCAGCCGTAGGTTCATCATATAGCAGTAATTCGGGATTATCGGCCTGATTATCAGGATTAGTGATAATAGCGCGGGCAAAAGCCACCCGTTTACGCATTCCTCCCGATAGTTCCGAGGGATAAAGGTCACTAATTCCCTTTAAACCGACCATTTCTAGGCTTTTTTCCACTAATTCCCTAATTCTGGCTTTTTTTAACTTAGTTTGTTCATAGAGATAAAAACCGACATTTTCGCCGACGGTGAGAGAATCAAACAGGGCCGTTTGTTGAAAAACTAAGGAAGTTCGCATCGCTTCTCGACCATCTTCTAGCAATCCCTGACGCAATTGGCCTTTAATATAAATTTCTCCGGCATTTATCCCCGTTAATCCCGCAATTACTCGTAAAATCGTTGATTTTCCCGTTCCCGACGGACCGATAATTACCAGGGCCTCCCCTCGATAAATGGTTAAATCTAAACCGTCGAGAATAACATTATCCCCGAATCTTTTCGATACTCCTCTCAATTCAATTAACGGCTCTTTCATCGTCGCTTAATTATCCTTTGACCTCTGGAATTTTAGGGAGATGGGGAAGTGGGGTGTATTTTCAGTGAACAGTCAACAGTAATCAGTAATCAGTAAACAGTAAACAGTAATCAGTGAACTGAACTCTGATAACTGAATAACTGGGGAGCATCTCACTTATGCAAGTGAGTAATTATGCTTATCGCTAAAACTTGCTTCTGGTAAGGCTTTCAAAATAGCTTGACATAAAACTTAATTTAGGAGTTACAAAGGTGAGATGCTCCCGATAACTGGATAACTGACCTCTGATAACTGATATAGTCATTTCAATTAAGATTGAGAATATCAATCCCAGAGTTCATAAGGATTTTGTCGGTCTAGACTGTATCAGACTTATCTGAAATGACTATAACTGATAACTGATAACTGATAACTGATAACTGATAACTGATAACTGATAACTGATAACTGATAACTGACTCGATTCTGGCTGCTATAGTAGAAAAGCACCCATTGCTGAAGATATCTGAGGTAGATTGCCGTGACTATTGCTTTAGACCAACTGCTCACCCCCGACATTTTTCGACCAGCGCGTTATTTGGGCAACGAGTTAGGTGCTAAACATAAAGAATGGGCAAGTGCGGTGGTTCGTTGGGTGTTAACCTATCCAGAAGTGTACGAAGTGGGGGCATCTAACCTCGGCCATATTATCCTCTACAATATCCTCAATGCTCAACCCCGCCAACTCTGCGATCGCACTTATTTACCCGCACCGGATTTAGCCCAAAAACTCAAACAGACAAAAACCCCCTTATTTGCCCTAGAATCCCGTCGTTGCCTCACCGATTTTGATATTCTGGGTTTTAGTCTCAGTTACGAGCTAGGAGCCACCAATATTTTAGAAATGCTCGACTTAGCGGCAATTCCCTTGACTTGGAGAGCAAGAGACTCAGGTAACTATCCGCTAATTTTTGCCGGGGGACAAACTGCCACCTCTAACCCCGAACCCTACGCCGACTTTTTTGATTTTATCGCCCTTGGTGATGGCGAAGAATTATTGCCAGAAATCGGTTTAATTTTAGAAGAAGGTAAACTAGCTAATCTAAGCAAAGAAGAACTATTACTAGATTTAGCCCAAATTCCGGGGGTATATGTGCCGCGTTTCTACGATGTCACCCCAGGGGGTGCAGTTATCCCCAATCGTGACGATGTACCGCAAAGAATTTTACGCCGGGTAGCCACTCCCATCCCAGCCTATTCTATCGGTTTAGTTCCCTTCGTGGAAACAGTTCACGATCGCCTGGTGGTGGAAATTCGTCGCGGTTGCACTAGGGGATGTCGTTTCTGTCAACCGGGGATGTTAACCCGTCCCGCACGGGATGTGCAACCGGAAGCAGTAATCGAATCGATTGAAAAAGGAATGCGAGCGACGGGATATAACGAATTTTCTTTATTATCTCTCAGTTGCTCCGATTATCTAGCTTTACCTGCCGTGGGTATGGAGATTAAAAACCGTCTCCAGAATGAGAATATCTCTCTATCCTTACCCAGTCAAAGAGTCGATCGCTTTGACGAAAATATTGCTAACATAATTGGGGGCAATCGTCAATCAGGTTTAACCTTTGCACCGGAAGCGGGAACCCAACGAATGCGCGATGTGATTAACAAAGGGTTAACCAACGAAGAATTACTCAGAGGGATAAAAACTGCCGTCGAACAGGGTTGGGATAAGGTCAAACTCTATTTTATGATCGGTTTGCCCGGGGAAACCGATGTGGATGTGATTGGTATCGCGGAAACGCTGCGCTGGTTGCGTCGGGAATGTCGTTTACCGAAGCGGAAACCCCTCGATTTTACCCTAACTATCTCTAATTTTACGCCCAAACCTCATACCCCCTTCCAGTGGCATTCCGTCTCGACGGCCGAATTTATCCGCAAACAGGAGTTATTAAGACAGGAATTCCAAGGTATGAGAGGGGTAAAAGTCAATTATACCGATGTCCGCATCTCCGCCATGGAAGATTTTATCGGTCGCGGTGACAGAAGTTTAGGGAAAGTGGTGCTGCGCGCTTGGCAATTGGGAGCCGGGATGGATGCTTGGTGGGATAATACAGAAAAAGCCTATCAAGCATGGTCACAGGCGATCGAAGAATCCGGTTTAACTTGGAAATATCGTCAGGTAGAACAGGGAGAATGGAATATTTTTGCCGATGCAGACAAAGATATTTTAGAGCGTCCTTTGCCCTGGGATCATCTGGATACCGGTATCGATAAAAAATGGCTCCAGGAGGACTTAAAACGCGCCCTAGACGCGGCAACAGTCCCCGATTGTTCCTTTGAGGGTTGTTCCCATTGTGGCGTTTGTAGCGTCGATTTTGGTCATAATATCGTTATTGAAGCGCCTACGATTCCCGCTTTTGCCGGACATTTTCAACCTAATCAAGAACGCGCCCAAAGAATTCGGGTTTGGTTTGGCAAAATTGGCGAAATAGCTCTAGTTAGCCACTTAGATCTGGTGCGTTTATTTGATCGCGTCGTCCGTCGGGCTGCTATTCCCATTTCCTTTACCGGTGGATTTCACCCCGGTCCGAGAATTTCGATCGCAAATGCCTTATCCTTGGGAGCAACCAGTAGCGGTGAGATTGTCGATTTTGAATTGACAAAAGTGATGGATTTAGAGAGGTTTAAACAGCAATTAAGAGCGCAATTACCCGCAGATTTACCGGTTTATCAGGTGGAAGAAATTCCCTTAAATGCTCCAGCTGCCACCCGTTTGTTGGAAAAAGCCGAGTATTTGCTCACTTTTAATAGTGAGGGAATTGACTGCCAACAATGGCAAAATTGGATCGAGGCAATTAAGCAAGCAACGGTGATGGAACGGGAAAAAACCACCAAATCTGGCAAAAAAGTCACGATTAATCTGCGAGAACAATTATATGAATTAGAGTTAAAAACTGTTGACAAACAAGCCGTTTTGTGCTATGTGGGCAGTTGTCGCAATGATGGCACTTTACTGCAGCCCGATCATATCGTCGAGATGTTAGAAAGGGTTTCTGGCCAAGAAATTTCGCTGCTTAATTGCCATCGTCAGCGCTTGATTTTAGGGGCTTAACCATCGTCAAGTGTTCCCTGTATACTAACCCCAGAGAGTCAGCTAATCTTGATCGACTAATTCTAAGGAATCATCAATCAAAGCTGGCCGATAATTTTGAACAACCATCGGTAAAAAAGCCCCTCTTAAACCCTTTTTTATTCTCTCGGCCGTTTGATCAAAAACCACAAATAAAGGATGAATTTTTTCTGCACCTTCACTAAACATATGTTGTTCTCTGGGGGGCATTAACCATTCATATTCTTTATCTAAACATATTTGGGTTTCGCGCCAGCGTTTCAACAAATCAGAGAAATCTTCCCCCGGACGATGGATAAAAATCAGGATTTCTGAACCTAATTTAATTTTCCATTCTGGATCACACATCAGAATAACCAAATCACAGGCTAATTGTACCGTCTTTCTAGATTCCAGGGCAGAAGATGGACGAATTCTGACCAAGGGCAAGGGAATAGTAATTAAACTCTCTTCAGGACGACGCAGACTAGGAATTAACTCTAAATAAGGGCGATATTGTCGCAATAATTCGATCGCCCCCTCACGACAGCTGTATTCCGCTAATAAAGTTTCGTAAGACACAGATTCACCTAATCAAGTAAAAGGAGATGAAAATTAAAATCTTGCTGATTTCAAGCTACTGGCAATAGTCACTGATCACTGATCACTGATCAACTTATCCCAAGGCATCGAAGATTTTAAACATGGGCAGGTACATAGACAGAAGAATAATTCCCACCATCCCCGCAACACCAACCATCATCAAAGGTTCAATGATACTGGTTAAAGCTTTAACGGCCTGTTCCACCTCATCTTCGTAGAAATCCGCCACTTTCATCATCATGGCATCTAATTCTCCCGTTTCCTCGCCAATACTAATCATTTGAATCGCCAAAGGTGGGAAAACATTGGCTTTTTGTAGGGCCAAACTCATCATTCCCCCCTGTTGAATTTCCGCCTTGGCACCGGCGATCGCATTGGCAATTACCTGATTACCCACCGTATTAGAAACGATGTCGAGGGAACTTAAAATCGGGACACCAGAACGGGTCAGAGTCCCAAAAACCCGGCAAAATCTAGCCACAGCCGACTTTTCATTCAAATCACCAAAAAGAGGCATTTTAAGGAAAAAGTGGTCAATTTGTAGACGACCGATCGGGGTTTTGTAATAGCGACGTAGTAAAAAAACCGTGGCAGCAATGGTAACAATCGGAATTAAAATTAACCAACTACGCATCACACTACTTAAAAAGAGCATAAATTGCGTTAAGGCCGGTAGTGGCACCTTTAAATCGATGAAAATTTTCGCAAATACTGGAATTAAAAAGATCGTCATCCCGAAAAACACAATTACCGCCAAAATTCCCACCGCTACTGGATAGGTCATCGCCGATTTAATCTGGTTTTTCAAGCGGGCCATATCTTCCAAAAGTTTCGAGAGACGGTTCAGCACTTCATCGAGTACCCCCCCCGTCTCTCCAGCTTCGACCATACTGACATAAAGTTCATCAAAACATTCGGGATGTTTGGCCATCGCTTCCGATAACGGACTCCCTTGCTGTACCTCAGCGCTAATCGCTTGCAGGGCTTTTTTCATCTTGAGGTTACCGCATTGATCCCCCAAAACTCCCAAACATCTCACGATCGCCACACCAGCATTAATCATCACCGAAAATTGACGGGAAAAAACCGCTTTATCTTTGATGGAAATGCTCGTAAACATCAACTTTAAACCAGAAAGATCGATCTCTCCTACCGCTTTTTTGACTTTACCGACGGCGGCATATTTCGCCTTCAGCATCATCCGGGCCTGTTCGGGAGACATAGCTTCAACTTTCTCTTGGAAAACTTTTCCAGAGCTGCTTTTAACTTGTGCGACAAAAGTAGGCATAGGACAAATCAGTTATCAGTTATCAGTTATCATTTATCATTTATCAGTTCACTGTTTACAGCAAAAAACTTCCCACTTCCCACTCTCCCATAAGGGGATACAGCTATTAGGGATCGGATTTGAGTTTTCAGTTCACTGTTTACTGATCACAGCAGCAGTCTGACGGAGTAGTGGCTTAGATGTGTAATTAATTGTGCTTAGATACTTAAACAGGATTTAGTATTAAATCCGGGCTTTAGTTTTAGCGTTAGCGCTGGCCCCAGCGATAAGACGTTGTAATTCATCGGGTTTGCCGCTTTTAGAAATGGCCTCTTCCAACGAGACAACACCCCTAACAACTAAATTAGCTAATCCCTGTTCCATGGTTTGCATTCCTAACTTCATTCCCGTTTGAATTGCTGAATAGACTTGGGGGGCTTTTCCTTCGCGTATTAGGTTGGCGATCGCTGGAGTTACCACCATGATTTCCTGTACCATTGCCCGACCAAATTCCCCCGGTTTAGGATTTTTTTTCTTGACTAGGTTTTGACTAAAAACTGCTAGTAGAGAATTGGATAACATGGCGCGAATTTGTGCCTGTTGGTTAGCAGGAAAAACGTCAATAATCCGATCCACTGTTCCCGCTGCCGAGCTAGTGTGTAGGGTTCCGAAGACTAAGTGACCGGTTTCCGCCGCCGTGATTGCCAAACTAATTGTTTCTAAATCCCGCATTTCTCCCACAAGGATAATATCAGGATCTTCCCGTAAAGCGGCTCTTAATGCGTTAGCAAAACTCTTGGTATCTTCTCCTTTTTGTCGTTGGTGAAACAGGCTTTTTATATTAGGGAAAACGTATTCAATTGGATCTTCTACAGTTAAAATATGCTCGGAACGAGTCCGATTAATTAAGTCTAAAATTGCCGCTAAAGTGGTAGTTTTACCTGAACCTGTTTGCCCAGTTACGAGAATTAATCCCCTCGGTCTTTCCGATAATTCCCGCACTACTTCTGATAAATTTAATTGTTCAAAGTTAGGAATTTTAGAGGACAAAGCCCGTAAACAAGCTGCATAAGCCCCCCTTTCTTTATAAACATTGACCCTAAATCTTGCCAATCCTTTCACCCCGTATGAACAGTCTAATTCCCAATTCTGCTCTAACTCTTTTCTTTGAGTATTATTGAGCATACTAAAAATCAATTTCTGACAATCTTGCGGGGTTAAAGATTCTTGATTAATCGGGGCGAGTTTGCCACTAATGCGAAAATAGACCGGCGCACCAGACTGAATGTGCATATCGGAACCGCCCATCTCGACCAATTGTTGCATTAAATCTTCGATCATTAATTCCATAAGTTAAACCCCATCTATAAGGTAAAATCAGTGAACAGTAACCAGTAACTATTGAAAAGACATTGGGAAAGTGCTATTTAAGACTACTCACTTAATACTCCTTACTTAAAACTCAAATCTCATAACTGATAACTGATAACTGAAAAACTGTCTTAATCACTAAATCGCGGTGTCATACAATAGGGACAATCGAGCCATTCTGGTTGTAGTTCGGCGCGACAACCACGACAGATTAAACCGCTTTTCCGTTTGGCTTTTAGTTCCGCTTCCAGACCAGAATCGGTAAATGTCACCCGTTCCACTTCTTCGAGGGTGGTGTAACCCTCGCGCACCAGATTTAAACTGTAGGCTAGGAGTGTCACCATGCCCTCATCGACGGCCGCCTCCTTAATGCGATCGGTGGTTGCCCCTTGGTTAATTAACTGCTGTAGTCGTTCACTATTCTGCATTACCTCATAGACACCGACGCGACCTTTATAACCGCTGCCGCTACACTTAACGCAGAGATTGCCCTGTTTTCGTGCCTGTTGAATTTCTTCTATGGTTAGGGTATTAGCCTTATAAAAGGTCACTTCCCGTTCATTGGCGGCGGCAAGACCAAAACGGGCCAATTCCTCTTGGCTGGGGTGATAGGCGAGCCGACACTCGGTACAGACGCGCCGCACGAGACGCTGGGCTAAGACTCCCAAGAGAGAACCAGAAATCATAAACGGTTCAACCCCCATCTCATCGAGACGAGCGATCGCACCTGCGGCATCGTTGGTGTGTAGGGTAGTTAGGACCAAGTGACCGGTTAAGGCGGCCTCGATCGCTGTTTTGGCCGTTTCCTTGTCCCTAGTTTCTCCCACCAGAATCACATCCGGGTCTTGTCGCATGAATGCCCGCAAAATCGAGGCGAAATCCATGCCTTTTTCGCGAATTACCTGCACCTGGGTGATGCCTGGTAGAGAATATTCGATCGGGTCTTCGGCGGTACTAATATTGACCCCAGGGTGATTTCTTTCGGCTAACACCGAGTATAAAGTGGTGGATTTCCCCGAACCGGTGGGGCCTGTAACCAGCAACAGACCAAAAGGATGACTGGCCAAGTCTCGGACGATTTGCAGAGTCTTTTGAGCGGTGATCAGTTTATCTAAACCCAACTGGGTAGCCGAGTTGTCGAGAATCCGTAAACAGACTTTTTCCCCGTAGCGACTGGGCAGGGTATTAACCCGAAAATCCACTTTCCGCCCTCGATACACCCGCCGAATTTTACCATCTTGGGGAAGACGACGTTCGGCGATATCGAGATCGGCCATGATTTTAAAACGGGCAGTGACCGCCGGGGTAATTTTTTTCGGCAGTGGATCAAAAGCTTGATGAAGAACTCCATCTTTGCGAAAGCGAATTTTCAGGAATTCTTCTTGGGGTTCGATGTGAATATCGGAAGTCCCTTCCTGTAGGGCTTTAGCTAGAATTTTATTGACGAGGTTGATGACGGGAGCTTGATTAGCTTCCCCTTCTCCGAGATCATCGGCCACTTCATCGTTAGCACTCCCGGAGGCCACATCAATATTGCCGACAATATCGGTGAGATCCGAGAGTTTTTCCAGTTCTTTTTCTTTTTGGAGTCGGGCTTTTTCCTGTTCTAGCTCCGATTGAGCCGAGTGGAATTTTTCCAGTAATCTTTCATAATCTTCGCTGGTAATCACCAAACGCTGTAAACCTAACTCCCTGGGGCGGAGGATACGATTGATATCGTCGGTAGCCTCTAGGTTGTCGGGATCGACCATGGCTATCAAAATCGCGGCTGGCTCTCCTTCGATCTTTCGCAGGGGGATGAGACGATAGCGACGACAAAGATCGATCGGAATCAAAGAATCGATCAATCGGGCTATTTCCAGTCCATCCAAATCGGTTAATTCGGGGTCGATCGATTCGACTCCGTAAAGAATTTTTAATTCAAATAACTGGTTTTTCTTATACTGTCGCTGTAAATCCGGGGGCAAAGGGCGCCCGGTTAGTTTTTGTAATATTTCTACTAGCGATCGTCCCGATTTCCGTGTTTCCACTAGGGCCTGTTGCATTTGCTCGGCACCGATATAGCCCGACTGCACCAACTTGTTACCAAAGGGGGAAAAGTAGTTGCGTAGGGCAACGGCACGGGTTTTCTTGGAAGAAAATGTCATAGAAGATTCTGAACCTCTCCACTACCCTTAAATGTTCCCAATTCTACTGGTAAAATTGCATTCTAGCAAAAATTTTTCTAGATCACCGATTATCTATCGAGGTCGCTCGGACCGCTGCTAACCTGTTGACTATCTAGGGTTTGCGGCAAAAAGTTTTTCGGTGGGGGTAGGAGTCTCCGAGTCTCCGAGTCAGTAGCCGGTCGTTTCAGGCTTTGTTGCCCTTGTTTTTTTTTGTACCAAGCTATGTACTATAAGAAGGATAATGCCAGGTTTTTGAAAGTCCCAATCCTATTTTCGCAGCATGAACATCGGATTTTAACAGGTCAAAAGCCTTATTTTCAAAGGGTTTTACCATTATTCAGCCAACCCTATCTAGGGTCTGCTGAATAAATCTAAAAACCTTGGACTTTTTCTCTGAAAATTAGGTAATTGACCAGATGAAAATTGGTAAAACCCTACACCCTACACCCCACACCCCACACCCTACCCCCACGAGAAACTTTTTCAGCATACCCTATCTAAATTACTCGTTAAGATTGCAGGGGAGCGCCAGAGAAGGGCGCGCCGGAGCAGGGAGATGGGGAAGTGGGGAAGTGGGGAGTTTTTTGCTGTAAACAGTGAACAGTAAACAGCAATCAGTGAACTGAAAACTCACATCTGATAACTCACATCTGATAACTGATAACTGATAACTGATTCAAGACCGACGACCGACTCCTAGATCTAGTTACGGATATTGTCCACAAAATGTTACATTAAGGGTTAAACCTTGATTATTAGCTGGTACTTAAAGACCAAAATTAGCAGTAAATGGTCATATATTGCCAAATTCCCCACTAAAATTGTATACTATGAGTGCAGAACCAAATACCTCAGCAATTTTCGACGAAAACCAAGAATCCTTTCCTAATTCCCCTGAATCCCTTGCAACTGAATCAGAAACCAGTGTCACCGATGAAGTCAAAACGGTGACGGACCGGGCCGCCTCTAGCGAGGAATTTTCCTTTCTAGGCTCCATGACTATCGATGCTCTACAAGAGGAAATTGATACTCTCAAACAGCAGTTAGAGGAGCAAACCCAACAGGTTGATGCCTACAAGAAACGCTATATCACTCTAGCGGCCGAGTTCGACAATTTTCGCAAACGCACAGCCAAGGAAAAAGAGGAACTGGAAACAAAAATCAAGGGCAAAACCCTGATGGAAATTCTTGGCGTGGTGGATAATTTTGAGCGCGCCCGTACTCAAATTAAACCGGCTAATGATGGCGAGATGGGTATTCACAAGAGTTACCAAGGAGTCTATAAAACCTTAGTGGACAGTCTCAAGCGTTTAGGCGTTTCCCCCATGCGTCCAGAAGGTCAACCCTTTGACCCCACCTACCACGAAGCGATGATGCGGCATTACACCGATGAACATCCCGAAGGCACGGTGGTGGAGCAGTTAGTGCGAGGATACACTCTCGGAGAACAGGTTTTGCGTCATGCTTTGGTAAAAGTGGCCGCCCCCAAAGAGGCGGATCCTAACGCCGATCAGTTAGAATCTACTTCCATTCCATCACAGGAATCCGTCTAAAATCCCGATGGGGATTAAACTGGTTTGAGGGCTAGGTATTAGCTGGTAGGGCCTGTATTCCCTCCCTATCCCCTATTCCCACTGAAAGACTTTTTCTCTCTTTACCTAGGGTTTGCGGCAAAAAGTTTTTCGTGGGGGCAGGGTGTGGGGTGTGGGGTGTGGGGTGTAGGATTTTACCCATAAGAGCCAAAGATATTATCCAACAAGGTTTTTAGATTTATTCAGCCAACCCTATTGATCTTTTAATTAAAAACGCTTCTATCCCCAAGGTTTTTGCTCCTTGGTAGTCCTCTTTTTTACTATCGCCAATATGCCAAGCTTGTGCGGGGGAACAATCATGTTTTTGCAGGGCGATTTGAAAAATTTCAGGATCGGGTTTAGCGACTCCTGCATGGGAAGAAATCGTGATCGATCGAAAAAAATATTCTAAGCCTAATTCTGCCAAAACTTGGTAGATACGACTATCAAAATTAGAAATAATGCCCAACTCGATCCCCTGAATCTGCCAGAGTCTTAAAGCGGGAATGACATCCTCGTACAGCACCCAAGGCTCGGCCGTGGCAAAATGATGATAAAGTTCGCCAAAAAAAGCCTCAAAATCGGGAAATCTTTCCAGATAACCTAATTTATTAAAAACTGCCCCAGTCAGCGATCGCCACCAGCGATACTCTAACTGAGGAATTTGTGCCGGTTCAACATCAGGAAAAGCTAGGGGTGGAGAATTGGGGAAAATAGCCAAGAAAGATTGTTCTAGACTCTCTGCAGCCACCTCTACCCCAAAATCCGCCGCTATTTGGCTATAAATTGCTCCGACACTGCCTTTTACCCCAAAAAGAGTACCCACAGCATCGAGAAAAATAACTTGCGGTTTCTGCATGAGAGTTTTGTCTATAACGGTGGAACTGAGGTTTTTAGGGTCGGTCCTTTAGGTGGCCTAACACACCTAAACAATTGCTCATCGAAAATTTTGGGTCTGAAACCCCGTCGTTCTACGACGGCTTTACTGTTAAATATTAACACATTTACGAAATATATGCTAAAATGCTCCCCATGGAAAAAGCCTATTCTTACCGATTTTACCCCACACCAGAACAAGAGTCGCTATTGCGGCGCACTTTGGGCTGTGTAAGATTAGTTTACAATAAAGCTCTCCATCTCAGAACACAAGCATGGTACGAAAAGCAAGAAAGAGTAGGCTACGCTCAAACTTCTTCAATGCTAACCGATTGGAAAAAGCAAGAAGAATTCGACTTTCTCAATGAAGTAAGCTGTGTACCTTTGCAACAAGGGTTAAGACATTTACAAACAGCTTTTACCAATTTCTTTGCTGGTCGTACTAAGTATCCTAACTTTAAGAAAAAACATCAAGGAGGAAGTGCCGAATTTACTAAATCTGCTTTTAAATTTAAAGACAAACAAATCTATTTAGCTAAATGCACAGAACCTTTACCAATTCGCTGGTCAAGACAAATCCCAGAAAGCTGTGAACCAAGCACAGTAACAGTCAGATTACATCCCTCAGGACGTTGGCATATCTCAATAAGATTTGATGACCCAACGATTAAGCCTCTACCAGTAACAGATAAAGCCATCGGA
>VYLQ01000205.1_pt1 | contig 18801 bp, 14 predicted proteins | sample 5115351 | NCBI WGS metagenome assembly VYLQ01 (sample SAMN12291776, study PRJNA351875) | freshwater metagenome | isolation source: freshwater lake | place: USA: Michigan, Lansing Lake | collected 2013-08-14 | reverse complement strand
TCTGTTAGATCTACAATATATTTTTTCTTCGGCATTTTTTTGTCTGAAGTTGGATAACTTCTTCCAGATTAGCTCTTTTTTTATCCCTCAAAACAAAATTGATGCTCTACTAGAGGGATAACCAAGAAAAAATACGGCAGTTATCTTAATGACGAGGCAGTAGGCAAAATGAAGTTATACTTTATTTTTCTGAGAAAACCTGTCAGAGCCAATGGAATGTCTATAGTTAAAGCCTATTAAAATTAATCATTATGCTCACCTCTTATCAGGAACTACAAAAAGAACTTAGTTTGTCGTTACACGACTTAAATAGTTTTGCCGACAAATTCCAGGAAAGTTATGATATTATAGTATCTTCAAACGAAATCAATGAGAATCACGGTGTTGGGGTTCTTTTAAAGAGAATTTTCCCTGATACCAGTGGCATAGTCTCCTTACGAACCACCAATCTCTACGATGGACAGCAGGAATTTGGCGTTCAGAATTTTTGTCTAGATGTGCGCGGTTGTTCCTACGGGGAAATTTTAGTAAAAATCCAAAATTTATTTATTTATTTATTTAAAACCGAAAAGAGTCCTAGTAATTCCCTACTTTATCGAAGATTTTTTTGTAGCCACAGCGATTAAATCTCTCTTTCAAGTCCCGGTTTGTACCTACCTGATGGATGATCAGAATGTCTATGTTGATGGCGTTGACGATGAAGCCGTTCAGAAATTAATCGATAATAGTGATCTAATTTTAGGCATTTCTAAGCCCCTTTGTCAAGCCTATAGCAAAAAATACGAAAGGAAAATTTGGTTTGTACCGCCCCTAGTAGAAAGTTATTTAATGCCCCCAGAAATTACCACACCCGATTCTATGGCAAGAGGGATTTTGATCGGTAATATCTGGTCTCAGACTTGGCTAGAAAATCTAAGGCAATTATGTCGAGAATCCCAGATAAAATTAGATTGGTATGGCAATCCTAGTCGTCAATGGTTGCAATTCCAAGAAGTAGAGTTAGAAAAAGATGGTATTTTCTTTAAAGGTTACTGCAGCCAAGATGCTCTCATCTACTACTTACGTCAAGCCCCTTTTGCAATCGTTCCCACCGCCAGTTCTGAAAACGAGCAAGAGCGTCCCGAATTCGCCTGTTTGAGTTTGCCTTCCCGCATTCCCTTTATTACCGCCGTTGCTAATACTCCGATCATCATTGTTGGTCGTGAAGATAGTGCCGCCGCTCAGTTCGTCAAAGAATTCGACCTAGGAACTGTCTGTGATTATAAAGCTCAAAGCTTATTAGCAGAAATAGAGAAACTGCGAATAGAAAGCAATCAACTGCGGTTCCGTTATTCCAGTCAAAAATTAGCCAAAAGCTTAAAAGCCGATCATTTTGATGATTGGCTCTGGAGATCGTTAGAACAGGGAAAACCCATCGATAATCGCTTTGAACAATTCGAGAAAAATAGCCTTAAGTGCAGTGTGATCGTTACCGCTAGTGAAGTCAATCAAAGTCACGGGACAGGAGCCTTGGTCAGAAGAATCTTTCCCGATGATAGCGAGATTATTTCTATCCGTTCCGATAATCACTATGGTGGTGAACAACAATTTGGGGTCTTAAGCTTCCATCTTGACCATAAGAAAATGTCGCGACCAGCGATATTTCAATCAATTCTACAAACTCTCGGACACCATCAAGTCCAAAAAGTTTTTTGTGTCCCTTATTACGCCAGCGATATTCTGACATCGATCGCTATTAAGGAATTATTTAACGTTCCCCTTGCCACCTACATCATGGACGATCAGAATATCTGCGTTCAGGAGATTCCCGATGCTTTAATGAAAGAGTTTTTAAGCAAATGTTCCGTTCGTTTTGCCACCCATCCCGAACTCCGCGACGCTTACGAGAATAAGTACGGCTACAAATTTTGGCTCCTACCGGCGATCGTTCCCCACCGTCTCATTAATAGTGAAGTTGCCGAAGTTTCTCCCCAACGCTGTCAAGAAAAATGGGGAGCTTTATTAGGGAGCATTTGGAGTCCCCAATGGTTTCAATCTCTTTTAGAGAGTATTCAAGGGGCAGGGATTAAACTAGATTGGTATGGCAATTCTAACTATTATTGGCTCAAAGAATCTGCAGCAGAATTAGAAAAATGGGGACTTTATAGCCAAGGACTTTATCCCGAAGAACAACTAGGACAACAACTACAAGCATATCCCTTTGTTATTGTTCCCACGGGAACCATGGACGAAAGAGATGATCGGACAGAATTGTCTCGCCTTAGTTTACCCGGCCGGATTATTTTTAACCTGGCCACCGCTAACACCCCAGTAATTCTTTTAGGCAGTAATAAAACCTCGGCAGCTAACTTTATTAATCGCTTTCAAATTGGTGTGGTTTGTGATTATACACATGAAAGTTTGGCAGCAGCCGTGGACTACGTTCTTAAACCAGAAAATCAGCAAAGAATGCGAGAAAATGCCGTTAAAGTAGCGGACAAATTCTCCGATCAAGGTATTGATCAATGGGTGTGGCAGTCCCTAGAAAAAGAACAAGCAGCCGATGACAGATTTGAAGCGATTTTACCTCGATCGCCGAAGGAAATCGTCTTTATCCGTCAGGATCTATTAGTTCCCGAAACTAACCGAGAAATTAATCAGGTTCCCTCTAAACCTTAATCCTCTATACCTAAAATATACCCCATGATTAAACAATTATTAGCCAAAAATAAAATAGTTCAGCGAGTTAAAGCAGTCAAAGATTTATTTCTAGAAAAACTTGATTCACTCAGTCATGTCCAATTTGACCAACTCCAAAAACTGGAAAAACTGGACAAACTTAATCAGCTTGATCCCTTAGATTTTAAGATTGAGCAACTCAATAACTCCACGGAGCAAATCCGACAAGAAAATACAGAAACCAAGCGAAAGGCTGATTTATTACTGGAAAATCAAGCCTTTTTGCTCAAGTTTTCCGTCGATATAATTAAAAATATTCAAGTATTGACGGAAAAACTCCAGACAAATCACAGCGAATCTCAAAAACAGCAGGAATTGACTCTCGAAACTTTCCAAAAAATAGCCAGCGATGTGCGACAAGACTCCCAAAAACATAGTGATTTAATTATCGAGTCTTTCCAGAGAATTTATGAAGCTTACCAACAGCAAAGCGATGCTATTTATCAAACTTTTCAAGCATTTCAAGAAGAAACTCGAGAACGTTTTCAACTTAATCAACAAGTGCTAAGTCAAGTTTATGAAGATATTCATAATTATAAATTTAAGGTTGTCACTAATCAATCAAATTTTCAAGGGATTGAAGTTGAATTGATGTGTTATTTATATTCCTACCTTCCCTATCCTTCTGCCTTAGATATTGGAGCCAATCAGGGGGATGTAACAGAACGACTATTACAAACAGGCTATGAAGTTTATGCCTTTGAACCGTTTTTACCCGTTGTCGAAAAATTAAAAAATCGTCTATCTAATTTCTCTAATCTTCACGTTTTTCCTTTAGCATTAGGAGCGATAAATGAGGAGAGGGAGCTTCACTTAGTTGGTGATCAAAATCTGGTTAATGACCCGAATAGTCAACCCCTTTATCCTGATGCTGACTATACTCTACTGAGCAGTATTAACATCCATTCGTTACCAGAAGGAATGGTCTTTACAGAAACAGTCCCTATTACGGTGACAACTCTGGAAACCTTACATCAGCAACAGCAGGTTCCCTCGGAAGTTGGTTTGGTAAAAATTGATACCGAAGGTTTTGATTTAGAAGTGATAAGAGGTATGGGTGACTATCGTTATCCTGTGGTAGTTGCTGAGTTTTGGGATCAAAAGTTTCCTTTTGGTGAGTTTGGGGTGGACAACCGCTTACCGAGTCTTGTCGAAGCAATGAAATTACGCCGCTATCATTGGTTTATTGTAATTTATCGAGTATTTCCTAATAATGAGGTGAGTTTTTATTGTAATCACTTAATCTCTGTTGGTAGTTCATGGGGAAATGTTTTCTTTTTTCAGGAGCATTCTGTTTTTAGTGAAGCACTTAAATGGTGTTCTTGTGTCATGCCAGCAACTTATTTTTCTAATGCCTATTAAAAGAGTAACATTGAAAATACAAGGAGGAGTCTAGCCTGATGATTGTCACGTTATTAGCATGGGTTTATTTCTTATGTATGTTCTATATTTATGGTTTTAGTATTGTAAAACTTATTACCTGTTCTAAAGATGATGAAGCAACCAAAGAGATTTCTCCCTTCCTCTTAGTTTTTATTGGATTGAGTGTAGTTGCTATAATTAGCTATTATCTTTCCTTTTTTATCCCCATTAATGCTTCAGCCAACGCTATTCTTCTGGGAGGCATGATTATTCTTTTATTTTTTTCATTTCAGGAAATTCATCAAAAATTAAAGAACTATATTCTTGTTTTTAAAGTAGATTTACCAAATCTACTTTTAATTTTAGTTGCAGTGATGATTTTGTTGTTAGTTTTAATTAAAACATCTACAGATGTTATTCATTATGACACGGGACTTTATCACACTCAATCTATTCAATGGTATCGACGATATGCTATCGTACCGGGTCTGGGCAACATTCATTTCCGATTAGCTTACAATTCTTTAATTTTTCCTTTATTCAGTTTAAGTGATTTTTCCTTTATTACTCATCATAGTTTAAGACCAATTAATGGCTTTATTATTGCCAACACATTCCTGCTGTCTTTATCAAGTTTGAAATCTCTATTGTTGAAAAAAATAGAATTGAGTAATGTTTTTGGATTATCTATATTACTTTTTTTGATTAATGATAACTTGTTTACATTAGATATCTCCTCTCTATCATCAGATTTGTCCGGTAGCATTTTTATATTAATTAGTGTTTTCTTGAGTCTAAAATCGATTGAAAGTAAAAATAAAATAAAAGATGAATCCCAATTATATGAATTATTGATAATTTTATTTTCAAGCATTGCAGTAACTGTTAAATTAAGCAACTTACCAGTTTTCATTTTAGCTCTATTAATTATTGGCCGATCATTAATTACAAAACAATATTCTTTACTTTGGCGCGGAACAATTATTGTTACACTTATTTTTTTGCCATACTTAATCCGTAACTATTTTGTGTCTGGATATTTACTTTATCCATTTTATAGTATAGACCTGTTTAATCCGGATTGGAAAATGCCACGAGATGTTTTAATCATGGATAAACAGGATATTGAGAACTGGGCCAAAGTTAGTGGTCATCAAGGAAAAAAATTTGTTGAATCAGGTTTTATATCTTGGTTTCCAGTTTGGTTTAAAGAAAATTCAAAATATTTTTCCTTAAGGTTTCTATTTTTCTCAAGTATTCTTCTGATATTTTTTTTGATTTTTGAATCAGTTTTTTATAGACAGTCAAAACTAATTCGATTGTTTGAAAGATTGTGGATTCCTTTGATAACGTTGCTGGCAGGACTATCTTTTTGGTTTCTTAATGCTCCTTTAGTTAGGTATGGTTACGGTTTTATTCTATCCCTCTCTTGCCTATTCATTTCATTAGTCTTCTTTATTTGCTTGCTTTTTCTGAGAAACAATTATATTATCATCTATAAACCTTTTCTTTATCTTTTAGTTTTTTTATTTACTACAGGTCTTTACCTAAACAACAAAAAGAGCCTTTTTTCTATTCCAAGTTATTGGCTTATGCCGGCAAGCTATCCTACCGTTAGTGTCACTTCTATCCAGATTGACCATGAAACAATTTATCGTCCTATTCAAGGTGATCAATGTTGGGATTCCCAGTTTCCCTGTGCGCCTCAGTCCTATTCAGACTGGTTACACCCTTCCCTAGAACTGAGAGGTAACTCTCTCCAAGAAGGTTTTAAAATAAAAAAAGGTCTGAGGATTTACTATGAAAAAAAATAATTTCTCCCATTATTTCGATGTCAATGCTTAAGTATATGAAAAAAACACTCACAACGCTACAATCTCTGATCCAATCCCCCAGTTTTTTTGTTTATTTAACATTATTAAGTTTGCTATGGATTGCCCATTTTCTTTTTTTTCAATCCTTTGGACTCTATGAAGACGACTGGGCCTTTACAGGTAATGCCATCAATCAGACTTGGAGTCAAAACTTAGAAACGATTAATGGTGCTTTGATAACTTTTTGGCAAGGTCGTCCCCTACACATGGTTTTTCTGACTCTCTTACCTTCTCTTGGAGCTAAATTAGGAGGCATATCAACCCTATATCTGATAGGTTTTTTTCTTCTTACTTGTAACACCTGTTTATTTTATAGACTACTGAGAAATATTACCGAAATATCCTACTCCGCTCTCATCCCAACGTTGCTTTTTTGTCTTTATCCTGCCGATACAACCTTTAATTATTTACAACATCTTCTGGGATTACAGCCCGCCTTGTTATTTCTCCTTATTGCTTTTAATCTTTTTGTCAACTCAACAACAATTAATAGTCAGTCTAGGCTCTTTAGTTACTTTTTTGTAACCCTTGCGTTATTAACTTATGAAAGTCCCTTTTTACTGTTTTTTGCTGCTCCATTGCTAAAGAAAAACACCCAGACTAGGAAGCAAATTTTTATTCATAGCCTAATGTTAACTACTATTTTATTTTTATACTTAGGTTTAAGAAAAATAGCCGGTGAATCCAGAATATCCCAGTTAGCTCCCTGGGAAACCTTACAAAGATTTCTTTACCAAATTATTGCTGGGCCTGTCGTAGTGAGTAGCACCTTCTTGAGACGACCCTGGCAAATTTTAACCAATTTAAATTTTACCTACTTGATCATTTTACTGATAGCAACAGCCTGTTTATATGGAATTATAACTTACCTTTATGAAGAGCAATTTAAAGTCAGCTATCATGATTTTTCGAGTTCTTTTCAGATTACTGAAATCATCAGACTACTAAAACTCGGTTTGTTAATGATAGTTTTAGCCTATCCCTCAGCTATTTTATTAGATGTTAATATTATTGATGGCAGAGCTTCCAGAGTCCATTTTCCAGCAGTAATAGGAAGCACTCTTATGATGGGTTCTTTGTGGAACCTGGTATTTATTATTACCTATTCTAAACATTTTTTAAAACCGATTATAAAGGTAATTTTATCTACTTATCTCGCATTATTACTGGCTTTTTCTATTAATGTTCAACAATACTATGCCCAGAGTTGGCAATATCAACAACACTTTTGGCATGATATTTTAACCCTATCACCAGACATGACAGAAAATACCGTTATTTTAGTCCAATCTCCTAATCTTGCATGGGGAAAACAAATTAATCCTTTCGATTGGAGTGTTCCTTCTGTTCTAAGTTCTATTTATGAATTTCCTAAGGATTGGCAATTTCCTCCCAGAGCTTATATTTTACATTCTGATCTTCAAAATATTGAAGCGTGGAAGGGAATGATCCAGTCTAGTGGTAAGATGCTTATCTCTAACAAAAATCATGGAGTTAGGTATCATTATGATTGGGAACCAGAGCGAATTATTCAACCTCAAAATGTTATCTTATTAGTTGAAGACAATAAAAAATTAATTCGTCAACCTAAGTTAACTTTATCTAATGGTATAACCATCTTTTTTAAACAAAATGATAGTCATTTTTCGTTTCCACCTTTTCCCGAAACGTCTCTCTTTTCTCGGTTAATTCCTTCTACTAAAATAACGAATGGTCAAAAACCTTCTTCTGCGATTTACCTAGAACCGCAAAAGTGAATAAGCTTTATCAATCTTATTTCTTTAGAGACTGTTCTAATTTAACTTTATATACGACCAGCCAGCTTCTCAGCCTTAAAGAGTGCTAAAAAAATTGAGACGTTTCCACCATGAACAAAAAAAAAAGAATCTGATTAACTACATAGTCCTCGCTATGATTTTTACTGGTTTTGTGGCAAGCGCTTACCAAACAGGATTGTTAACCTCAGGATTTCGTTATTTCATAGACGATCATCAAATTTTTTTAATGGGCGATGATTTGAAAAATCAGGGATGGTTGAAGACAATTTACAAGTGGATTCTCTATGATCGCCAAGATGTTTCTAGGTTTCGACCCTATTACCAATTTCATATTGTCACCCTAACCCAATTTTTGGGACTTAATGCAGTTTTATGGTTTATCTACATAACGGTTATAGGAAGTCTCACTTGTTTTTTCCTCTTTCTTTTTGGAAGGTTCTTAAATTTCTCTATACCCATTTCCCTCCTATTTGCCATCTCAATTTTATTGGGTAATCAGTCAGAGATATGGATTCGCCCCTTAATACCGGATAGTCTAGGAATGTTTTTTCTGTCCATGGTATTAATACTCTTAAGTAAGAGCTGCCGTGATTCTTCTCCTCGAAGAATTGATCAGATAATTTTTATTATCTTAGTAATTTTAATGTCTTTATCTAAAGAATCTTATATTTTATTTGTCCCGACAATTATTGCTTTAAAAATTAATCTTACTGCCTATTTTCAGCAGAAATCTTTTAAGAAAATAATTCAACAATATCAAAAAACTTTAACCGTTTTAATGGCTATTTTTCTTCTAGAGGTCATTTATATTCTCTTTTTCTTAGGAACTAACGCCACGGGCTATGCAGGGGTTGATGAAAAAAGTTTTCAAATCTTATCCCTAGTAACTACTGCTTGGCAATTATTGAATGCGGGATTAATTGGTATGACTCTTTTAGCAATTGCGTCTTATTGGATTACTAATTATTACTTTAAAAAACAAAGCTTTAATGTTTTTATTGATCAGTTAAAACCCTATGGAGTTTTTTTACTGATTGCGCTTATTCCTCAAACTTTTCTCTATGCCAAATCTGGTATTGTGGCCGCATTTTATCTTTTTCCTTTTATGGTAATTGCTTGCTTACTTCTCGCCAAGACTTTATCTTTAATTGAAACAAGCTATCGCCCCTTGGCAATTGTGATAATTACGTTCCTGAGTATTATACTCTTGAGTCGCTTACCTTCAGTATGGGCAATGTATGGGACTTTTGCCAAAGACAGTCGGCTAATGAACGAGCTACTCACACAAACTGAAATTTGTGTCAATAAAGAACAACCTATTCTTATTGTTGCTAATCCCAAAGTTCGTTTTGAAGCGGTGGATAGTTTACAGCGAGTTCTAAGAACTCAGGGGCATCAGCGTTTGATCTTGGCAACCTATGGGTTAAAGGATGCTGATTTTTATTCGAGTAAACTCGCAGATGCGGAAGTTTATTGGAGCTTTTTAGATACGAATCTTTTACTAAAGGGTTATAATCATCTCCAACGCCGGTTCTCTGGTGGCAGGCCAGGAATCCTTTGATGTGATCACTGATTTCAAAAATAGTGTTTCCGTACGGGATCTGTTGAACCTGAAATCGGCTGGTTTCTCAGCAGCCCAGTTACAACCCCAAGCGATTATCGATCCGAGCGTGGCCACCTTAAGTGCGGCAGTGCAGTCAGCCTCCGAACAGATCAAGGCTAATAATCTTGGTTTCTTCATCTTCGGCGGTAATACCTTTGTCTTGGGTAACGATGCGGATGCGACTAAGGCTGGTGCAACCGATCTCTTAATTCAGCTTACTGGTACTCAAAACTTGATTGCCGCTAACTTTGCTTAAACCTCGATTGGGTTGAAGTAGATAATTAGAAAAAAGCTAGCCGTCATGGTTAGCTTTTTTCTTTATTTAGGAAAATGCGAGAGCGACTCGGCTCGGTTCGGGGATTACTATAGGTAGTGTTTCCATCACTGATATAGTCATTCCTTCAGATTGACGACCAATCAACCCTGATGCTTTCTGGCAGATATTTATTCTCCAAGCACACCGAATTGATTTAAGAGTTCCTCCTTGGAACAATGGAGAAGTAAAGGAGTAAATTCTTCTGGGGACAATTGTAGAATCCGGCTGATAATAGCTTGCAGTGGTGGGTCTAACTCACCGAAGCGGACTCGGAGCAAGTTTTCCACCACCAAACGTTCCCCCTCTTGCAGACCCCGTTCTTCTCCTTCGGCCAGTGCCTCTTGATAGACTCTCGTTTGTTTTAAATCACTTAGTTCAAACATAGCTTCAATTTCCTCGCGACTTTTCTGGGGGAAGTAGTAGGTTAATTCATCAATCATACTAAATCTGGTTATTAAAGACTGATTATTTATTCCCCTTTTTGCATGAGTGCATGAGTAGAAAACGGGTTTCTCCGAGAAACCCGTTTTCTGTGGGTTACTCGTAGGGTTAATTCATGAATTAACCCTACCCTTGATAAGGGTGGTGATAGCTTCAATTTCCTCGCGACTTTTCTGGGGGAAATCGCTTTAAGAGTTCCTGCTTAGAACAATGGAGAAGTAAAGGAGTAAATTCTTCTGGGGACAATTGTAAAATCCGGCTGATAATAGCTTGCAGTGGTGGGTCTAACTCACCAAAACGGACTCGGAGCAGGTTTTCCACCACCAGACGTTCTCCCTCTTGCAGACCCCGTTCTAGACCCCGTTCTAGACCTCGTTTTTCTCCTTCGGCCAGTGCCTCTTGATAGACTCTCGTTTGTTTTAAATCACTTAGTTCAAACATAGCTTCAATTTCCTCGCGACTTTTCTGGGGTAATTTGTAAATAATGATACTTTCGATGAGGTTAATTAACTGCCGTTGACTGGACTGGTCGGTGATTTCTTCTCTAGTCCGCTCGATTAGGGTTTGAGCAGTCCTCACCGCTGCTGTTTCCGACTCTACTACTAATTTAATCACACCAATTCCTAAGGAGGGATTGTGGGGCAATTCATCGAGATAAATGCGTCTAACGCTTGCTAAATTGAGGATTTCGCCAAAATGTAGGGATTGTTCCCGTTCCACCCCACGATGGGGATAAATCACGACAATTTGCCAGGGGTGGGGTGGTTGATATTGTTTTAAAAATAGGAACAATTCCGCAAAAAGTCGATAGTAGAGGGTGTCGTCCGGTTGGAACTGCACTTCCACTAGGTAGAGGGGTTGCTGAATATCTTCTCTGAGTGGCATAAATAAGCCATCGAGACGGAAAGAGAGTTGTTTCACCTCTTGGGAGGTAAATTGATAGTTTGCTGCTCCCGGTTGCGGTTGTCCGATTAGGTCAAAGAAACTGTCGGGAAAGCGCAGGAATATTTGGTAAAAGAGACTGTCAGTTTTCACGAGAAATCTCGCTTCTAGGGTTTATTGGCAGTTTGGTTTTTGTGTGGGAGGAAGAAGAATAGGGATAATTTGGGTGCATCTCAATTTGGTCGAAATATCTAGAGGACATTTTGGGCGCACGCAGTGCGCCCCTACCATTGGCGCAATAATATTATTGTAGGGGCGAATTGCATTCGCCCTCTTTGAATAACTGCTGCTGCTCACCATAGATGAGGGAAAGTCACAAATAGGAGATGCAGCCGATAATTTTCGGGAGATATAGTCTTTAAAGCCTTGTCTGGCAAGACTCCTACGAATGATAAGCACTGATTATCACACAAAGTCGAGGAGAGTCCCGAATCGTTTGGCTAAACGGTTAATACTTTAGTATTAATAAGCATTGTAAGTAGCTAGGCAAAATTAATTATACATATCTAACCACCTCTTGCCTCACCTCAACAAGCAATTTAAAGGCGCGGGCAGCTTATCTGGCTCTTTTCCTGTATAATCGAGTCTTAATTTTATGACTTGTCATTATATTTGAGGAATCCCCATGAATTGGACAGAAGGATATGTATCGGAAGTTAACTACACTAGCGGCTTTTACGGCGAGTTAAGTCCCCTAAAATTAGGTTTAGCGACTCTGATTAAATCGATTCAACCCCCCGATTCTAGCCGAGAATTCACCTATTGTGAATTGGCCTGTGGTCAGGGTTTTACCACGAATATTTTAGCAGCTACCTATCCCCACGCCCAATTTTATGCCAATGATTTCAACCCTAGTCATATCGCCACCGCTAGAGATTTAGCGGCCAAGGCGGGAATGAAGAACGTTCTTTTCTTTGATGATAGTTTTGAGGAATTTTTAGAGCGAGATTTACCTCAATTTGACTTCATCAGTCTGCACGGAACTTATAGCTGGATTAGTGCCAAAAATCGTCAAGAAATTGTTAATTTTATTCGCCGCAATCTCAAGGTGGGGGGATTAGTTTATATCTCCTATAATGCTCTTCCGGGTTGGTCAGCAGCGATGCCCATGCGAGCTTTAATGTTACGTCATTGTCAGCACAGTTCCGAACCAATTTTAACCCGCATTGAACAGGCTGTTAATTTTACAGGAGAATTATTAGAAGCTAATGCGAGTTATTTTGTCCAAAATCCAATTTTAAAAAATCGTTACGAGCGCCTGAAGGAACAAAATCGTTATTATTTAGCTCACGAGTATTTCAATCAGGAATGGAATTCTTTTTACTTCGATGAAGTGGCGAAAGAATTAGAGGATGCTAAACTTAAATATGTGGGTTCCGCTCATATTAATGACCATATTGATACAGTTAATCTTTCTCAGGCAGCCCAAGAAAAATTAGCACAAATTAGCGACCCAATCTATCGGGAAGTGGTGCGAGATTTCTTTGTTAATAGCCAATTCCGTCGTGATATTTTTAGTCGAGGCTCTTTAGGTTTAACCACCCAAGAACAGCTTAAGCAACTACAAGAAACCCGGTTTGCCATGATTGTTAATCCCGCAAATATCAAGTTCGAGCAGCAGTTCCCCGTGGGAGAAGTTAAGTTACAGGAGGCAGTTTATCAGCCAATTTGTGAAGTTTTGGCGGAATCTCCCCAAACTTTACTGCAACTACAAAATCACCCCAAAACCTCAAATATTAACTTAAATGGTCTTTACCAAGCTCTGATGATTTTAACTGGTATTGGCTATATTCATCCTGCTGTCGATGAGCAAACTTGCCAACAACGGAAACCATCTACTGATGCTTTTAATAATGCAGTGAAAGCGAAAGCTATCTATGATGAAGAATTGAGCTTTTTAGCCTCTCCTTTGATTGGTACTGGAGTATTGGTCAATCGGTTAGAACAATTATTCCTCTTGGCTAAATCCTCTAACCAAGATGCAGTACAATTTGTTTGGCAAATTTTGGCAAGTCAAGGCAAAAAAGTGGTTAAAGATGGGAAAACTTTGGAAACAGAGGAAAAAAGTTTTTCGTGGGGGTAGGGTGTGGGGTGTGGGGTGTGGGGTGTGGGGTTTTACCCATTTTCAGGGGGTCAATTACCTAATTTTCAGGGAAAAAGTGCCTAAATTTCCCCCCCGAACACTCCTAGCTAAGGCACTTTTTGATTTCAAAAAAGCCTAAAGATATTATCCAACAAGGTTTTTAGATTTATTCAGCAAACCCTACTTAGTGGTGCGTTACGACAGATTTTTACCTTCAAGTCAAGGCAGCAATTTTGGCTGTTACGTTTTACTACTTAGTGGTGCGTTACGACGGATTTTTACCTTCAAGTCAAAGCAGTAATTTTGGCCGTCTAACGCACCCTACGTTTTGCTGAAAAGGTCATCAACAGAGTAACATCTACTAGCTGCCTTGCTTTCACTAGCGGGGAATATTGACCCCGATAATTGCTACTTTTGCGGGGTATGGGGGGAAGTACCCAGAATCTGAGCTGCTTCCCCTATCTTGATGACTAATCTTTTTGTCTTAACAAGACCCAGTTAAAAACGCCAACCTAGCTAGGTTGAACGAGATTATTTAAGCCATAAACCACTTTAGCGCTGATAATCTTATCCTGATCGGTAAGTTCTTCTAACACCTCTTTTCCCTGCACTAAATAGCCAAAAACCGAATAACGACCATCCATGAGATTAAACCCCGGAGGAGTTAATTCATTATCGAATTTAAAGAAAAAGAATTGCGAGGAACCTCCGTTAGGATTAGTATCGGGACGCGCTAGGGCCAATGCACCAAAAGCGTTAAAAGGCAAGGCCAGACTGGGTAAGTAAATCCCTAATTCTTCGAGAGTATTGCCATAAACTGGTTCTTCTTCCCCTTTAATCAAAATTTCTAAGGGAATAGAGCGATATTGCTTAGTTTTCGGGTCAAGAAAACCTTCTTCTGCACCGACGGGATCTCCGGTTTGGACAACGAAATTATCTTCGCTGCGAATGAAGGGTAAACCGTCATAAAAACCCCGTTGGACTAAATCCACAAAGTTACCCCCATTAACCGGAGCGCTGTAACCATCCACAACGATGGTTAAATCTCCCTTGCTTGTCTGCATCTCTACGGTGGCACGTCCTCGCAATTGCGGCAAGTTAGCGTATTCTGGGGGAACGTTAAAGGGAAAACCCACCACCATTAATTCTTCTAAAGCGGTGATATTATTGAGTAATTCCCGTCTGGTTGACCAAACTGCCTCTTTATCCTTCGCTTCTACGGCCGTATCGAGGGCTGCCACTCCCGTTTTCAGTTTTTCGATTAATTCCTCCCCTTGGCTTTTACTTGCTTCGGGAACACTATCTAAGATAGCCTTGCTTTTGGTAGAAAGGACATAATTGGCATCCTTGACATCTTTTTTAATCGGACTCCAACGCTTGGCCCGCAGATGTTTGGCAATATCTTCGATCGATTGTTGCACTTGACGAATTGGTTTATTATCTATGGGTAAGGCATTGCGTAAAATAGCAGTGGGATCCGTTACCGCATCACCCTGAGCAAGCACAGCTAAAGCAGGGGTAGTTCCCTTAACCGTGAACAGACTCAAGATTAAAAATAGTGCTAGGGCAATACTAGCACCGCTTTTTAAGAAAAATTTGCCCCATTCCCGTAATCTTGTCGTTATTTTCATGTTTTGGTCGGTTCCTCAATGGCCATACCTATCCAAAATACTTGTAGGCTTTTAGCGCAACCCTTGTCAATAGGTGAGAAAACCGATCGAAGTCATCAGTTATCAGTTATCAGTTATCAGTTATCAGTTATCAGTTATCAGATGTGAGTTTTCAGTTCACTGTTTGCTCTTTACAGCAAAAAACGCTCCCCAATTCCCCACTTCCCCACTTCCCCATCACCCCCCGCAACGCGCACGCAGTGGTCTCCCCATCTCCCCAATTCATAATTTATAATTCATAATTCCCACTCCCCTTTTGATCTTTTATGACTATCATTGTCGATTATCGCTTTCCGCCGGCTATTAATGCCGAAAAACAGGCAAAAACGATCGCTATCGGTCAAACCGCTGGCACTTGGAGCGATCGCCACAGTCATCGTCAAGAGCAGCTGCAACAACACCTAGGGGAAGTGGTGGGGATCAGGGAGGAAGCCGACGGTTATAAGGTGGCTAGGGTGCGTTTTCCCCAGATAAACGTTGAAAATGACATCGCCAGTCTTTTAACCATGATTTTCGGCAAATATTCCATGGCTGGAGCCGGAAAAGTGGTGGGGGTGTATCTCCCCGAAACCTACGGCACAAAAGCCAAGCTGGGAATCACAGGAATTAGGCAACGTTTGGGGGTTTATGATCGACCTCTAGTCATGGCAATTTTTAAACCCGCTTTAGGACTATCGGCCCAAGATCACGCCGATATCCTGCGAGAAGTGGCTTTTGCTGGCTTAGACGTGATTAAAGATGATGAAATCATGGCGGATCTTCCCGTGGCTCCCACCCACGAGCGCCTAGATTGTTGTCGCCTGGTTTTAGAGGAAGTGCGGCAGCAAACCGGTAGAAATGTTCTTTATGCGGTCAATGTCACCGGAAAAGCGGACGAATTGCAGAGAAAAGCCCGTTTATTAGTGAAACATGGGGCTAATGCCCTATTATTAAACGTTCTTACCTACGGTTTTTCCGTTTTAGAAGCTTTAGCCAGTGATCCAGCGATCGATGTTCCTATTTTCGCCCATCCTGCCTTTGCCGGAGCAATGTGTGCCGGTACTGATACGGGATTAGCCTATTCTGTGGTTTTGGGAACGATGATGGCCCACGCAGGAGCCGATGCGGTGCTATATCCCGCCGCTTATGGTAGTTTACCCTTCGATCCCCAGGAGGAGGGCAAAATTCGCGATATTTTGCGCGATAGAAACGTTTTTCCAGTTCCCTCGGCCGGCATTCGTCCCGGTATTGTTCCCCAGGTCCTTGGGGACTACGGACGTAATGTTATCCTCAATGCGGGAACCGGAATTATGGACCACCCATCGGGACCGGCCAGTGGTGTGAGAGCCTTTTTTGAAGCTTTAGCGAGAATAGAAGCGGGTGAGTCATTTGATCCCGCCAATTTGCCGGAAGGAGCCTTAAAACAGGCAATTCTAGAGTGGGGTTAAGAGCAACTTTTTCAAATGCACTATAAAGACATTTTGTCAAGCATTTTTAGAAAAGTTAACAAATAATCTCCCGTTTTAGATAGGGTTGCAGCACTTCCGGCACTTTTACTGTCCCGTCTGCCTGTTGATAATTTTCTAGGACAGCGGCCATAGTACGACCGATCGCTAATCCCGAACCGTTGAGAGTGTGGACAAAATTAGTGCCTTTTTGCCCTTTTTCTTTAAAGCGAATATTTGCCCGTCGTGCCTGGAAGTCTCTAAAATTAGAACAACTGGAAATTTCCCGATAGGTATTAGCCGAAGGTAGCCATACTTCTAAGTCATAACATTTAGCAGCCGCAAAACCCAAGTCACCGCTACACAATTCAATCACCCGATAGGGCAACTGTAAAGCTTGCAGGATTGCCTCCGCATTAGCGACTAAACTTTCGTGTTCCTGAGCAGAAGCGTCAGGATGGACGATTTTGACCATTTCCACCTTATTAAATTGATGCAAACGGATCAAGCCCCTCGTATCCTTGCCATAGCTGCCCGCTTCTCGACGAAAACAGGGAGTATAGGCACAGTGTTTTATTGGTAATTGCTCCGATGAGAGGATTTCATCGCGATAGAGGTTAGTTACGGGTACTTCTGCCGTTGGTGCTAACCAAAGCTCATCATCTCGACATTTAAAGCTTTCTTCCGCGAATTTTGGCAGTTGTCCCGTCCCGCGCAGGGAGTCACTATTAATTAAAATTGGTGGTAAAACTTCTGTATAACCGGCGACAATATGGCGATCGAGCATAAAATTAATTAAGGCTCTTTCTAGGGCTGCCCCGACAGCGATAAGATTAACAAAACGACTCTGGGCGATCTTTACTGCCCGTTCAAAGTCTAAAATGCCCAATTTTTCCCCAATTTCCCAGTGAGGCAAAATATTCGGGTTGGTGGGTTTATATTCCTCTCCCCAGCGTCTGACTTCGACATTTTCCCGTTCATCCTTACCGATGGGGGTGGTTTCACTGGGTAAATTGGGTAAATCTAAGATTTTTTGGTCAATGGCCGCTTTAATCTCTTTTTCCTGCGGTTCTAATTGAGCTAGTTTACTTTTAATCTCGTTTCCTTCTGTTTTCATTGCCAAAATTTCGGGACTGTTGACATCGCTGCCACTTTTCACTTTTTGTCCCACCAATTTACCGATTTCGTTACCCCGGGCCTGTAAACTGCTGCGTTCTAACTCTAAAGCCTTCTGTTGTTGATTTAACTGGAGAATAGGGGCAATATCATAACTCCCTCCCCGACTATCTAAGCGTTTCTGTACTTCCTCTGGATTTTCTCTAATTTGCTTTAGGTCTAACATGGTACGAGTCAGTAAAAAGTAAAAATTAAGTGGGGGAGTCGGGGAATTGGCAGCCTGAGGGGAAATGTTCTCAATCCCTAACCAATGGTCAATAATAACTCAAAACTTAACTAAAATATCGGTTGAAAGCCGCCGGTAAAATTAGCGGCAGCGGAAACTGGGGTATATTTAATTTTGGTGTCTGGAGTTAAGTCTCATGCTCAAATATCTGCCTGTTAAATTCCTGCGTTTTTTAGCGATTAGCTGTCTTGTCACGCTAATTTCTCTAGGATTTGACCGTTTACACCCCGTTAAAGCTAATCCCACCCTTATAGCTCAAAATGCTTGGGCCGGGGCCTCCTTCCCCGTGGAAAACTTTCAAACCTATACCTCCGGTTTCGGTTATCGTTCCTCTCCCATGGATGGCAGTCAACAATTTCATGCTGGTTTAGACATGGCCGCACCCTTAGGCAGTTATATTCGCAATTGGTGGACCGGCAGAATCGTCGAATTATCCGATCATACAGGCTGTGGCACCATGATTAAGATGCAATCGGGTCAGTGGACGCATATTTATTGTCATCTCATGGGTTCGGTTCAATCCGATAGCCGTGGTACTTTTTTGATTGATAGGTCAGGAGGAATCGTCCTTACTCTCGGTCAGGATATACCGGCAGGGGCGCGCATGGCTAGAGTGGGAATGACCGGACGCACCACCGGACCGCACCTGCACTGGGGACTGATGTACGGCAATCAATACGTTGACCCCGCTTTGGTTTTAAATGCTATGTACGGTTCTAATCCTTCGGGTAATAGTTAATATCTCCTGCAAAAATCAAAAATCTTCCCTTAGGTGAGGAGACTCCGAGGCGGTCGAGAGGAGACAGGAGCAGATTTCACAGAAGTGAGTCCCGATTGAAACGCTGAAAAGCCTATCTATCAAGGGATTTGGTTCTTCGGTTTGTCTTATGCAACGGACAGGGTTATAAGAAATGAAACTCTTATAGAGAAAGACATTTGGCGATTTTTGTCAATTGTTTTCGCTCTAGAGCGAACTAATCAAATCGCCAATTCAAAAATGAACCGCATCAACCTCAAGAGTTGACAAAGAAAGGCTCATCAGGTACTGTCTGATCATTAACAACAACAAATCAGACCAAATTTCTAAATCCATGACAGACATCCACGCTCGAATGCTTGCCAAGCCTGCATTCGTTGTGACGCGAATAAAGAAAAATGGTATCCTATTGGTGATTTTCTCTCACTTAA
>VYLQ01000131.1_pt1 | contig 19360 bp, 25 predicted proteins | sample 5115351 | NCBI WGS metagenome assembly VYLQ01 (sample SAMN12291776, study PRJNA351875) | freshwater metagenome | isolation source: freshwater lake | place: USA: Michigan, Lansing Lake | collected 2013-08-14 | reverse complement strand
AGCTGAAGCAACCGGATTCGACTGATTGAGAAAATCTCGCCAATTTAATCGATTTAACTGCACTACTTGATAGTTAAATTCTAATACCTTAAAATCGGGAAAATCGACCACATATTGACTAATCGCTTCTCTTTTTGGCTTTGAATAAGAAAAAATTACAATCGGATAAATCGGTAAGACAAATTTCTCATGAAAGCGAGCAAAATAAGTAAACATTCGTCGATTAAACCACTTTCGAGAACTTTCCTGTGCCTCTACATGAATCAGAAAAAAAGATTCTTTTCCTCGAAACTTAACTTGTGCGACTAAATCGCTTTCATACCTTTCTCCTTGCGTGACATCGGTAAATACTTCTTTGTCTAAAAAAGTAATCGAGTCCCTATCTAAATAATCCATCAATTCAGGAAAAAATAACTCGATAAATTCGACAAAAAAGGTGGAGATTAACTCCTTAAATAAGCGATCATGGTCAATATTATTAGTCATGTAATATCATCTTAACTAATCGGAGCGATGAATGACTACCCTTCTCGATTGTATTCTGAACAGTCGGTTTTGGCAACGGATTGTTATGACCTCACCCCCTTAACCTACAGCGATTGCCAAATTCGCCCAAAATCCATCAGATTGAGCTAAATCGAACAAACTATCGTCAACAGCAGGAAAAATCGGCCAAAGGATAGAAGTCATGACATTGACCTAGAAAGATTACTGCGGCTATTTTGTGGCAACAATCCCCAATTTTTCAAGGGTGCTATCACAAAAATTAACATTTATTACAAGAAAACGGGTTTCTCAAAGAAAACGGGTTTCTAAATAGTTTCTCGAAGAAACCCGTTTTCTCTGTTGAGAATGTAGGTTAAGGACAAGTCGAGAAGGCAGGCAATCAGCGTCGGGAGAAACCGCTTATGTTATTTAACAATTCTTGGGGTGGTCAGGATGATTATCGGAATTGGTGGCGACCTATTTTTCGATTGTTTTTTTTAATTCTCGTCGCTAACGTTCCGCGAGTTATAGCCGAACCTTTAGATAAATATTGCCTCTCACCGGTAGAGCGAAAACCAGAGACGAGATTAATATTATCCCCGAATAAACCGGCACGAGTAACAATCCCAACGCGGGGCCAATCGTTGGAGGTAGTCGTCTCCGGTGTCGATACCCTGCTACTGAAGCGGAGTGGCGCGACCACACCTCTTGTATCGGTGAGGGCCCCGCAATACGATTACGGCCAGATTGAGGCTCTGGTTTCGACACAAGATGGTTGGCTCTGGATCGATGGAGGACAAATCGATTATATAGCTCGGCTCGATCTGAAAGCCAATCCCCCTACCCTTGGCACACCGAAGGCACTTCCCGAACTCTACGAGCGACCCTGCTCGTTTTGGCATCGTTTCTGGGGTAACTGTATCCTCGCTCAGGGAGTTTACAGCCGTGCGTTGGAGCGCGTATTTATCACTGGTCATCGCGCTACATTTTGGGGACGATCATCCCTTACCACCTTCGAGATCATTGCTGGAGAAGCGAAAGAGATGGGGTCGATCGCACGGGGTGCTAGTCTTGTTCACCCCGTTTACGATGTCCCGCAATTACGAGGTATTTTGCTCAGAGGCATAAAAGATGAGTTGTTCTTTTACGATGGGATTACTGTCACTACCATACTTTCTCCGAGAAAGTGCGCGGAGTCGGAACGTTATAACTGGGTGGTACATCCACAGCACTCACTCCGGGAGAACTTTCGTGACTAACGCTGGTGGTTTCCGCGATCCTTTTCTGAGGGAAATCAAAGCAGGGCCACTGGTGATAGGTATCTCTGTTCCGAAGACACTCGCCAGAAGTTGGTTGAGTTTGTTTCAAAAAGTTGATAAAGAGCCGTTGTGGGGAATTACCCGTCAGGTTCTTTTTGTGGAAATACAAGGCGCTTTCAAACCGGTCGCTACCGTTCCAGAGGGGACTTTTCTAGAGGGGCCGGCCGGTATCGAACAGTCGTCAGATGGCTCGATCACTTTCACCGTTAAGGACAAAACCACGGGGCGCTCTACCGATTACCGGCTAGCACGCTCCTGGAGCGACAGGCCGTGCGGGATTCGTTTAAATACCCGAAGACCGATATCGCTCACCCCGTAGTTTTTCCCGGGATGGACATTGCCCACCACCGTTAAATAAGAGCTTAAATAGGGCTTGCTGAAAAAATCTAAAAACCTTGTTGGGTAAGACTTTTAGACCTTTTGCCAATCAAAAAGTACCGGATATGGGAGTGATCAAGGGGAAAATTCAGGGACTTTTTCCCTGAAAATTAGGTAATTGACCCCCTCAAAATCTAGGGCTGTTTCATTTAAATTAAGTACAGCTGATTTTGAGTCAATAAATTTTACCGAAGATTCTCAAGTTTATCTTTTTCTAATCAAAAGAGTTATTCACAATAACTAATCTTTAATCTTCTGCCAATATTTATTATGAAGATATTGATAAAGCTTCTTCCCAAGCCACTAAAAGCCTATCTCTCTTGAAATTGTCTGAGATTAAATCCTGTTAATTTAGCTAATTTTTCTGCTTCTTACGTCGATAAAACTATCAGTTTTTTCCAACGTTCAGCTAACTACCTCTGTCCCTCTGTTATTGAGAGAAACCCCAAAGGAAAAGATTCAATCCTATGGTTGTGAGAATTGACCAATTGCTGGCCGCTTGAAAATCACTGATCTGGCTTTTATCTTCCTCAAAAATTACATCTTTTACCCAATGTAACTGATTTTCTATTTTCCAATGTCCTCGAATAATTTCAGCAAATACTTGGGCGGATTCGGTTAGGCTACTGATATAGTAAGCTGTTTCTTCATAAGTTTTATCCCCGCGACTACCCTTTCTTTCTAATTTAATAAGTCTTCGCAAATTTTCCAACCCTTGTCTTTCATTTTTCCTCACTTTAAAAACTTCTATTTTTCTTGATATTTTTCGACCATGACTATTATCTTGTTCGAGAAGGCAACTTTCTGCCTTTGAGGAATTACTCAGGTCTTGTATTCGCTGATCAAGATTTTTCTGATTTCCTTTAACGGTGATAACATAATCATTTTTACTCTTGATTATTAAGCTGATTGTTTTTTTCTGACATTGTAAAGCATCGCCAGTAAAAACTTTATTTTGGAGAGAGCAATCCTCAATTATAGTTTGACTTTCATCGATTTCAGATACTTTTTTGTTTTCGATTCTTTTTAAGTGTAATACTAATCCAATTTCTTGACTAAACAATGAGACAAACATGATAAAATTTTGTTGTTCATTGTTAGGATTCTCTAGGGTGTTTTTGAGACTTTTTCCAGCTATTTTTAGCCAATTTATGTCATCTTTTCGTCCATATTCTTGTAATGCCCATTCATTAAATACTCTTAACGAACTCTGCCATTGAACTCCCATCATTACCCTTCTAATTGTTGAAGAGGATGGGACTCTTTCTGGAATTATGTTAAATTCTTGACTGAGCCTGTGCCGATTATTTTTAGCCAACTCTCCTAGCTCTCTCTAACCTGAGTATCCTACCATTGTTCCCAGTATTATTACTAATAATACTATCCATAAATGGTGTCTTTTTCCTTTATCTTTCCGAAAGTCATTGACTTGTTTTAGTTTTTCTATTAAGCTCAACATATATTTAAAAAGTTGGCGGTCACTTCTCATTTTACAAAGACAGTGATCGCTTTTACTTTTGATATTCTGATGGGAGAATGAAACAGCCCTAGGGTGTGGGGGAGTAGGGGAGTGGGGAGAAGCGAGAAAAAAGCTGACAGAGTAGCGGCTGACGGCTAAAAAGCTGACTCCTGACTACTGACTCCCCAAAACGAAACGTACCTCATCATTAAGATAACTGCCATAATCACCGCCTAATTCTAAAAAATACCTTATTTTTCCCCAAGCAATTGCAGAAGGAAGATTATAAGTAAACATAGGGGCAAGCGGAACCCATCAGCTAAATTTTCGCTGCAATCCGGATATTTTATGGATAAAGATACTCGATTCGCCGTTTTGGTCATTGGCATCCCCTTCCTAGGACTAGCTTACTGTGGCTTAATTTTTACCGTGATGATCTATTCGGTGTCGGCCCGGGAACATCCCGTGACCATGGCCAGTTTTTTCGTCCTTGCTCCTTCTTTGATTTCTGGCTCTATCTGGCTGTTAGCTTCTTATAAAGCCCGCCAAAAGGAGCGTTTGGGGTTATAATTGGCAAGACTATCCCATCAGCCTCTACAGAACAACTAATGTGGGGCAATTTAGGGGCGAATTGCATTCGTCCAAGAAGAATCAATTCAGTCTTTAGTCAGAAGATGGGAGATAGTCGTGCAAAATTAATTTCCTAGTCGAGACGGGAGACGGGAGACTCCGAGACAGCTATCAGTTATCAGTGGGTAAGTTATCAGTTATCAGATTTGAGTTTTAAGTGTGCAGTATTAAATAGAAGTTTCCTCCTGTCTTTTCACTGATTACTGATTACTGATTACTTTTTACTGATCACTGATTACTGTTTACTGATTACAGCAAAAAGCTGACGGAGTAGCGGCTTAGATGTGTAATTAATTTTGCTTAGGTACTTAGATTTTGATCATAAAACTGGTTTAGTAGTTCTGGTAAAATTTTTTTGGTGGCCGAATATATTCCGGGACATTCACTTTCTCTGAAACCAGCCACATTCAAAACAAAATCACCTAAACTGCCGCTCCATTCTCTGGGCAGCTTGAATAAATTGTCTCGATCAATATCCACTTTCAGCACTGATTTATGCCACTGAAGAGCCAGATCATAGGTTAATTTTGTTCTGGCTGGAAATTGTTGGGATCGCTCACAAATAAAGATTAAAGTTGCTGAACTATCTCGCACATTCCATTCTGTCCGTTGTGCTGGTTGTGGTGATGACTGTCCGCTAACCGATTACTGAAATGACGATAGTTACCAGAATTATCGGTTAGAAAGACCGCAGTTTCCCCGCGACCAACCCCATTCTTCCACTCCCACGGAAATTTGCGAACCGGGACGGACATCTCCTTTCGATAAGTCTATCAGAGTCACACTGACTGCGGCGAATAAACTGCCACGATAAATCGGTTGTCCTTTGTTGTTAGTATTTTTAAAACTAAGGCTAGACACTTGGGGGGGTTGACCGGAACGCGTCCAGCGAATGCGCTCAAAACGTCCATTAAGAAATTCTGCCGAATAGGACCAACCGTTATTCATGCGGCCTTGACAAAAAAGCTGTTGTGTGGCTACGGTAGCAGGAATATTGACAGATAAACCCAGAAGGCTGAATGCAGCCAGAGCGATCGGCAAAAATTTCATAAAAGTTGGCACTATAGCGTCAAATAATCCCATTATAAGTTTTTAGCTCGCAAATTTAACTATCGCGGCTGCGGTAAGTTCTGGTTTTTCGAGATGGGGAACATGACCACAGCGAGGAATCCAGACCAGTTGATTATTGGGTAAGGCCTGCTGAAATTTCTTTGCGTCTTCTGTGCCTAAAATTCGATCGTTTTCTCCCCAAATAATCAGCGTTTCTCGGTTTATTTGGCTTAATTTCGGCAAAAATCCCCCATAACCGCCACTTTTGGTAAAAGAGATTAAAGCCTCACTCCAGTGGGGACAATTCAGGTGCAGATTAGCACAGGTGCAAGCATCAACAGTGGCCAAAGTTGGATCGAAATAGGCAGTACGACTGATATTTTGACGCACGCGGGGATTGGCTAAAAAATTAGTTGCCCACTTATCGAGGGGAGAAAACATCAATTTACCCAAGACCGGGGGATTAGCTAGTCCTGCGCTGTCAATTAGAACTAATTTCGCCACTATTTCCGGGTAGGAGAGGGCAAAATCGAGGGCCACTGCACCCCCCATGGAAGCACCGACTAAAATTATCGGTTCGGCGATCGCAGTTTGCCAGAAATGGTAAAGATGGCTGTTAATAGTTGTGGGAGATACTTCCAAATCTGGGTATCGCTCTGTAAAACCGAAGCCGAGTAGATCTATCGCCCAAGTTTCCCTATTTTGGCAGAGGAAAGGTAGTAAACGCCGAAATTCCAGCAGGGAACTATCAAAACCGTGCAGGAGGAGAAAAGGCGGTTGACCTTGCCCTTGTTGACTATAGGTAGTTAGAATCGATCGAGGATAGATGGGGCTATCGATGGCAATTTGTTGGATATTTTCGAGGAGAGCAAGGGAGGTATCTTCGCTCAATCCCTCGCTAACAGTGGGTAAAAAGTTAGGATAATTCACGGATGAGGGCGAAAGTTTGATGAGGCAACAGGCAAGGGGCAAGAGGCAAGAGGTGTTTAGATATGTGTAGTTAATTAGGGCTGGCTGAATAATGGTAAAACCCTTTTAAAATAAGGCTTTTGACCTGTTAAAATCCGATGTTCATGCTGCGAATATAGGATTGGGACATTCAAAAACCTAGCATTATTCTTTCTGTAGTAGATAAACTGGTACAAAAAGCCTGAAACGACCGACTCGGAGACGACCGACTCGGAGACGACCGACTCCTAACCCCACCAACAAACTTTTTGCCGCAAACCCTAATTAAACCTCTTGCATAATTAATTTTTGAGGGTTCAAAAACGGTAAAAATAAGGATTAAATTGCATAAAATCCTTAAATAGACCATTTAATTGATTATTATTCATTCTTAATTCTCCTGACTACTGACTACTGACTACTGACTCCTAACCCTAACAACAATTTTTGATTTTTGCAAGAGGTCTATTGTCTCTAGCTACAGATACTAATAGCTAATTTCGAGGGTGACGGCAGCGCGCAGAGTTTGTTCCCCTCCGATAACCGGGCTACTGGCAGCATCGGCACTCCGAAAAACCGCTTCTGAGCGGGCTATTGGCACGGGATTACTGGCATTACCCACTTGGATAGAGACCGTTTCTTTCGGCACTAAACCGAGGGCTTGTAACACGATTGTCGCCTGTTCTCTAGCTTGTTCCGTGGCTTTGATGAGAGCGGTTCTTTGGGCAGCTGCGATCGCTGATTCTCCAGCAGTAAAACTCACCCCATCGATGCGTGTTGCCCCGACTTTCACCGCTTCATCGATTAAACTCCCCGCTTGGGCTATATCAACCTGAAAACTAATCAAATTAGCCCCGATATAACTGATTAAACGTCTTTGGTTGTTGCTGTAATCGTAATTGGGCTGTAAACTAATGCCGGTGGTTTCCAATTTTTCCACTTGACGGGAACGGAGAAATTTAACCACCGCATCGCTACGATTGGCGGTTTCCCGCTGCACCTTACCCGCTTCTTTGCCTTGAACTTCTACCCCTAAGCGCACTATTGCCTTAGAAGTGGCGATATTTTCTATTCCCTCTCCCGTCACGGTAATTGTCCTCAATTCTCTTGCGTTTGCGTAACTAGGCATAACTAATCCGGTGTTGATGAGGATAAGGGACAGCAAAAAAGCCAAGCAAAATTTTTTGTAATTCATCAAAAATCTCTAGCGATCGATACTATATCTCGATTCTAGTCTTTATTTTGGGCAATTGAGTGGAAGATTATCCCTTTTCTGTCACTTTCGGAAAATTGGTGACTAAGCTCTATTGACACTCCCCGCGCTAAAGCGACGGGGATTCTTGGTTCAAAGAGATTACTTGCTTAGACAGAATTACTTCTGAAAAAGTAGAGGTATTCTCTCCCCAAGCGTTTATCGGGTCGAGCCGCGAAAGTTCCCCTATGCCCTACGGTACTTAACCCTTTTTTAAGGATGTTGATAGCGGCGTTTTCATCTCGATCTAAAATACATCCACACTTGCATTCATGAGTTCTAGACGATATAAATTATCTGAAAAAACCTCCTAGTATTAATTAGGAGGTTACAGTCAAAAAAATCCTCAGGGTTGATGGGATTAACTAGCACTAACTTCAGCAGGATAAACGCTAACTTGACGGCGACTTTTATCCTTGTATTCAAATTTGACCACACCATCAATTAAAGCGAATAAAGTATCATCGCCACCACGACCAACATTTTTACCCGGGTGAACTTTAGTACCCCGTTGACGGATGAGAATATTTCCCGCTTTTACCACTTGACCACCGTAGCGCTTAACGCCTAGTCTCTGGGAACGAGAATCGCGTCCGTTGCGGGTACTACCCGTACCTTTCTTATGAGCCATAATTTCTCTCCAAATGCTTTTTTGATCGTAAAAGTTATTCTTCTTCGTCGCTACTATCTTCTACAACTTCAGCGCCGGAGGTAGCAGCGGCAGCAGTTAGGGTCTTACCGTTATAATTGATTGAATCAATCATAAAACGGGTAATTTCTTGACGATGACCGCGTTTTTTACGGGTTTTCTTTTTCGGGCGCATTTTATAGACAATAACTTTTTTGCCCCGACGATGTTGCATGACAGTCCCTGCCACGGTGGCCCCTTCGATAAAGGGCTGGCCGATGCTAATATCATCCTCATCATGGATTAATAGCACTTTGTCGATGGTATGGGTACTTTGTTCATCGACGGGAAGAAGTTCGATATCGTAATAGCGACCGGGTTCTACCCGAATCTGTTTGCCACCGGTCTCAATAATTGCGTAACTCATGAATTTTCTGCGCTCGTTTTGCCGTACAGGTAGCTGAAAAAAATTCCAGCTTTTGTGCTAATGTCTTCACCTGATCCGAGCAGGAATTGACACGATTTACTATCATCTAATATCCGGGGGGCAATTGTCAAGCTTTTTACCCACCGATTGGCTATATACTGAAAATAATCTTACGAAAAACTCAATTAAACCGTTATGGAACAGTGGGAAAGCAGAGGACACCTGTTAACCGAACAAATTAACCCAAACAGCCTAAATTTAGACCAATTAAACCCGCTCGAATTGGTGGCTCTCTTCAATCAGGAGGATGCCCAAACCCTAAAAGCGATCGCTATGGCCCAGCAAGAATTGGCCCTAGCGATCTCCCTGACCAGTCAAGCTCTGGCTAAAGGTGGTAGACTCTTTTACATTGGGGCGGGAACCAGTGGCCGGCTGGGGGTTTTGGACGCGGCCGAATGTCCTCCCACTTTCTGCACTCCCCCAGAATTGGTACAGGGAATTATTGCCGGTGGGGCAGCGGCATTGGTGCGTAGTTCCGAAGATTTGGAGGATAAAGCGGAAGATGGGGCGGCGATTATTGCCCTGCGAGAAATTGACGAATTAGACGTGGTAGTGGGGATTACCGCTGGGGGTACAACCCCCTACGTTCATGGGGCTTTACAGGCGGCAAAACAGCGAGGTGCGACGACGATTGCCATTAGTTGTGTCCCCGCCGAACAAGTGGATATCGCCGTGGATGTGGATATCCGCTTATTGACCGGACCAGAACTTTTGGCCGGCTCCACCCGCCTGAAAGCGGGAACAGTGACGAAAATGGCTTTAAATATTCTTTCCACAGGGACAATGGTAATGTTAGGCAAGGTTTACGGCAACCAGATGGTCGATGTGGCAGTTACTAATCATAAACTCCACGACCGCGCCCTGCGGATTATCTGCAACCTTAGCGATGTTAGTCGCGAGGAAGCGGCTATTTTACTGGAAAAAAGTGGCCGCCGGGTTAAACTAGCTTTGTTAATGCAGAAAACGGGACTTTCGGCGGCGGCAGGACAAGAATTGTTACAAAAGCATCGGGGTCAATTACGCGCCGCTCTGCAAGCCTACAATCAAATTGATTGATAAAAACCTATTGATTTCGACTTTCCTATGGTTAATATTTCTTCGGAAATCGCTGCGATCGCTATTATTTTCCTCGTCGCTGCCGGTATCTTGACTTGGAGTTTTTATCGGTCTAAACCCTACGGCCAACTGGGAATTTTAGCTTGGTTACAATCCTTGGTACTAATAGCTCCTTGGTTAATTTTTTTCGGGCTATTTGCGGCAGGAATTTATCTCAATCTAGCAGTAATTCTCTTTTTACTGGTTGCCTCCACAATTATCTATATTTATTTAGGCAAGCGTTTACGCTTACTGAAAACCAATCAGATAATTGAACCAAAAGTTAACCCAGCAGTTAGCGAGTCCGTTACTCCTCTAGAAACCACGGCAGTGGTGACAGCAATTGTGCCGGATGTGATTCCAATTCCCGAAGAGGATTTAAAAGTTATTCAGAGTATTTTTGGGATAGATACTTTTTTTGCCACCGAGACTATCTCTTTTCAGGAAGGAGCAATTTTTAAAGGCAATTTACGGGGAGAACCGGATATCGTTCACTCTCGCTTAACCCAGAAATTAAGTGATCATTTTGGCGATAAATATCGTTTATTTCTGGTGGAAGGAACCGAGGAAAAACCGGTGGTAATTATCCTCCCCAAAACTAATGATCCTAGTCCTGCTACTCTTGCTCAAAAAAATCTCTCTTTAGTTTTGTTAGTAGCCACCATTGTCACCAGCTTAGAAGCAGCTGGAATTTTATTGGGTTTTGATTTGTTTAGTAATTGGCAGAGATATCGAGAAGCAATTCCCCTGAGTTTGGGTTTATGGTCGGTATTAATTGCCCACGAAATCGGTCATCTAATTATCGCTAAACGCCATAATGTTCGTCTCAGTTTACCCTATTTTCTTCCCACTTGGCAGATTGGTTCTTTTGGGGCGATTACTCGTTTTGAATCTTTATTGCCTAACCGCATCGTCCTATTTGATATAGCTTTTGCTGGTCCTGCTTTGGGAGGTTTGGTTTCTTTAATCTTGTTAATTGTTGGACTGACTTTATCTAATTCTGCCAGCCTTTTTCAAATCCCTAGTACCTTTTTCCAAAGTTCAATTTTAGTGAGTTTTTTAGCGCGGATAGTTTTGGGTGACGAGTTACAAAATGCCGTTATCTCCGTGCATCCTTTAACTGTTATCGGTTGGTTAGGATTGGTGATTACTGCCCTTAATTTACTGCCCGCCGGACAGTTAGATGGTGGCAGAATTGTTCAGGCTATTTATGGTCGCAAAATTGCCCGTCGTACCACTGTGGCCACTTTGGTAATTTTGGGCATTATTTCCTTAGTTAATCCCAGTAATCCCATTCCTCTCTATTGGACAATTTTAGTCGCTTTTTTACAAAGAGAGTTGGAAAGACCTAATTTAAACGAGTTAACTGAACCCGATGACACCCGTGCCAGTTGGGGTTTATTACTGCTCTTTTTAATGTTAGCAACTCTGATTCCTTTAAGCCCCAGTTTAGCGGGACGGTTAGGAATCGGTGGCTAAATACTTCCCCGAAATTCTTGCCATTGATTGCCGTCAAAAAAAGCTTGACAAAAACTCAAGTGTTGACTTATATTGTTCTGACAATGGGAATCCGTGTCCGCCTATAGACTCCTGATTTTTCGGTAAGATATAGCCTCCAGAATTTACCCCTATTAGACCTCTTTTACAGCCTTTCTCCTAGACATGAAGTATAACCTAATGTGGTATTGACGACTGGCGACCGGCGACCGACTCCCCAAAAGGAAAACTTCCTATCTCACCATTAAGATAACTGCTTTATTGTGCCTATTCAATCTGTTAGGAGTTGCTCAAAATGTCTAACGAAACTGTCACTTCTTCCCTAGAAGCTGTCCTGACAAGGATTGAGGGGAAAATCGACTCTCTGGAAAAACGCCTTGACGAGAAAATAGACTCCCTTGAAAAACGTATTGATGAGAGATTTGACAAGATAGAAGACCGGTTAACTAAAGTAGAAATAGGACAGGCCGAACTCAAGGGAGAAATCAAAGCTCTGGATGAACGACTAAGCACAAAAATCGAGGGATTAACTGCAAGGGTTGCCTATCAGGAATTCACCAATCGAGGGATTCTGATAGCATTGGTAGTCGCTATTTTAGGAGGTGCTGCTAAACTTTTTGGTTTTTTCCCTAATCCTTAGAAGTTGCTGGTAGCCGCACCTAGTAGATAGGCTCTTCCAAAAAATTTTTCGCTCATTACCCCGATCATCCGTTAGAATAGACTCAGAATTTAAGGATAAAACCTCATCTATGAATCCCGTTGTTTTGGTGCATGGTTTTCTGGACACTACGGCTGTTTTTAAACCGATGAGCAAGTATTTAAATCATCATGGTTGGCAGGTGCATAGTTTTAACCTAATTCCCAATCATGGTTACGAAAAGTTAGAAGTTTTAGCGGGTCAGGTGGACAATTATATCGAGAAAAACTTTGCTAAAGAGCAGAAAGTAGATCTGATTGGTTTTAGTATGGGAGGACTAATTACCCGCTACTACCTGCAAAGATTGGGAGGAGTGGCAAGAGTGCAACGTTACCTAAATATTTCTGCCCCGAATCGAGGCACTTTAACCGCGTACAGTTTACCCTTAGATGGGATTAGACAAATGCAGCCAGGGAGTCAATTTCTCGAGGATTTAAATCAAGATTGCCAACAAATTTTAAATAAAATTAAAACCACAATTATCTGGACTCCCTACGATTTAATGATATTTCCTGCCCATAGTTCCCGTTTATCGGTGGGCAAAGAAATTTCCATTCCCGTATTGCTTCATGCTTGGATGGTCAAAGATAGCAAAGTCTTAACAACAATTAAAGAGACCTTATTAGAATAGAAATACTGGTTGTCTCCAATACCAGAACAAGGTCAAAATATTACCGACAAAAAAGTTAATTTTTATCAAAAAAGCTTGACTTAAGGTTATAATTGTGCTAGGCGATCAAATTCCCCAAGGTGTCACCATGTCCACTCAAGAACCCACCCTAACCGATGTTCTCAACGAATTGAAAAGCTTCCAAACAGCAGTAAATCAACGTTTTGAGGCGATAGACCGACGTTTTGAGGCGATAGACCGACGTTTTGAGGCGATAGACCAACGTTTTGAGGAAATAGACCAACGTTTTGATGCTATGGGGCAACGCTTTCAGGAAATAGACCAAAGATTAGACAAGCTCGACTATAAATTTGACACCTACGAAAAAGCCTCCGAGAAAGTGCTGAGATTAGCCACGACAATTATTATCGCAGCCGCCACCGTAGCGGTTTTACCCTCGGCCTTTCAGGCAATCGGTCCCCTATTAACCCAAATAATCGCCGCTGGCAATAACTAACTTGTGATCAAGACTTGACGATTACATGGTATGATAAAGGTTTTGGAACTATTGTTTTAGGTCAAGCTCATGGCGAAACGAATGCAGGTTATCCTCAATCAAAAAGTCAGCAAATTAGGTGAAAATGGCGATGTGGTGGAAGTGGCCCCCGGTTATGCGCGCAATTACCTTATCCCCCAAGGTGTGGCCGTTTTAGCCACCAAGGGTGCGATGAAACAGGCAGAATTTAGGAAAGAAAAAGAGCGTCAACGTCTCCTGGCCGAAAAACAAGAAGCGGAAACCAGAAAAACTGCGATCGAAAAACTCAGTCCCTACAGCATCCCTAAACAGGTGGGTGAAAACGAGGCCATTTTCGGTACTGTCACCAGTCAAGATGTGGCTACGGTTATTCTAGAAAATGCTAAATTAGAAATCGATCGCCGTGGTATTACCGTCCCCGATATCGGTCAATTGGGACTCTACAAAGTACAAGTCAAACTCCATCCCGAAGTTAGTGCCGATATCGAAATTAAAGTAATTGCACAATAACAATTGTCGGGGCATAGTTATCAGTAATCAGTGAAAATTTATCAGAGCGATTAACTAGCTGATGGCTGATAGCTAATAGCCATTCACATCTCAAAAATTATGACTCATTCCACGGACATAAAAACCCTAGCGCGCTGGATGGCGGCGGATTTTAGTAATCAAGAACAAGCTTTTGCTAATCCGCCTTTTTTTGCCCATATTCGCGTGTGTATGCGTCCTTTACCCAATGAATTACTGAAAGGAACCAGTTTATTTTTAGAGCAGGCCTACGATTTTATGCTCAATACTCCCTATCGTTTGCGAGTATTTAAATTATCGGTAGTCGATGACCACATTGAACTAGAAAACTTTAAAGTTAAGGAGGAAGCTAACTTTTTTGGTGCTTCTAGAGAACCCCAACGTCTCAAAAATCTCAGCTTAGACCTATTAGAACCGATGCCGGGTTGTGATATGAATGTAACTTGGACAGGTAACAGTTTTAAAGGGGTGGTGAAACCGGGGAAACAATGTTTAATCTTTCGCAAAGATAAAATGACTTATTTAGATAATAGTTTTGAAATTAGTGAACAGGGATTAATTAGCGTTGATCGCGGTTTAGATACCGAAACCGATCAATTAGTCTGGGGTTCGATCGCTGGTCCCTTTGAGTTTGTGCGTCGCGCCAGTTTTGCCGAGGAAGTGTGAGAAAAATTCTTGGTTTTTAGCTATGAAAATCGCCACATGGAATGTCAACTCGATTCGCAGCCGACAAGAGCAGGTAATTAATTGGTTACAACTCAATCCCGTTGAGGTTTTATGCTTGCAAGAAACCAAGGTAATCGATCGAGATTTTCCCAGAGAAGCTTTTGAATCTTTGGGTTATCATCTCTATATTTCTGGACAAAAAGCCTATAATGGTGTAGCGATTTTTAGCCAGAAACCCATGGACGATATCACCGTGGGATTTAGTCCAATTATCGGCGAAAATTTAACGGGAGAACTGGACGAACAAAAACGGTTAATTACTGGAGTAATCGGAGATATTCGGATTATTAATCTCTACGTTCCTAACGGTTATTCCCTAGATAGTGATAAATATATTTATAAGCTTAAATGGTTAGAAACTCTCAGGAAATATCTAGATAAAATAATTAATTCTCAACCCCAAGAATTATGTATCTGCGGAGATTTTAATATTGCCTTAGAAGATAAAGATATTTATGATCCCAAAGGCAAAGAAAATCATATTATGTCTTCAGCTAAAGAAAGAGAAGCTTTAGAAAAGGTCTTAGAAATTGGTTTACAAGATGCCTTTAGAAAATTCACCTCGGCAGCAGGACATTATAGTTGGTGGGATTATCGCAGCGGTGGTTTTGCTCGTAACCGAGGTTGGCGAATTGATCATCTTTATTTAACTCCTCAGCTATACGAAAAAGCCGTTAATTGTCTGATCGATCGAGAACCCAGAAAACAAGAAAAACCTAGCGATCATACCCCTGTTATTCTGGAAATATCAAGCAAAAATAGCTAAAGTATCAACCTAGACTTTGCACAGCCAGAATTTTCCTCTCTTAGCTTCCCTAACCGGGGACTTTCAGCTTGAGGATTTATTCGGTAACGAGAAAATGCTATGATTCGGGTTGAATTTACCAAGTTTATTAAATTATGCGTTCTCCCCAATTAATTGTTCTATTGCTCGGTTTATCCCTTCTCCCCAGCATCTCCCCCCCTTTTGTCCATGCTAACCCCTCGATAGTGCCAGTGAAACAATCGAGTAGTAGCGATTGGGGACAAAAAATCAGCGAAGCGGAAATTAAAGCAATGATTGAAGACATTAAAACCGCTATTAAAGATAAAAATATCGCCCTAATACTCAAACACTATGCCCCATTTATTTCCTCGCAATTGACCATTAAAACCAATGCTAGTACCGAAATTTTTGAGTTAGATGGCATCACGGAACATAAAAGATTTTTAGAGGAATCCTACAAAAATATTAAAAGTATGGAGGTTCTTTCTGAGAATTGGGATGTGGATATTCTTGCTAATGACGAGATGGCGATAATCACTCGCGAGCGGGTAGTCAATATTACCAACACCGAGGGTGATAACTATATAGTGGCATCAGAAGCAGTCGCTAAAGTAGCTCCCATCGACGGCAAATTGAGGATCTTTTCCATTCAAGAAACCGCCGAAGTGGGACGCAGACCAAAAAAATAATTAGTTTCTCCGGTTGGGACTGGCCCAACCCGACTCCCGGCGTCTCCGTCCCTCGATAAAACCGTCATCGTAGTCCCTGGAATTGCGCGGATTATCATAGCGAGCAAAGTTAAACCCGTCCTCTAGTCCGCGCTGAAATTCTTGCTCTGGTGGTACAAATCGATAACGTTGTCTATTATCCTGTACCACCCGGTTGATTAACAGGGCCCCCGCTCCAATACCAACGGCCTCACCAAAGGTTAAAGACCTAGCATAATTGATGTTAATTGTCAAGAAAGTTGTTGTTAAAATTAAGGCTTTTCCCCAATGTTGACCCATAAAATCCTCCTTCAAAAAATCAGGTTGACAACAAAACCAGTACAGATACCGACTCCCCAAAATGAAAACTTTGTACCTCACCATTACGATAAATGAGATCAAGAAGTTTTAGAAGAATGGGAGTGAAAGCGAATCCCCAAGAAGACATCGTAGAGGAAACTCCAGAAATTCTTACCTTGCAGTAGGCCTAAAGACTGTTCACAATCTTTTGCGTCTAAAAGCGGTTTAGTGGCATAGTATGCTGGTTGGTATTTGTACCAGGGAATCGACGGCCAGAGATGATGCACGAGATGATAATTCTGCCCTAAAATCAGCAGGTTTAAGAGGGTACTGGGGTAAACTCGGGCATTTTTCCAACGATTACGCTCTTGGAAAGGACGATGGGGGAGATAATCAAAAAATAAACCGAGGGCAATTCCCACCACTAAAGCGGGAACAAACCAAAAATTCATCACATAGCCAATAAAACCATATTGACAGGCGACGATGACTATGGTAGCAACAAAAAGACGACTGAGGAACCATTCCAGCAGTTCGTATTTTCGCCAGAGTTGCCGCTTAAAAAAGAAGATTTCGTGATAAAAAAATCTGGCCGCAATCATCCACAACGGTCCACCAGTGGAGACAAAATGATCCGGATCATTTTCGGGATCGTTAACGTGAGCGTGGTGCTGTAAATGGACTCTAGTGAAGACCGGAAAGGCAAAACCGAGCATTAAAGCACTGCCATGACCTAAAATAGCATTAAATACCCGATTGCTATGGGCAGAATTATGAGAGGCATCGTGGATAACTGTCCCCGATAAATGTAAAGCGAGGACATTAGCGGTAAAACAAATCCAGTCGGGCCAGGACCATAGCCAATAGCCACAGGTAGATAGGGTTATTAGGCTCAAGGCAATGAAAAACATGGTAACGTTTGGGTTGAAGCCCCCCGGTGCTTTTAAATACTCTTTGGGGACTGTCAGCAACATCTCGGCCGACTGCATTATGGGTGTTGCTCCTTATTGTGTTCGCTTTACTGGCGTAAATTATCATACTACGCCTTTTTCATAAAGTTTTGTAACATTATCTTAATTAATCTAAAGTTATGAGGAAAGTAAGGATTTGTTATATGGTTCCCGAAGGAAAAGCGAGGCTACAAGAGAAAATCACGGGCGCTTAACGCCAGTTTCGCACTTAAACGATTAAAAAATTCGGCTAGAGACTCGGCTTGAGAGGGGGCGATCGCCTGTTTCCCCAGCATCACCGATTCTACCCTATCCCGATCGCCGAAAATATCGATAAGACACTCCCTATCGATTTCGAATTCATCAAGTAAAGATTCTAAGGTAGCGGTAGGACTTGTTCGGGCGATCGGATAATGTTTCCGCTCGTATTCTTCCACTAATAAGACCAGTAAATCAAATAATAGTCCTTCGTCATTGATTAACTCCCGTGACATCATCCCTTCAATTATGCTTAAAAATCGCTCGTATTCTTGCGAGTTATTAAATCGAACCCCAGAAAAGCGCATCGCCCCGAATCCCCAATCGAGTAATCAATAGCTATATTAAGTATAAGAAATATAAATAGCAAAATCCTTGACAAAATGACAGGTATTGTCAGCAAATTCAATTCAGAATATGCCCCTTAAACAATCCCTTGACCAACCCCTCACCCTCGCACCAGTTGCGATCGCAATTGCCCGATTTACCGATTTATCCCCCGCAACTATCGAGGAATTACAAAGGCAGCAGCACAATTAAAGCTTTTAACCGCAAAGGGTGGGGAATTAGCGAAATTTAGGCTCATCTCCCCACCCCAAGCGCGATTAACGACGTTTAGCGAGGCGACGCACCACTAAACCACCCCCTAGTATGCCCAATCCGATAATACCAGAAGGTTCGGGAGTGGACACCGGCGGCTGACTTTGGCTGAATACCTGTACGCGGCGGTTGAACGAATCAGCCACATAGATATTACCACCGCTACCGACGGCGATACCGAAGGGGAGATTGAACTGACCGTTCCCCGTACCGAAGCTACCGAAAGTGGACTGGAAGGCACCACTAGAGTCGAATATCTGTACGCGGTTGTTGTTCGTATCGGCTACATAGATATTACCACCGCTACCGACAGCGATACCTCTGGGGGAATTGAACTGACCGTTCCCCGTACCGAAGCTACCGAAAGTGGACTGGAAGGCACCACTAGAGTCGAATATCTGTACGCGGCGGTTGTCCGTATCGGCTACATAGATATTACCACCGCTACCGACAGCGATACCGGCGGGGCCCCTGAACTGACCGTTCCCCGAACCTTGGCTACCGAAAGTGGACTGGAAGCCACCACTAGAGTTGAATACCTGTACGCGATCGTTGAACGTATCAGCCACATAGATATTACCACCGCCATCGACGGCGATACCTCTGGGGGAATTGAACTGACCGTTCCCCGAACCACCGCTACCGAAAGCGAAGGAAAAACTGGCCGCAGTGGCACTGGTGGCGATACTAATACATCCGATCGCAGTGGCCGTGACTAGGGAAAAGGATTTCAGCAGAGCCTTTGATAAGCCTTGCTTCTCCCCCCCCCCCATGATTGATAAGTTTGGCTAATGTCATAAAACTTCATAAAAATCAACTCATTGTAAGCTACCCCTTCCTCTAGTAATTGTCAAGAAATTTCTGGGAATATGTGACAAATTTGCCGATAATGTATTCAGCGCTACGATTCTCTCGGCAGCAGTTACTGCAAATACAGGATCTCAACACCGGCGATCGAGGGTATCCTAGGAGAAACGGAAAGTAATCCCTGAAGATGTTTGATAATATTTGTAAATTTATTGCCGAAAACTTCTCCGATGATTTAGCCACTTGGTTATTGGGTTCTCCCCTCTCCTTAACCGTCCTCGACCCGACGGAATTACAATTAGACCCCATTCGCGCTGATTCTCTGATTTTTTTGCAGTCAGAGCAACTAATTCTTCATACCGAATTTCAAACCGACCCTAACTCCCAGATTCCTTTCCGAATGCTTGATTATCGCATTCGCGTCTATCGTCGTCATCCCCAAAAACAAATGCGTCAGGTGGTAATTTATCTGCGACGCAGTGATTCTCCCCTAGTACAAGAAAATACCTTCCGTCTGGGGGAAACCTTTCATTCCTTCCAAGTCATCCGTCTTTGGGAAGAAAAGACACCACAATTTTTCCATCATCCCGGTTTATTACCCTTTGCCGTCCTCAGCAATACCGATGACCCCGAACAGGTGTTAAGTC
>VYLQ01000339.1_pt1 | contig 19379 bp, 21 predicted proteins | sample 5115351 | NCBI WGS metagenome assembly VYLQ01 (sample SAMN12291776, study PRJNA351875) | freshwater metagenome | isolation source: freshwater lake | place: USA: Michigan, Lansing Lake | collected 2013-08-14 | reverse complement strand
TTTCGCCAATGGTAGGGGCGCACCGCGTGCGCCCAAAATGTCATCTGGATATTTCGACAAAATTGAGATGCACCAGGCATAACCATCTCTGTCATTACTTTTGAAAAATGGTATCAGACCCAAAAACGAAGCACCCAACATCTTAACATAGAACAAAGAAACTTGCTCTACCAACTTAGTCAAGAGGGAAATTTATCTCAACGGCAAATGGCCGTCGGGCGCGGATGCCATCAAAGCACGATAGCACGAGAATTAAAAAGGAATCAAAGTTCCCTCGGCTGCTATCTACCTGACACAGCACAAGCTAAGAGCGAGATGCGGCGAAAAAATGCCAAACAACCCTTTTAAAATGTCAGCGAGTCAGCCTTAGAGTTGGTGAAAGAAGGATTGAAAAATTATCATAGTCCCGAACAAATAGCAGGTCGTCTGAAAAGAGCCAGTCAAGAATCGCTCAGTCATGTAAATGAGCATACTAATGGACTGTTAAGACAATTTTTTCCCAAGGGGACAAATTTTAAAATCCTTAAGCCAGAGGAGGTGGAAAGAGCCGTAAACTTAATTAACAATCGTCCTCGAAAATGTCTTGACTATCGTACCCCGAATGAGGTATTCTATGAAGGTAGATCAGACAGTGATGCAATTCAGACTTGAATCGGCCACATTATTTTGTCTAGTCTTGAATTGTTTGAATATAGCATTTGCTGGATCTAACTTTTCTTGGGGGGTTGTTTATGGTTCAGAAACGAACATTCAAGAGGCACAAACAGAAATTAATCAACTGGACGATTGCCACAATATCGAAACCTTGAGCGTTTATTATTTAAACGTAGCAACTTTTATGTGAGTGTCATCCTATTCCCAACCGAGCAAGATGCTAATAACGCTCTACCAATAATAGAGAATGAATATAAAAGAGGCTCATTTGTCAGACCTCTTAACGAGTGGTGTCCCAATTGGAAAAACCAGGAAAAGAAAGAAAAGACAGAAAGTGGCATACCCTATTTTGACTACGGAATATGAGAAATCCTTGTCAGAAAAACTAGGGTAATCATTCCTTGATCGCCCTACATTTGTTTTGATGTTTGCTTTATAAATAAGCTCTAAGACTGGAGCAAATCTACTGAAGTATTATCGATTAACCCAGCAACAGCATCAAGATAATCATTAAGTTCCATTTTCTGAGCTTGGGCAAATCAATTAAGGGTTTCTATCTTTGTTCCTTCTCCCTGTTCAATGCGTCTCACTTGACGCTCGGATGTTCCTATAATATCTGATTGTCGCAGTTGATGCTGTTTGCATAAAGATATAATCGCTTGACCAAAAATCTGATCATGTTTTAATTTAATCGCTGCAAACTTTTGTTTTGCAGCTGGTTCAATTACACTCAAAAAAGCCGCTATATCAAACTCCACCAATTATGCCTTGTTGGGTTTTCCTTCGGTCAACCTAAACTACAAAGGGGATTATACCGAGGGATTGGCTGATGTTAAAACTATTTGGTTGGGACTGCGAAGGTTACATGATATCAGCGAGAATTGGAAACTATTCCATCAAATTAGTTCCCCCATAGAACCTCCTTGAGCCATCTTGCACACTTTTCTCTTTTTGTCAAATTTTATGTTAAGAAAGATGTGACTAATGGATAGCGGGAGTATCTGACAATTTTTAACACCTACCTACTTAAGTTGTGAAATTCATTGAGTTTTCTAGAAATCTCGGCCAGAGGCGAAAAAATCAGCGACAATGATATAAATAGAGTTATCAACACAAGTAAAGCGATTATGACTGTAGCCACGACGAACGCCCGAGATACTTTCCGCTCCGCCTACGAAAACCGTTACACTTGGGATGAAGGATTTCCCGGTTACACTGCCGATATTATCCTCACTCAAGGGGAGGAAGTCTATACGGGCAAAATTCAAGTTAATGCCGATTATAGTGTGGAAGTAACCGGCATTGATGACGAGAAAGTGCAAGAAAGTATCTATAATCAAATGCGCGACATCGTTACTCACCGTAAAAGAGGCAATTTTGATGCTTCCCACGGCAAAAACCAGTTTAATTTCGGCGAAAATGATCCCACCGGTGCGGTAGAAATTCTTGTCACCGGCGATGCGATGGGGTCTAATTATAAAGTCCGCGGCCAAGAAATCTGTCAAGTCAGTCGAGTCATGGGACCGATGGCTTTTACTATTAATACCGAGGAAAGTCTCGATACGGGAGAAGGTTATATTTCTATTCGCTATAATGCCATTTTCCGCAATGCTAAAACCGATGAATTAAAGGGAAAACGTGACTTTAAGGAAACCTACGAAAAAATCGGTAATTATTATTTACCCTCCTGTCAAGTGATTAACGCAATCGACGCCGGGGGCGAAAAATCCACCACAGAATTTACTTTTATCAATCTACAGCTTTTAGAATCTTAAGGGTTATCCCCGCCCAAAAAGCGTTAGGATTGAAGTAACTACACTCTAATAAATCTCTGACCAGAGGCTGATTATGTCCTTAACACTAACTCCCAATAACGTCGAACAAGTCTTAGATGAAATGCGCCCCTACCTGATGGCCGATGGTGGTAACGTGGAATTAGTCGAAATCGACGGGCCAGTCGTCAAACTGCGTCTTCAAGGCGCTTGCGGTTCCTGTCCCAGTTCCACCATGACCCTAAAAATGGGCATCGAACGTCGTCTCCGGGAAGTGATTCCCGAAATTGCCGAAGTCGAACAAGCTTTCTAAATCTTGGTTTAATTAATTCTCACCACCGCCCGATTGACTAAGTTAAATTAGCGATCGGGCATAATATTAATTATATATTTTTTTCTGCAAGATTGATAAAATTACAGAATTAATTAAGATAAAAAGTATCTTTTTTAGCCGATTAACCAGCCAATTAAGCATTAACATATACTTGAAAATTTTTATTAAAACTCAAAAATTATGACGGAAAATATCCCCACCATTGTGGTCATGCACGGCGACCAAACTGGAGAAGAACTATTACTAGAAGCCCTGAGAGTATTGCAACCTTCGATAATTCGTCAACCGCTTAACTTTGCCGATTTTGATCTTAGTTTAGCCCAGCGTCGCCAGAGTAACAATCAAGTGGTTCATGAGGCCGCCGAAGCGACTCTCAAAACCGGATTAGCCCTGAAAGCTGCTACTATTACCCCAGAAATCAAAGGAGATGTGGGCAGTCCCAACGCTATTTTAAGAGAAGCAATGAATTCTCAGGTAATTCTCCGCATCGGTCGCCGTATCCCCGGTATTCGTCCGATTGGGGGCGTTTATTCTCCCATTGCCATTGTCCGCATGGCCGTTGACGATGCCTACGGGGCCAAAGAATGGCGAGAAACCACCGCCACCGGCGATGAAATTGCCTATCGTACCTCGCGCATTTCTAGGGCTACCAGTCGCGCTGTGGCCGAGTTTACCTTTCAACAGGCCAAAAAAACCGGGGCGCGGGTATTTGGCGGCCCAAAATTCACCGTCAGTGCCACCTACGAAGGGATGTTTAAAGAGGAATTAGACGCAGCAGCCCAAAGACATCCGGAAGTACGTTATCAACCCCTGTTAATTGATGCAACTTTTGCCCTACTTTTACAAACCGACGGCGAAGCTTTGGTGATTCCGGCACTTAATCGCGATGGCGATTTATTATCGGATTTTGTCTTGCAACTCTATGGCAGTATTGCCGGGGCCGAAAGTTTAGTTTTGGGATTTGATGAGGAGACTTTAGCGGTTAAAACTATTATGGCAGAAGCTCCCCACGGCACAGCCCCCGCTTTAGAGGGCAAAAATATTGCTAATCCCATGGCGATGATTTTAGCCTCGGCAGCTTTGTTAGGTTATATCGAAACTAGCGAAGCGCGCAAGGCTTCTCGGGCGATTTATGAAAGTGTCTTTGAAACTATTCACGAGGGCAAAAAAACCCCCGATTTAGGGGGACAAATGACCATGAGTGAGTTTACCGATGAGGTGATTCGTCGCGTGGTCAGTAAGTTAGAAGTTTGGTCTGCTTTGGGGTAAACGAACTCATCTGATTGCTCTCTTAAAGGAGTTTGAAGAAAGGGTAATCCCAAAAAATAAGAATTGTTGCAAAGGCCTTGCTTTTGTTTATTTTACGGAAAAACAAAAGCTACCGTTGAAGTGTGCAACAGAGTCCCTTTGCAGGATTAGAATAAGAACAATGAAACTACAAACTTTGACAAAAACTCTGACTATTGGTCTGATTGGTGTAGGAGCTGCCTTGACCTTACAATCACCGAGCCAAGCTCAAACCAGATTCGAGTGTCTTGTACCAGTGACAGGCCCCTATGTAGGAGTTCCCACAACCTATGCCAAAGTCGGCCCTAATGAATACAAGGCTGTGATTCGTTGGGTTTCTCGTTATTTTAGTGGTTCCGGTTATACTCCCATGCAACGTTGTCAAGAAGTGACCGGAAGATTCAACAGCCTGAACACTCGACCGGGCGGAATTGATATTATTACCACTGGCTATCTCAATGGTCTGCCGGTCATCTATTCCCCTAGTGATGGGCGAGAACGGGCAAATAGCAGTAACCTATTATTCACCCTCAAGAGAGGGGAAAACGCAACCCAGAAAATCGAACAGCTATTCGACATCCGGGAGGGAGCCAGCAGCAGTCCTTTGTTTGAAAGCTCATCGGATTCTGCCACTGTCCATTTCAACAAATTCCTAGAAAACGCTCCCGCAGAAACAAATCCGGCTACCGGTTCGTCCTCTTCTCCAGCGTCGGGGACTTCTCCCGAACAATCGCCCCAAAAACCATCAGGCGGTTCTGTTTGGTAAACTTTTCTAGTTCTATAGATAAGGTAGGTTGGGTTGACGCAAGGAAACCCAACGCCCGCTGTTTGGTAAACTTTTCTAGTTCATAGATAGGAGCATAGTGATCAAGTGAGTCGGGCGATAAAAAGAATTTTGGCTGGTGTGGGCAGTTTATTATTGGGACTGTCCACACCTTTGCTTGCTGTTCAAAGCTATGCTCCTGCTCTGGAACCTAACCAGGCCAATGCCTATAGCTCTCAACAACGTTCAGAACCACAGCTGCGTCAGTTAGCCAGAGCAATTACTGTTAAGGTGTTATCAGGGCAAGGCTGGGGTTCGGGCATTTTAGTCGAAAAACAGGGTGCTTCCTACAAAGTCCTCACTAATGACCATGTTTTAGGGCGGTATCGCTCTCAGGGTTGGCAAATACAAACCCCTGACGGCAAGATACATCGGGGGGAGTTGGTCAGAACAGTTCGCTTGAATAATTATGATTTAGGCTTAATTTCTTTTCGCAGTAGCCAAGTTTATTCTATTGCTGATTTGGCTAATGTCGATGATCTCGCTATCGGAGAGCAAGTTTTCGCCGCTGGTTTTCCCTTCGATGGCGATCGCCCGACAGAAGAGGGATTTACCTTCACCCTGGGTAAAGTGTCGCTTTTGAGTGATAAATCCTTTTCGGGAGGCTACCAAATCGGCTACACCAATAAGATTAAAAATGGTATGAGTGGCGGACCGCTGCTGAATCGGCAAGGTAAAGTTATTGGTATTAACGGGATTCATGCTTATCCTCTCTGGGGTAAATCCTACGTTTTTGCTGATGGAACGGTGACTTCACCAGCACTGTGGGAACAAATGAGTCGATTAAGTTGGGCGATTCCTATACAGACTTTTTTGCAATCGGGGTCATCTTCTCTATCTGCTTCCAGTCCGCAACAGCCCTCAGTTTCACCCCCATCGCTTCCCACCCATAGAGAACCCACTTTCTCGGAAGATTTTTCTTCTCCATCCCCGTCAACCCCAAGAGAAAAGAATCCCGCTCGCACACCACTCTGGTAAATTCCACTCAACTGTATTTTTAAACCAGAATGAGCAACAATTTCTTGAAAATTTCCGCCGCCCTAGTTAGTATAGCGGTGTTTGTGGTTTCTCCTCAGATTGCTAAGGCATCAACAACTGAGCAGCTAGAAAAAACTGCTGAAAAGATTACCGTTTTAATCCCCTCAGAAGAAGAGGGGGCGAATGGGAAAATTACTGCTAATGGCTCTGGATCAATTATTGCCAAAGAAGGAAGGGTTTATACTGTTCTTACTGCTAGTCATGTAATCTGTAAAGATGCTAGAGATGCCTGCAAGTTCTATTACGATCAACTAAAAATTATTACCTGGGATGGCAAGCAATATCCGCTCGATTACAATAGCATCAAAAAATTACCAGGAGTAGATCTAGCTCTCGTGCAGTTTCAGAGCGACCAAAATTATCAATTAGCTACCTTGGGTAACTATCAAGTAGCTGACGAACAATTTATTTTTGCTTCTGGATGGCCGGATCCGAAATTTATCGGCAAGCGGAAACGATTGTTCAATGTGGGGAAAGTGCTACCCAAGGACATTACACCCTTGCTGAAAATATTTCCTCCGGAGTTGGGGTATGAGATAGTTTATACCAGTGTCACCTATGGGGGCATGAGTGGCGGTCCAGTGTTGGATATCAATGGACGAGTCATCGCAGTTCACGGACAAAATGAAGCCGAAAAAATCGAAAAGGTTCCCGTGCCAATTGGCTTTAGTCTCGCTATTCCCATCACTACTTTTTTGAAATTAGCACCCCAGTCTGGCATTCAAGGGCAGATAAATGTCGAAAATTCGCCCCCCAATGCCTTATCTTTGCAAGAAATTGGGGATGAATTATACAAGGCTTTTGAAGTTCCCAATAATAACGATACTAATCCCCTAAACTGGCTTAATCAAGGCAATAAAATGTGGCGGTTAGGACAATTAGCCCTCGCCTATGCCGCCTATGAAAAAGCCTTGCAACTCGATGCTCAACTCTATCAAGCTTGGTACGGGAAAGGTCTGGTCTTGACCTACTGGAAACGCCCCCAAGAGGCACTCGCTGCCTACGAACAAGCTCTCAAAATTAATCCTGACTCCGATACCGCCAAAAAACTGCGCGACAAGCTCCAAGAATCTTTAGGGGGAAGAAATACCCCTCCTGTAACCCCCTCACAGCCAACCACCGCGCCCACCGTCGAGCCTTCACCACAGCCCTCTAATCCGAGAAGACTATGGTGAAGTGAGCAGGGAGAATTCTGATTAGGGACTTGCGTGGGAATAATATCCCAGCTTTGAAAATCGCTCTGTAGAAGAATCAGACCAGCCAGATGGCACAGGATCAAAGCGCAAGTCCCTTAGCCGCGGTGGCCCTCGAAGGCTCTCGCCCGACTTACCTCCGCGCGGAGGGCGCAGGTTCCAGGCGCCCCGACAGTAACGGATTTTGTCCACAATGTAGGGGCGAACTGCGTTCGCCCAAAAGGTACATTATCAAAGCGCAAGTCCCTTAGCTAATAGTCGGTTGGACCAATTTAGCTAAGGATGCTTGAATTGCTCGTAGTTCTGCGGGGGGATTGCGGAGAAACTCTTCGTTACTGGCTAAAATCATCACATTGTAGGCCTCCACCGCCGCCAGCAATTTAGCTGGAACTACCTTCTCACCCTTGGTCAGTCTCTCTAAGCTGGCCAATAAGTCTTGAATAACATTTAAAGGTGGTGCGCCGGGGGCTGTGTAAAGAGCGGCGGTGACAGCATTGATATTATTACCCGCCTGAGCATCTCCTGTTAAGATGCTCAGTATCGATTGCTGAATGGCTGGGGGAATCGGGCTACCTGTAGGGGAGGTTAAATTATTATCAGCTAACTGAGTATTCACAGAAGCAGCTGCTTGATTAACAGAGATTTGAGCCGGTTCTCCCCCCTGAAATCCCAATCCCGTCACCGTGGTGGTGATGGGGATAGTTTGACCGGCAAAATCACCGGTGGAAAGAATTGGCCCGGTGACATCGGATTGGTTGCCGGTTTGCGCCATAACGGGAGAGACTAGGGCATTGGTCAGCAAAACCGCCGCCACTAAGGAAACTTGCCAATTAGTCAACCATTTCATCAACATGGTCTTAATCCTCATTCAAAAAGCTAAATTAACAGTGTAAAAACTGACTAACGGGGGAAAAAGTAATTGTAGCCGATACTCATGACGAAGCGAGCGCCGTCCCCGGCATTGCCCGTTAAATCAGCACCGGCAAGGTTAATCGTCAAGGGGACTTTCGGGAAAGGAATCAGGGAAATACCTGCGTTTAAGTCTTGACCCGACCATTCGACAATGGCCGAGACCGGTTCAACAATTCGTAAACCCGCACTAGCAAAGACACCCAGGGAATTTACCCCATCTTCGATGGCTCCTTCCGAGCGAAAACGACCACCACCAACACCCAAAGAGAGCGTCAATTGGCTAAAGGGTTCTTTCGTTGTTTCTGTTAACTGAAAAAATTTGCTCACCACCCCGTAGATACTGCTACTGCCATCTGTCCCACCCCAGTTAATAGCGTTTTCAAATCCTAGGGCCACAGCAAAACCTTCTGGCAGAGAACGGTGAATTTTAAAGCTAAAACTGCCCCGTCCGGCATTATCACCAAAAAGGCTCAAAATCGCCAGAGTTACATCTAAACCGACAATTTTCTGGGGGTCTCCCAAACCGCCCCCTAGGGCTAACCCACCATCTGCTTGATTGGTAAAACGGGTTCTCGACTGGAAACCGAAACCACCGAAAATCTGCCCAAAATTCGCTCCAAAACCGATGGGAGTAGAAATACTGGCACTAGGGGCAACCACAAATTCCGCCAGTTTCGCAGAAAGGGTTTGTAGCGTTAATTGCGGTTCCTCAATCAGAAACTCTTGACGTAAACGCTGCAATTCGGGGGAAACATTGGTATCAACGGGGGTAGATGCCTGTGCTTGCCATTTTTCGACTTCTGGAGCGTTATTACCCCCTGCCGGTAAAAGCTGACTCGCTTGCATTGTCCCTAGATTCGCCTTCCATTCTTCTAGGGTTGAAATTGTCCTGGTCTTTTCTGTTGCTAAAGTATCGAGGGAAGATTTCCCTAGTTTATTTTCTAAGGATGAGGGCAGATTACTATCGGCTAATCCCCCTGTTGTCGAGAAGGAATTGGTTGTCAGAACTCTTTCTGTCCTCTCTAATTCCACGGGGGAATTAATGATAATTTTTTCCGGGGATAACCGAATAGAAGCAGCGTCAATGTCTAAGGGGGAAGGAAGGGCCTTCACCCCATCGCAAAGTATGGCTGTACCCACACAGGAGGTAATGAAAATTCCTCCAGAAAATATCTGTCTCATCTGGCTGTTTCTTTTGGCTTTTTTTAACAACACTTCCAGCTTTCCTCACGGACGAAATTAATTTGCAAGAATTGTAACTGATTTATGCTTAGATAGCAAGTTATTAAAGTTATCCGTTATCAATCATGGAATCCCCTAGATTTATTCTTAGATAAGTAGGGATGCACAATTATTTGTAGGATGGGTTAGCGGTAGCGTAACATGAGCGGGCGTTGGGTTTCATGCTTCAATCCAACCTACGTTCATCTTATATTTAATTCCACCCACCCACTTAGCAAGTTCTTAAAGTTATCCGTTATCAATTATGTAATCCCCTAGTATGCCTAAATGAAGTGTAAAAAATTTACCACCTCTATTCTTGGATTCGCCAGTTGTACTGCCTCTCCGTTCACGAATCAAATAGGCGGATTATATTGCTAAAACTAAAAAAAGCGGGTTGAACCCCGCTTGTAATCAACAACTAAGCCAACTTAAAGGCATCTCGCCAACACCAGCGCAACAGGGTAAAAGCTATCAAACCTTTAACCACTTCTAGAAACCAGTAACCAATCTGCAAGGACATCATTTCTCCCGACATTCCCGATGCGGTAACAGGAGCTAGTAAACCCATAGCACTCAGATTGGGAGTGAGAAAATAGGTGTAAATTAGGGTGATTACTAAGAGAACACCGGCGAATAGGAGCGATCGATGTTCGGGGAGATGGATTAAGGTATGATAGCGGTGGAAGACAACAAAGCTACACAGCACAATCGCCGCACAAACTAATTCCAGATGGTTAAAAATGCCAAATAGCAAGTAACCAGCGCTGGCAAAGCCATTTTGTGTCATCATGCCGGCTACGGATAAGCTGGGGAGAATGATTAAATCGATGACGAAACTGGCACTTAACCAGAAACCGAGAACAACCATCGCTAAGGTTGTCCAATTAAACCAAGACCGATAACGCTCAACAAAAGTTTTCATTAGGCTTGCTCCTCCTTGCCTTTATAATTTAATTGTAAAGAGCGTTCGCCAAAATTTTGGCCAGTTTTTTGGTAATTCTTAGCAATTCTTATCAATTCTGAGGGCAACCAAACAATACCGCTCTTACCTCTAGATTTGGCTACCCGCTCGGGGCAGAATTGTAAAGATTTATCAACAAGTGTTTATAAAAACCTTTAAATATTGACCAAGTTGACGATTCTAGACTTACCCTAAAACAATAACTGACTATCTAGGGGTTTACTGTTATGGATAAGGATTTTCGTAACTATCGCATGGTTTGCACCCTCACCTTCGGAGATATTTACGGACAAATAATCGTTTGGTTAATCGTTATTTTTCTTACTCTCGCTTCCACTCTAGCTCTTTGGAGTAGCACTAGACAAATTTTTGCCCTCGCTACCGTGGGGTTAGTCGTCGTCCTCTCTTTGCCTTTTTTACTCTTTGCTTTCGTTACTACCCTCCTCAATCATATTGAATTCGTTCCCATCGAAGCGGAAACCAATATTCGTCGTAGTCCTGTCCCCGGAGTTAGCGGCAGCCGTGTACCCGCAGCCAGCTAAATCTGACCAAATCGCCAATAAATAATCTAGAGACGTTGTCAGCAACGTCTCTAGCAGTTTTTGCCATTGTTTGTGTCGGGGTTTCTCGTTCGAGACTTTTGTAAATTTTTGTAAATTTAACTTGTTTTTAAAAACTTTTTCTGGTAGCGATTATCCAAAGAAAAATAGATGAAAGAGGGAAATTGTCAAGAGAATAATCTTGTTTGCTGCCTGATCCCGGTCAATGATAAATTTTTAAATACCTAGTCTTTTACATTTTCCCGACTCTCGGAGTGATCCCCAATGTTAAAAAATCTCTTTGGTGGCAAAAAATCTGACTTTTACCTAGAACTAAAAGAAACTGATGGTGAACAACAAGCAACAGCAACCACGGCAGCACCTGCACCTGTTCTGGAAGCGCCCGCCCCTGCTGTCGAGCCGGCTGCCGCCCCTGTAGCCGAGAAAAAAGCCAAAAAAACTTCTATCAAGAAAGAAAAGCAAGTAAAAGAAATTCCAGCTGCTCCTGTGAGCGCACCGGCACCCGTAGCCGCTACTAACGGTAAAGTAGAGCCGCAAGAAGTGGAATTTGCGACAAAATACTTGATTACTCCTAGTATGTCTCGCCGTCGCCCTGGTCCAAGTTTAAACGGTTTCAAAGACATGGCGCGCAAAGCAAAACTACCTGCTAACCGCGGCTAAATCCCCCCGTATTGGTTTCTCAATAAAAAAAAGGAGAGCTTTCTTGGACTCTCCTTTTTCATCAGGGTGCATCTACTGACTCAAGTTTAGCAGAGAGTTTTTTTGGGGTTGGTAGGGTCTGCTGAAAAAGTTTTTCGTGGGGACAGGGTGTGGGGTGTGGGGTGTGGGGTGTAGGTTTTTACCGATTCTCATCTGGTCAATTACCTAATTTTCAGAGAAAAAGTCCTGGAATTTTCCCCCCGCTCCCTCCAATGGCTGGCACTTTTTAAGGGGAAAAAAGTCTAAAAGTCTTACCCAACAAGGTTTTTAGATTTATTCAGCAAAGTCTAATTATTACCCGTCTTCTTGGGCAATTTTTAAAACCTAGGACTAGGTTGACTGGTGGACAGGTGCAAAATCAGTCTTCATATCTTGATTTTTGCAACACCATTAGGGATTAACTTTCGCCGCTCGGATTAGCCAACCGATTACCCCACCCGTAACACCACTGAGGATCGAACTGATCGAAGCGGTGATCACCACTACTCCGATCTGTTTCCAGTTTTTCAATTCCCCGACTTTTTCGGCGAGATCGGTGGTTTTTACCGCCGCGTTCTCTATAACTTTAACTCGATTGCTTAAACCCTCTATCTTTGCGTCTAGGGTTCGTATATCGCCTTTAATTTCCGACTGCCCTAACTCTAAATTCTTCTGTCCGTTTTCCAGGGTGATTAGTCGGTTTTCTAGGGTGGTTAGTCGGTTTTCGATCGCCTTCTGTCCGTTGGCAATGCCGATGATTAAATCCTCTAGTCTTTTTAAATCTTTTTCAGTTGCGGCTGTCATCAGTTAAACTCCTATTAGTTGAATTTGATACTTTATTGATTGCGGATCATATCAATTTCCCTCCCAGATTTTTAGATAGGCATTTTCCATATTTTCAGCGAATTTTTTCCCTTGCCAGAGGGGAGCTATGTCACGATTTCCTAACAGTTGATGGCTGATGTCTTGACGAAGGGAGCGATCGAGTCCTAATTTTACTCCCCAGTCGATATATTCTGCCTCATTCCAGCCAATTCCGGCTTCAATACCAGCATTAATCATAAAAGTATAACTATTGCGCGCAGAAAATTGTTCTCCTACCAATGTAACTAAAGGGATTCCTTGCCATAAAACTTCTAAGCTGGTGGTAGCGCCATTGTAGGGATAGGTATCTAACACCACATCGGCAATCTGTAAATTAGCGCGATGGGTATATTCATCTATATCTCTCGGTAAAAACCGCAATCTTTGGGGATTAACTCCCTCCCGAATCGCTATTTCAGTAAATAATTCTTGAATTTTTTCAGTCTTACCGACTCCCTTAATCAGAAAATAACTATTAGGGACTTGTGCGAGAATTTTCATCTGAAGTTTAATGGTATCAGGATGGCGTTTCATGCCACTTTGTACGGAAAAATAGATGGTAGCATCGGGGGGAATTTCTAAATCTTCTCGACAGAGATTGGGAGTGCCGATTTCAAAACCATCCACTGCTAAATATGTCTCTGGTAAACGATAGATTTTTTCTCGATAATATTCCTCCGCTTGCTGGGGTAAAACGTAGGGATCGGCGATATAGTAATCAATAGTTGCTAATCCAGAAGCATCCCAACCTAACCAAGTCACTTGTTTTGCCGCAGGTTTCAGGGCGATAATCTGATTGGTGAGATTATGGGTTAAACTGTCTAAATCTACTAGAATATCTATCCGATCTTGTTGAATTTGTTGGGCAACTTCTAGGGGATTTTGAGCGTAGGGAAAATGACGGATAATATCTCGGCTATCCCGGAACCATTGACGGGTAATTTCATCTTCTTCTTGGTTAATAGTATAGATGGCTATTTGAAATTTTTCTCGATCGTGATGGTGAATTAACCAGCGACTTAACCAACCGACAGAATGATGTTTTAAGGTACTAGCAAGATAACCAATCGTTAGTTTTTCTTGAACTTTTTTTATAGTAATAAAAGAAGTTTTTAAGCTATTATTATCAAGGAAAATTTCGGCAATGCGATTAGTTAATTGTCGATTGGCTAAAGCTCGATCGCCTAGGTAGGGTAGGGGACTAGAAATATTGAGAAAGCTAGTTTTAATAATCGGTTCTAAAGTGATATTTTTTTGACGGGTTAATTCCTGTAATAAATTATGATACTCCTGATAAATATGATCAATTTCTTGCCAAACTCCCCAGCGCAAAAGTATCAACAAAATTAGATAATTACTGTATAACTTTAGGGTTGGAGTTAGACAAATTTCTCGCAATTGATAGGCAGTTATTAAAGAATTATCAAAGTCTTCGGCTAAAATATAGAGGTTAACTAACTGTTCTAAAAGACTCAGATCATTTGGTCTTAATTGCAGACAAAGTTTAATAATTTCCACTCCAAAAGTGGGACTTTGTTGCTCGTTAGTGACTCGTGCTGCTATCTGAAAAGCTTGCGGGATAAAACTATCAGCTAATTCCTCTAGGTAGGGTAAACTTGCTTGAGCTAAATTTAAAGTTAATTCGTGGGGATATAAAAGACTTTTGAGAACTACATTTAAAAGCAATTCTTGATTAGGATTATATCTGAGATTGTCTTGAATAGGATAATTAAGAAGTTCTTCTGGATCAAATATTTCTAAATCTAAAGCTAAGTCGAATAAAGCTAATAAATTATTAATTGACTTGGGAACAATTTCCTGTAGATGATAGCGAAGATATTCTACAGCTGCCAGATCACCTTTGCTTTGTTGTCGTCGCGCTTCTGCGTCTAAAACTGCTTCTAATTCTGCTTGCCATTGCTTAACTTGTTCGGGATTTCCTTCCCTGAAAATACTTTGCCACATCACCTGCGCTGCTGCTTCTAAATTTTGCAGAAGATAGGCAACTCCCAAGTACCAATAGTCAGAAATATTTTCGGGATTGTTATCGATTAGTTCCTCGTAGATTGCCGCAACTTGAGGATAATCTTCAGCAATTAAAGCTTGATAAGCGTCAGGATGCCAATTCATAAATTTAATCGTCAATTATTAGTTTTTTGAGATAATTTTTTCAGAAAATCTTGATGTTCTTGACTGGCTAAACCTTGCTGTAAAACTGTCAAAACCTGTCCTAAGTTACCCGCTAATAAAGCATTAACATCTAACCAAAGACCGGGGAAAACCTGCGAGTAAATTATCCCTCGACTATCGGGTTCAAGTTTAATATATTCTCCACCATTTAATCGGAACCAATCTAATTGACGTTCATAAACTCGCCAAACAAGATATTCTTGCACTTGATTACGACGATAAACTCGCCATTTATTGTGGAGATCATAGGAAGCAGTAGAAGCGGCGATTTCTACGATTAATTCTGGCGCACCTTCGATATAATCATCGTCACTAATAGTTGATTGTCCAGCAATTTTAATTCTTAGTAAAGCATCCGGTTGTACCTCATTATCTGCATCCAGACGCACTGTAGTATTATCCGCAGACATCACCCCAATTGTGGCAGCTTTATAGACCCCTAACCAAGTTAAAATATCAGAATGAGGTTCTCCATGACTCTGCACTCGTACAGGAGAAGACATATAAACTATTCCTTCAATTAATTCGGCTTTTTTTACTTCAGAAAGGTTCTGATAACGACGCTCAAATTCTTGGCGACTTAGTTGATCACCATTTTCTAAAGGAGGGGTTTTAGGGAGAGAATAAATAGGTTCAGAAGTGATCATTTTTTTGCCCCGAACAACAGTAGATTCATCCTCCCCTAGTCCAGCGAAAAAGTTACAGTTAGGGGGATAAAGCTCAAAAATAATTGACTCATAAGTAGGTAGGCACAATTATTTGTCGGATGGGTTAGCGCACTTCGTAACATGAGCGGGCGTTGGGTTTCATGCTTCAACCCAACCTACGTTCTGGAAACTGTCAACTTAAAACTTAAAACTTAAAACTTACATCTGATAACTGATAACTGATAACTGATAACTGAAATTAAACCACTTTAGCGATCGCTGCTTCTAGTTTATCCATAGCCTCATCTACTTCTGTTTCCGAGATAATTAAAGGAGGGACAAAACGGAGAACTTTCGGACCGGCCGGAGCAATTAATAAACCCTCTGCTAGGGCAGCATTAACAATAGTAGAAGAAACTAACTCACTTTCTGAATTAATTTCCAGACCATTAATTAAACCCCAACCGCGCACATCGACAAATAGATGGGGATATTGAGAAGCAATCACTTTTAAACGGCTGCGTAATTGTTCCCCTCGCTGCTGGACATTTTCGAGAATATGATCCCGTTCAATGGTTTGTAATACTGTTAAAGCTGAGGCACAAGCGAAAGGATTACCTCCAAAGGTACTCGCATGACTACCCGGTTCAAACACATCACAGAATTTTCTGCACATCATCGCACCGATGGGAATACCCCCCGCTAAACCCTTAGCAGAAGTGAAAATATCCGGTTCCACTCCTAAATTCTCATAACCCCAGAGTTTACCAGTTCTTCCGACTCCCACCTGTACCTCATCAAAGACAAGCAAAATGTTATTTTCGTCGCAAATTTGCCGTAAACGTTGGAAATATTCGATATCTCCTGGACGAACTCCCCCTTCACCCTGCAGCGGTTCCAACATAATCGCGGCCACACGACGATTACCCTCATCGAGATCAGCGATCGCATTTTCCACCGCTTCGATATCATTATAGGGAATATAGGCAAACCCCGGCATCAGGGGTTCAAAATCTTTTTGGTACTTCGGTTGACCGGTTGCGGTGATGGTAGCTAAAGTCCGACCGTGAAAACTAGCGTGAGCGGTTAAAATAACCGGCTGTTCGAGGAAATCTAGCACCGTATGGGCATATTTCCGTACTAATTTAATCGCCGCTTCGTTCGCTTCCGCACCAGAATTACAGAAAAAGACCTTATCAGCGCAGGAATGATCGACAATCCATTTAGCTAGTTCTCCTTGTTCGGGAATATAGTATAAATTCGAGACATGATGGAGTTTTTGGATTTGCTGACTAACCACTGCAATTAAAGCAGGGTGCGCGTGACCGAGGGTACAGGTGGCAATTCCCGCGACAAAATCAAGGTATTGTTTCCCGGAAGTATCCCAGAGAAGACAGCCTAACCCTTTGGCGATCGCAATGGGAAAGCGACCATAAGTATTCATCACATAGCTGTTAAAACTATCTCGATCGAAGGGTTGATTCGGGTTTAAATTGGGAGTGGGATCAACTAAGGTTGGTTCTAAAAGGGTTTCTGGACTCACTGGGGAACTCCTGCGCGATTAGACATAGGGGAAATTATAATCAAATCCGTCTGAGAAGGACAGGTTATTTAGATTAAAAACTGATTTCATTGTAATTTACTAGACAGTCTTAGGGGTGAATTTTGCTTGTCTATCAGTGAAGATAAATACCGTCGTCTGCGTCAGGAATTAATCGGGGGAATTTTTGCCCTGATCGTGGTGTTTTTGCTAGGTACGCTTTGGTATCATCTGATCGAGGGTTGGAGTTTGCTAGATTCGGCCTATATGACGATTAGTACCCTCGCTACCGTCGGTTTTGGCGAAATTAATCCCCTAGGTGAACGGGGACGATTGTTTACAATGGTTTTGATTATCATGGGAGTAGTCAGCATCGGTTATATTGTTAATCGCTTGACCGAAGCTTTAATTCAAGGCTATTTTCAAGAGGGACTCAAACAGAGACAGGAGAAACGCGTGATCGATCGACTATCAGAACACTATATCATCTGTGGTTTGGGTCGCACGGGGAGACAGGTAGCGATCGAATTTTACGCAGAAAATATTCCTTTTGTAGTCATTGATACAGACCCCCTACAGGTAAATCGGGCCAAAGAATTAAATTATATTGTTATTCAAGGGGATGCCACCTTAGATAAATCTTTACAAATGGCAGGAATTGAACGCGCTATTTGTATTGTGGCCGCTTTAACTTCCGATGCGGAGAATTTATATACAGTTTTGTCTGCTAAAACTCTTAATCCGAAAATTCGCGCCATTGCTAGGGCCAGTACCGAGGAAGCAGTACAAAAATTACAACGGGCCGGGGCCGATGCGGTGGTATCTCCCTATATTACCGGAGGAAGAAGATTAGCAGCGGCCGCCCTACGTCCCCAAGTAATGGATTTTGTCGATGGTATTTTAACCGGGACCGATCGAGCGTTTTATATGGAAGAATTTTTAATCGATCCGAAGACTTGTCCCTGTGTGGGTTTAAGTCTTAGTCAAGCACAGTTAAGATCTCGATCGGGGGCGTTAGTTTTGGCTATACGTCGCGCTGATGGTACACTTATTGGCGGACCGACTGGCGATACGGAATTAATGGCTGGGGATCTGTTAATTTGTATGGGAACAGCCGAACATAGGGTCTGCTGAAAAAGTTTTTCGTGGGGACAGGGTGTGGGGTGTGGGGTGTGGGGTGTAGGTTTTTACCGATTCTCATCTGGTCAATTACCTAATTTTCAGAGAAAAAGTCCCGGAATTTTCCCCCGATCAGTCCCATATCCAGTACTTTTTGATTGACAAAAAGTCTAAAAGTCTTACCCAACAAGGTTTTTAGATTTATTCAGCAAGCATTAGTTAAAGAATCGATAAAAAATCTACTGGTAGCATTGCGGGAACGGGGGAAGCGGCAAAATCTCTTAGGTTTCGCGTTATGATTATTTCTAGACCTTCAGATTCAGCAACGGCACTGGTAACGGCATCTTCAAAATCTTTCATCGGACTTGTCAATGCTTGCCTAATTATTGCATCTGTCACCCTAGCAACTTGCAAATTCTCTAGAATACTTATCACCAATTTTCTTGAGACTTCTCTTCCGTTTTTTCTAGACAAAATATAATAAATATTAGTGACGGCATGACCAGAAATATATCCTTGAGTTTTACCTGTCTTAACTGTATTTAATGCTTGTGCAGATGCTTGAAAATGTGGTTCACGCTTACCCAAAACATCTAGCAATACATCACTGTCGAATAAGACTCGTTTCACTGATATTTCTCCGCTAAATAATCAATATAAGACTCTTTTAGGTCTTCTGACCCTAAATCGACAACACCCACTAAGTTTCTTGTCCAAGGATCAAGATCGCTTAAATCATCTGTTAGGGAATGAGAAGTAGTTTCTGAGGATACATTTTTAGGATTAAATCGCTCTTCAATTCTGAAAATTATTAAACTATAATAGGCTCTCAGTTGGGTGACTAAAGATTTGTCAGTATCTTGGAAATATTCAGTTATAGTACGATTAGAAATCGATAGAGTATTTTTAGCTCCCTTGTAAATTTGCTCTAGTTCTGAATCGGCAAACATATCAATAAACACATCTATCGTTTCTGAGAGAAGGCGTGAACCTTCCACCACTCTGATTAAATCGGCTTTTTCTTCACCAGTCTTTCCCTCATTGATCTGAGCAAGGCCGATAAATAATTTAGCATAGGCAGTTACTCTATCGGTAAATTCATTGATAATCTCAATCAAATTTATTGCCGAAACCTCATTCTTATATTGTTCCCATACCTGAAACCATAATTCATCAATTTGACAAAATATATCGGCTCTTGCTTGATAAGTTTTAGAGTTATCCTTAACTTGCTCAACTAAAATTTGAGTTTCTTGTAGTAAATTATCCAGTATTATCCGATCAGAATCGGTGACAATTTGATTGAGTTTATCTGTAATATCTTGCAGATTTTCTAACAAAAATTGTTCTAAATTTTCTCGTTCGACTGAAGTTTGCAGACTATTCATCGTATTTACCTCCCCTAAAACTGACGATCAAACAGAAATGAGCAGCCAAAATCATCAGCCCTAAAGCTCCATTGTAACGATTTTGGGGTCTAAATCCTGTTTAAAAGGTATAGGAGAGGGGGAATTATGAAGTGGGGAAGTGGGGAAGTGGGGAAGTGGGGAAGTGGGGAAGTGGGGAAGTGGGGAAGTGGGGAA
>VYLQ01000126.1_pt1 | contig 19981 bp, 10 predicted proteins | sample 5115351 | NCBI WGS metagenome assembly VYLQ01 (sample SAMN12291776, study PRJNA351875) | freshwater metagenome | isolation source: freshwater lake | place: USA: Michigan, Lansing Lake | collected 2013-08-14 | reverse complement strand
TGTTTTTTAATCTTTACGTTGACTTTTTGCGGTATTTTAATTGGCCTTTAAATCGTTATACAATATTATACTATGTTGATTGGTTACGTTATACTCTTTACCATAACATCGGATCGTTAACATAAAGATAAAAACAGTATTTATCTTCGTTTTTGGAGATTTGTCAACCAGTAGGGGAAGTAGCTTAATAGGTAGAGTATTGGCTTGTCGCGCCAGAGGTTGCGGGTTCAAGTCCCGTCTTTCCCGCTGAGTAATATTAATTTTTTTAACAGAATAGGGTGCCACAACTTGATGTTTTTATTTTTTTTTCATTAGCATGTCAGGTATTGTTGTACACAGGAATTTTCTGGGGTTACTGTTGGTATGTTGCTAAACTAGTAAAATTTTTAAGTTCCTCGGTTCTGTTGATGATGAACGATCTTGTAAAGTATAATTATTTAAATGTTTTATATCTTTATAGTACAAATATTTTGATTATTTTAGTCGCTGGTGATTTAGTTGGCTTTTTACTCAGTCGTATTTTTATCTTATCTCGTCTTACTACGCAAGCGTAGGGCGGGGGCAGGGGCGGGTATTTTTTATAGGAGCGCGGTTTGCGTTGGACGCGATACCTTTAAAACGGAATAAAAATACCCGGAGACATCCTGCCTACGACTTGTTAAATTTATTTCATCAGAATATAATTTTTTTTAGTGACACCTGCCATGTTTTAAAGGACCTAACCTGAATCCTGCCTGGCGCCTCCCTCTGGGCGCATAGCTCAGTGGGAGAGCGGTATGCTTTTAACATACGGGTCTTGGGTTCGAACCCCAATGTGCCCACCGGGGGGGTTCGACGTTGGAGGGCTCTAATCAAAGCACGTTGTTTTCGATTAGAGCCCTCTTCGTCTAGCCAGGTTAGGACCGTGCCTTTTCAAGGCATTAACGTGAGTTCAAATCTCACAGGGGGTACTGTTTTTAGTTTAGGCTCTTGTTTTTGTTTTGGACTAAAATCGAGCTAGATAAGTTCGGTGCTCTACCAGCAAATGTAATAAGATCCAGATAGCTCAGCTGGTAGAGCACCGAATTGAAAATTCGAGGGTCGATAGTTCAACTCTATCTCTGGATATGGGGCTTCACGCCCAAAAAAAACAACATTTTCGTGATATCATTTCTTTAATGCTCTCACGCTTTACACACACACACACACACACTTTTACTCTTACATCGCAATATAGCCCGGTTTACACTGAATGTCGTAATCTTCAGTGCAAGCGACAACCGCGTAGTGTTTCTATTGGGAAGGCCTTTACCTATGATCTAGGCTTTCCCAGTTCGTCGCTGAATTTCCTCCGTCGCGCAGTGCACCTGTTAATGTGCGTTTTATCCTATGCAGGAATTATATTCGGAGTTTGTGGTTTTACCACATCCAAATATATTATATCGAAAATTTTTGTTCCAAAAATTTCGAAGTGCTTACTTTTGTTTTTACTTGTTAGTTTTCAGCCGATTTTTGAACTGGGGCGCCGTGTTTATAATATCGTTTTAAACCTAAAATTTACGGTTCCCCTTTTAATAACGGGGTCGATCTTATACCGGCGTCTTAAAGAACTCTCTGGGTTTTCTCTGGTTCAACGATTTAGTGCTGTTTTTTCTTATTATTTGGTCGTATTTTATGCGTTGGTAAGTGGGAGTCGAAAATTTGCGTTTTATCGCCCACTTACGGGAAGTTTACTATTTTTGCGGCATTCTTTTTTACAGACAGAGCCACTTAGTGATGATTACATTGCGTCTGGTGGTGTTTTTTCTTCGTTAGATCATTACTACCAAGCAACGACAGAAATTCCACGTGGTTCCGGTTTAGTTGATTTTTATCCCGTAAGTTGGATTGATATCCCTGATCTAGCTTTGTTAACCTATCAAGGATTAGGGGTGCATGCTTGGGAAGGTTTTTTTTATAGCGATCCTGCGGTTGCTGAAAAATTGCAAGCTATGTTGCCTCTTTTATGGCAAGACATTCCGGAACCTTTAAAAAATTCGGTGTATGTTTCAACCGAACAGTATCCTTTTTTGATGGAAAGTCTGTTTAAAGATTTTCATCGGTTTTTGGCTCGTAATTTAGAAGATGATCCTTTATTGCTTGTTAAGTTCGAGTATGGGTTACAAAATGACCCGGAAATTTGCCAAAAAATTATTACTCGGTTTCTAGAAGAAATTCCTTTTCGCTCAAAAGAATTTATTGTCGCGGATGTTGCTCGGTTTACTAGGGAAGCTGCTGTTTTGGAAAATCAATTGACTTTTTGGGAATGGTTAGATTGGCGGTTGTTTATTCGCGGGGAAGCTTTTTATGATTTACGCACTTTAAGCGAGGTAGAAGCGGTTAGTGAAATTTTTTTTGAGAGTCTCCTAAGCTTGTTCAGTATATTTTTTTTTTGGAAGACGGCGCAGGAAGATCTTTTTCCGCTTACTTCATACGATGAAGTGCATATGTCCCCAGTCGGAGAGGAGTATTTTAACCTACGCTATTGGGTCTATTTGGTGCCGGTTATATTACCCGCTTGGTTTTACTATTACTGGTATCATCGCAATGCATTGGATGAAACGGAGTATCCTCTTTTTACTGAGGCAGTTTTGAATAAGAACGATATTGAAGGGATAGAAGTAGATCTGGATGATTATACATTTCTCGACTTCGATGAAGATTCCGATGTTGAGGCGGATTTAGCAGATGATGATAGCGATGAGGAACTCCATGATCAAGAAACTTCGGACGACGAAGAGGAGGATGATGATGACGATTGGGCGGATTTTCCTGAGGAAGCCAGCTTGTATATCCAGGAGTTCATGGTTCGGGGAGTTTTTGCCGAATTATTTTATCGTAGTGCCGAAGATAGTGCCTACCAAGGTACGCGTATATTTGCAACCAAAGATGTGTATCATTTTAAGGGTGGCCGCCTGATTCAACCTTTGTTGGAGATTCTTACTTCACCAACGTACGTTAGAGAGGAAATTTTAGAGGATTTATCTTGGGAGGATGAGGGGGCGGATTATTATCATCAGCGAGCTTGGCTTTGGATTACGTGGAGTCCGTCCCTATGGTATGATTTTGGGGAAATCTTATGGGCTGGTTTAGATAGTTATTATGGTAACTTGCATGAGCGTAATGAACAATTTAGTTTATTTGATGATTACGGGGATCTTCCGTATTTACGGGATGCACTTTTCCGTAAAAATCGTTTTGTATTCCATATTGATGCATTTTTTACACATTATGAGTACGCTTGGATAGCTTTTGCAGTTTCTACTGTTAGTACTGATTTTGTTCTAGCACCCTACGTTTCGCAGTGGGATTATACTCTCGCTTTGCTAGAACATGAAGAAGCTCCTGACAGCTTTCCTTTATTTGAATCTACAATTTTGCCGACGCTTCTTGAAACTCCGGAGCGTGTTGCTCATTTTTTGGGACCGTTTTTTGGAAATGATGCAACACTTATGGGTTTTGAGCATGCGGTATCCCCTGTTGCTTTTTTTGCTACTGATCTTGATTTTGAAGACGATGAAGCATATAGTTTAGCATATACCGAATTCGCTGATAGCTTACTAGTTGACGATTCTGAGGAGTCGGCACCTGAGCCATGGGATGTCGATCATTATATTGAATTTGATGATCTTGACGAGCCCGAACAAATAGCTGAGTTGCAGGATTTTCCTTTAGATATACAAGAGTGGGACGAAGAGGGAGTTACCCAAACAGTGGATTTAGAAGATGAGGTACTTGGTGCAGACTTAAATATAATTGAGAATTTAGATGGTTATAGTTTTAATTTTGAAGATTTTTTTGTTTCGGATTATGAAGAATATTTTGATACTGGTACACCAGATGCGCGTTATAATTTAGGAACTCATCCGTACACAGATAGGGATCTTGAAAACACAGTTGAAGATGAAATGAATAGCTATGTTGAATATTACAGTGGTGCGTATTCGTTAACCCAAATAGGTTTCCACCAACGTACAAATCTGTATCCCGATACGGATTTATCCGTACTAACGCCAAAAAGACCGTTGGGCCTTGAATTAGATGAGGACCCTCTTGTAATTAACCGGGTTCCAATTACTGGTCCTATTGAAGATGTCCGCAGTTCCGATTTGCCACACGAAGATCCTGTACATGCTCCGTATATGCCACCCAAAAATTGGGAAACTTCGGGCTTTGGGTTTTATAAGAAGCCATATAGTAAGTTTTATTTACCTTACGATACAAGTAATAGCCTTGTAACCTATTTTCAGGATAATTTATTTAATCCGGATTCTGCATATTCCGGGAGTGTGTTTTGGTTTTTTAGAAAATTAGGTTTTGCTTTACCAATTTACTATAATTCTCAAGATAAGCGTATGGATGGTTTGTGGCAAAATCAACATTATCATCGTAAAGTTAAAGGTTGGGGCGTTTCGGAAGGTCTGGAGTATTCGAAGATGTATAATGATGATGGTCGTTTGGTGGCGGTGCCACATCACGATTTTAAGCAGGTGGGGGACGTTTTAGGGCGGTTATTGGGACGTTTATTATTTTTATCGTTAAATATAAAGGATTTAAACTATGCATATTTTGGTGCCCAACCAACGGAGTATCCAGCGGTATATTTAAAATCTGACCGCACCGGTTTAGTTGTTGATCAATTTTTGCAACGACTTAATGCTTTTTGGTTTCCCGATTTATATTACTATAAGGATGCGGTAGATTTACTACCCTTTAGGTTGCGTTACGAACACCTAAGTGGGAAAATTTTTCAGGCTTTTTTGGAGAGGATGCAATTATGGTGGCTGTCAGATGCTTTTCGCAATCCTGCTTTTGTGTCCGCCATTTTTCCAATGGAGCTCTATGATGAGGTCGATAGCGATTTGGAACGCGCTTATATGCCAAACCAGTCTGATTTGCCGGAATGGTTACGCTATGTTTCAACACAATTTACTCAAGAAGAATTGCCTGACGATGAAGAGGAACAGGATGGTTTTCAATGGGAAGATTTTTTAGAGGGTCGGAGTGACCCCGGTTCTTTGCGTCGTCAGGTCGAAGAAATGTTTGATGCAGGGGCGCGGTTAAACCGCGATTCTACGCGATTAGGGTATAAAGATTATTTTAATTATTATGATTTCCGAATTTCAGGGCCTTTGCAACGCATACCAGTAACCATTATTGTTCGCCATATGCGCTATCAAAATATTGAACTCTTGGCGTATACCTATAATAGGTTATTAACGTCTTATTTGACAAGCCAGTTTGATTCGAATTACGACATGCTTGATGATACGAAATATAATACATATGGCGATCTTGATGCTCTGACAGAGCGAGATCATAATGAGGAAACTTACTATGATAATGATATTCCAACACCAAGTGAGCCTTTTGGTGAGGATCGGGATTGGGATTTAGAGGATGACGTCTGGTATTGGATTTTGCCTACGTGGTTACCATATATACATTTACCTTCGTGGTTTCCACCAAAATGGTTACCGGAGGATCTTAAACCATGGGTTACCGATTTAGTAACTCCGGATTATATTGGTGCAGATATTCGGTTGGCTACGGCTTATCCATTAGATGCTGAGCGCGACGAGGCAGACGAATATCAGGATTCTGATCCTTTGGAATACTGGGAACTTGCTAGTGAAATTGATTTTGATGAAGAACCTTTGTTTGATGAAGACGTTGCTGACAGTCTATTCGCGGATCAGCTAGGTATTAATAGTCCAGAACTGAGCATAGCTACGTTGTTTGACGATTCTTTTGATGTTCTCGCACGAAATGATATATCCTATGAACTCGCAAAACACTATATGCGGCGTTTGCCACCGAAATATCGAACACAATACGTGGATGATCATGCCGGGGGTCTTATGGAAACTGGAGAGCGTTCCTACACAACGCCGTATGTTCAAGATTTTGTTCCGTCGGTTTCTGCCACGTTAGAACCCGAGCTGCGGGATACTTTTTTAAGTGTTATTAAAAGTCGTTTTTTACCGGCTACCCAAGGGGGCCATTTAGGTTTTGTTCGCTATGTAGTCTCTCTTGAAACACCAGAATCTATTCCTGCGCATTCTGTTTATTATTATGATTTGGTAAATGCATCAACGCCAAATTTTTTAAAATTGCATGGGCTATCCGATAAGCATCTTTTTAACGTTGACCCGATAACGCGGGAATGGGTTTGGGATTGGCGTTATAAATTTGGAAATATAGAAGCTTATTTAAAACGCTTATATGTTAGTGAACGACCTTGGGTGAATAGGGAGCGAAGCAAAACGGAAATAGAGAACCCTTCTACTAAGTATTGGCAATGGTATTTAAATACGGGCGCCTTACGCGTTGGACGCTATAGACAGCAACGCTCTACCTACACGTTGTTTTATGATAATATTGTTTATAATACTGCGTTTTTAAATATGCCACATATAACGTTGCGCTTGATTGTTTATCATTTTTTGCGAATGTGTACTACCGTTTTAACGTTTGGTTTGTTATTTAGCGAAAAATTTTTTGAGTGTTTATATTCGTTAGTTGTAGTTTTCAATTACTTTTTTCAAGAGTTTTCGCCTAGGTTGGATTTATATGCTAGAGCGTTTGTTTTTACTTTACGTCAAGGTATACTGGGAGTTGCCCATTTTTTGAAAATATACGATATGTTTCAGCGTGGCGCGGGGTATTGTCGTCGTGGCTTTAACGCATTGTTTTTATTCGTACAAGATCTTGTTGATCTGGTTTTTGTGGCGGTTGGAGGTGTTCTGGGATGGTTAAAAATTTTTAAAACGTATTTTGAAGCTGCTTTTCAAATTTTGCGTGTTCTTTGGGAGCCTATATATAATCGCCTAGAATGGTTTTTGGTTGTTTGGGAAAAAACTTATACTATGCTTCCGGGTGTGCAAACAGTGTTATTTACTCCGGTGTTGGAGTTATTTTATTCACTTTACATACAACCTTTTTTTGGGGTGGAAGTAAAAGCTTTTGGGTCTAAGCTTTATACTGGTTTTAGTCTTGGTGGTCAAAAATTTCTTGAACGTTGTTACCGTTTTCAGTTTTTAGTTACGGATTATTTTTATCGCTTTATTTCCACTGTGTGGTCTATTAGTGGTGGTTCGGGCCCTAATCCGTATAAAGCCTGGTTGAGTCGCGAATATTGGAAGCGACATAAAATACTGCACTTAGAAGTAGAAAAAGGGGGGCCTGAGGTTTACAAAGCTTTACGTTATCAGCTGGAGAAAGAGTTGGTTGAGATCAAAAGTTCGGTCTCGCTTAAACATGTTTTTTTGGTTCGTCCGACGTTACTGCGGACACAGATGTTACGTTATATGGATCTTCCTTTTGAGGATGCCCGTGGGGCTGGGTTGTTGTCTTCCATGGTTTCTTCTACTTTGTTTTTTAATAATTATTTGGCCGAAAACTTTTCTTTGATTGGTCGGTTCTTAGGGATGTTGTTTCAAGCAGTCGGCAATTTTTTAGTAACCTTTACGTGGACAATGTCCACCTCGGACATTTTACAATTTAGGCAGGCCTGTAAAAATATTGTGACTTATTTTTGGACTGCTGATTGGTGGCCTCGTTTCGAAATACCGGCGGCCGTTCAACGCTGGCATGATTATCGACGATTGTTGGATTTTGAGTTTTTGGAATGGGAAAACTTAAGGTATTCGGGAGAACAGGATAAAAATAGTCCATTGTCTGCCTTGTCTCTTGATGAAGATCTTGGGGGTGAAACGCACCCCTTAAGTGACCCATCGTCTCCTGATTGGGAAGAGGACGAAGAGGAGGATGATAACCTCGAAGAAGGTTACGATGACGGCTTGGGCGATGATCCCGAAACTATTAACCCAGAAATGGAATTATTTGATGAGGACACTGCTGTTACTCTTCTGGGAATGGTGCATGACATGAGTGAAAAACGCACCTATCCCTTGTTAAAGCCATTAGTCCAGCAGTATAATGATGTGGTTTTGTTTCGGAATCACAAGTATGGCTCGAATATTTCTTTTTGGGATGAAATTATTAAACAAAAAGTTCCGATTCCTATCTATTGCAATTTGAATTTAAGTCGTCCGGTTTTACTTGAAAAAAATGATTTTATACATTGGTTATCAAAGTTAGACGAGCGTCTTGATGACTATTGGAACGATACTAAAGTTATGGAAATTACTCCTGACACGGTTGATACGGTATCACAAGGGATGCCATTACCGGCCTTTCCAACACTGTTTCAATTTTATAAGTGGAGACAAGCTCTGCGCAATACCGTATTTAAGGTTCCTCTTGATTCGACTCCTGGTTTTGATAAAAATTTGGGGGTGGGTTTGGTTGAATCTTTTGCGCCGCAATTACCCTATACGGCGGAGGACGATGTTCAGGTGCCTTTTCTGGAGGTGTACGATTTTTTAGGCTCAAATGAAAGTCGAGATTGGCGCGATAAAAAAGACGAGCCTAGCGATGGGTTAGATGAAGAGTTAACCTGGAAGCCCCAATATCCATCGGATTTTGACATTAAAAAATATACCCGGGTAGCTTGGAGATTCCATGAGACTGTCGCCCAGATTGGTCACAAACTTGAACCTGAGCTTGACCCAACTGGGTTTTGGCGGGATATTGAGATGCAAACACCTAACCCCAAAGCTGCATATACGTGGTTACAGTATGACTCGGATCTTTGGGATGATCAGATGAATGCCGGGCACTCTTATATTGAGCAGTGGTTGCGTATGGCTCCTAAATCGTCGAGAGATGCTACCTATCGTCCTATGGTTGGTAGTCGCTATAGCGAGTTTGATCGTGCTAATATACAAATTCCAATACTCTCGGCACTGACTATGCAGTCCGATTTTAATCGAGAACATCATTTTACAAGGGACATGTATGAGTTTTTTAATTTACCTGGTTTAGATGATTATACGGATCGTTTTACTTATGATTACTATAACGCAGCTTTTACGGGTTTGCTTGGGGACTTTTACGGTGATACAGATGTCGACTTTGAAATCGAAGATTTTGGGAATGAGCATGATGATCTCCAGATGCACCAAGTAAAGCTTCGTGATATTCGCTTAGGGGAGGAAATTTACAATTATAATTTTTGGGAAGATCGGGTCAGTTACGACTCTGAGATGCTTTGGCTGGTTTTTCCTACTACCGGAAATATTGATTATGACGGTGATGCTTCAAACCCATTGCAAGTGAATTTTTTAAACGAGGAAGATGACATATTTGATGTTGACGAAGACGATGATGAATACTATGATGAGTGGTTTAGTGAAGAGGATGATTTTGCAACTGTGGATTATTCTTTTGAGTGGACAGAGACTGCTCCGAATGCCGAATTGTTGACGGGGTTGGACTGGGACCCCGCAAATTTTCCTTGGGCCGAGGAATATGTACCACCACATCCAAAAGATTATCCTGAAGATTTAGATTTTCGTGTTAATGAGTTAACGTCAGGTACGTTTTTTGTCGGTTACAGGGGTGTCACTTTGCCTATGAGCTATGGACGTAATGCAAATTTTAAACATGCGGAGCTTTTAGCGTTGCAGCATCCGCTAGCCGGTATCGATTACTATGGCTTAATGAAAGACTTCCTTAATGGCCGGGATTTTCCTCATTTTTTTGCATTGTCCCAAAATGAAAAAAATTTGTGGTCTACACATTATTCTTCATTAGCTCCGGCTTTAGCGATGCCGCAGCACTATGTACCCGATCCTTACTTATTTTCCGAGCGGGTTTATTTAACGGGTGTTGTTCCTTTAAATGAGCGTTTAAGTCGAGCTAAAACGTTAATGCAGATTTTTTTTGGTTTTTTGCCTACTAAGCTTTCAAATAAGTTGCAGCGACGTGAGCAAAAAAAACAGATGTTTTTACAGTTTTTGCGCTCTTTGTATTCCGACGAGTATTTTCGATATGTTATACAGAAATCGAATTATTCTTTTGCGTCTACTTTTCGGCAACCATACTCGTCTGTGTTTCCAGCATTGTCAGGGAAGACCAAAACTCTTTTACAGGATGTAGTTGATTTTGATCGACATGATTCTGTAGGGCTTTTAGATATCGATTATATTTTTGAAGTTTTTGGTTTGCGGCGTACGTTCGCCAGTGCGATCGCGTGTATTTTGATTTTATTTTACAACGCTGTTTTTGGTTTCGGGGGGCCTTTGTTATCCGAATTTATTGCTGGACTTCTGCCGTTGTATGATTTGTGGCCGCAAACTGCCCGCTTTTCTTATTTATATAATACGGAAAAATCGCGAGCCACTTATTATGTTTTCTTTGCACGTTGGGAGCAATTTAAAGAGTCTTTTGGATTCTGGACTCACTAACGAACGTGACTTGTATTCTAAAACGAACTTTGAGTTTTTTTGTTTTTAATAAAATGGAGTCGGCTCCTGGCTCTGAGTGAACGCTATGAATAGGCTTTACACATGCGAGTTGTGCGTTAATTCTTTAAGGGTTAGAGCGGCGTTCGGGTGCGTAAATGATAAGAAGTTTTATGGTTTAATTGTTCCAAAAAAATTAAAATTACTTTGTAGTTAAACTTGCTTATCAAATATTAGGTAGTTGGAGGGATAAGCGCCCATCCAAGCCGTCGATGTTTAGTTGGTCTGGGAGGACGGTCAACCACATTGGGAATGAAAACGGCCCAAACTCAATAGAGGCTGCAGTGGGGAATCTTGGACAATGAACGAAAGTTTGATCCAGCAATATTCTTAGTGTGAAAGGGACTGCCTAGAATTGTAAAGCACTTTTGTAAACAACAATGATGATGGTCGTTTAAGTAATTTAGTCCCGGCTAATTTCGTGCCAGCAGCCGCGGTAAAACGGAGGGGGCGAGCGTTATTCATCTTGATTGGGCGTAAAGGGTCTGTAGGTGGTAGAAAACCGTTAATTTAAATAACAAGTATAAAGCTTGTTGCTGTTTTCGGGTTGATCTATTTGAAAAGTATGGGGTTGGCAGAATTACTAATGTAAAGGTAAAATTTAACGATATTAGTAAGAATACCTATGGCGAAGGCAGCTTTCTCTAATTTTTGACACTGATGGACGAAAGCATGGGAATCAAACAGGATTAGATACCCTGGTAGTCCATGCCCTAAAAGTTGAGTGTTAATCATTAAGTTTTCTTGGTGATTTAGCTAACGTAAAACACTCCGCCTGGGAAGTATGATCGCAAGGTTGGAACTCAAAGGATTTGACGGGAATTCGCACACGCGGTGGGGTATGTGGTTTAATGCGATAACACACGCAAAATCTTACCAGTTTTTGGCAATATTTGAGCGTTCTAGTAATAGAAATGTGCATAATATTCGAGGTTGCATGGCTGTCGTCAGTCTGTGTTCAGAGATAGAACAGGCGTGACCCTTGTAAAAGTAACTTGGTTTATCGGTTTTTTATGGGGACAACGTCAAGTCATCATGGCCTGTATAAGCTGGGCTACACACGTGCCACAAATAAGTGATAAAAAATTGCAATTTGGTTGAGGAGCAAATTTTTTAAAACAAATAGAGTTCGGATTTGTATCTGTAATTTGATACAATGAAGGGGGAATCGCGAGTAATCGTAGATTAGCATGCTACGGTGAAGTTGTACTCGGGTTTTGTACACACCGCCCGTCACGCGCCGGAAGTCAATCAAATTGGAAATGGGGCATGTTTAGGTCTTGTGAAGGATTGCTTTGTTAATTTGGGGTAGGTAACTGGTGCCAAGTCGTAACAAGGTGGTGGTAGGGGAACCTGCTGCTGGGGAAATTGTAATTTTTTTTGCTTTTGCTGTTTCAGTGTGTTATGGGAAGCTAATTGAAGGTGACACTCTTAAGAGAAAAAATGCATTTAATGGCTTGCTCGGGATTAAAAACCGCGAAGACGCAAGGTTTGCGAAAACTAAAATGTTAGTATTATATAAACTAAGGGTTTTGGGTATCTTGGTTACGAAAGTAAAAAATTTGTGAAATTTTAATACTTTGCTATTAATAACACAGTGAAGTGAAACATCTCAGTAACTGTAGGAAAGGAAATCAACCGAGAGTCTACTAGTAGTGGTGAGCGAACGTAGAGGTAAAACAAAAGCTTTATTTTGGAATATTTTAAAAATGTGGTTATAGCCCAAGATTTTGTTTGTTAAGTTTTTTAGTAATTTTATGGTTATATAAAATGAAAATCGGGGATCCACCCTCGAAACTAAATAATTTTTAATCATCGATAGTAAAAAGTACCGTGAGGGGACGCTGAAAAGATACTTTTAGGTTTATGAAAAAGCGTATTAAATTGAATGCATTTAAATCAAACGTGTTTTATCGTTGTACCTTTTGTATAATGGATCAACGACTTATAGGGTTTAGCAAACTTTTATTTAAAAAAGTGTAACGAAAGTGGAATAGTTAAATTCTATAGACCCGAAACCAAATGATCTAACCGTGGCCAAGTTGAAGTTTCCGTAACTGGGAATGGAAGACTGAACCCGTCAGTGTTGCAAAACTGTGGGACGAGTTGCGGTTAGGGGTGAAAGGCTAATCAAATTTGGATATATCTGGTTTTCTGCGAAATCTATTTCAGTAGAGGGGATTAAACAACGTTTTTATTAAAGGTAAAGCTCTGATTTTTTTTAGACGACTAACTCTCGGATTAAAATTTGTCAATCTTTAAATGTTAATAATTACTTAATTTACTCAGACGTTAAGCGATAAGGTTAAACGTCAAGAGAGAAACAGCTCAGACTTTTGGTTAAGGTCTTTAATACTACGTTATTACTAAGATTTTAATATTTTAATTTTTAAAAGGTAGACTTAGAATCGGCCCGCCTTTAAACAGCAATACTAAATTGATGTAGTTGAGGTCTTTAGAAATCGTAACAGATCATTAAAAAAAAATGTTAAAATCAAAAATGAAGGAGATTTAATTGTAGTAACCGATACCAAAGCCTTGTTGGTACGTAGGCAAGGGGTAGCAGAATGTTTTGTATGCGTGTGAAATTTGTAAAAATAAAAAATCAAAAGTATTTATGTTGATATAAGTAATTTAAACAATGTAGAAATCATTGTCGCCGAAAGTTTAAGGTTTTTAATGTTAAAGTTAATTGCATTAAGTTAGCCGGTTTCTAAGACAAGTTAAATAATTTGAATGTTAATGATTATTTGGTTTTAGTCCTAAGGTTCTTCAAAGTACGATTTTGTTTTTGAACGTTAAAACCGATGTTTGGTCTAATTTTTAAAGCAAAATACAGGAAAAACTTCGAAGGGTTTATAAACCGTACCGTAAACCGCTACAGGTGAACTGGTATTGGCATACTAAGGCGTTTGAGATAATAATACTAAAGGAACTCGGCAAATTGATTCCGTAACTTCGGGATATGGAATACCGTGAGGTGGCACAATAGAAGGAGGAGCGACTGTTTAGTAAAAACACAAGACTCTGCTAAATTAACGATGATGTATAGGGTCTGACATCTGCCCGGTGTTGCTTTGCTAATATTTTTAGTTGAAAGCTTTGAATAGAACCAGCGACAAACGGCGGCCGTAACCCTGACGGTCCTAAGGTAGCGTAATCCCTTGTCGGGTAAGTTCCGACCTGCATGAAAGGTGTAACGACTTCTCCACTGTCTCTAGTATTAGCTCAGTGAAATTGAATTTTCCGTGAAGATGCGGAGTTTGTTGCGGCTAGACGGAAAGACCCCGTGCACCTTTACTATAGTTTAACATTGGGTTATTTTTTTAAAAAAACAGAATAAGTGAAAACCTATGAAACCGGACTGGGAGTTCGATGTATCCCCATGGTGGAGGTGCAGTTGAGATATTACTTTTTTACTAAAAATAATTCTGTTAGTGGCTAGATCGGGTTGCTTACGAGATAAACAAAAGATGTGAACAAATGTTAAATGGGTAGTTTGACTGGGGCGGTCGCCTCCTAAAGAGTAACGGGGGTGTGCAAAGATAAGTTACAGAAAACTTCGCGTTTTTTGAAGATGTGTAATGGCAGAAACTTATTTGACTGTAAAACTTACAAGTTGCGCAGGGATTAATTATGCTTTTTGTATAGTTAGTCGGCCATAGTGACCCGATAGTTGTGTGTGGAAATGCTATCGATCAACGAATAAAAGGTACGCCGGGGATAACAGGCTGATAACTCCTAAGAGTCCTAATCGACGGAGTTGTTTGGCACCTCGATGTCGGCTTATCACATCCTGGAGCTGTAGGAGGTTCCAAAGGTTCGGCTGTTCGCCGATTAAAGTGGTACATGAGCTGGGTTTAGAACGTCGTGAGACAGTTCGGTCCCTATCTACCGTAACAGAGAAAAAAAAAAAGAGATTACCTTAGTACGAGAGGACCAGGAAGTAGCAACCTCTGGTGTAGCAGCTGTTAAATACATTAGCATTGCTGCTAAGCTACGTTGTGGAACTAGAACCGTAAGTTGTTCGGGAAAAGTAATTTTTTTTTTTTCGAAAAGCTGTTTTTGAAAAAAACGTCAGATATTCAGGTGTAGCTTAAAGGTTCAACATCGAAAGATCTTGCTTTTTAAGTATTCTAAAAGCTTACTTCTCTTTTCTAGATTGGTACTGTTATTTAATGTAAGTATGTGGTCGAGGCTAGATAACATAAATGGTAATGTGTTAAATTGCAAATTTAATAATAACGGTTCAATTCCGTTTCTAGCCTACCCCGCTGCAGGTTGTCTGGATTCCAAAAAGGCGATATGGGGTAATGGTAACCCATCGGGCTCATGATTCGAAAATGCTAGTTCAACTCTAGCTATCGCTTCCGAAAAAAGATTTAACCCCGGGCGGGGGGACCTTTAGCGTTCTTTTTTTTTTTAATGCTAAACTTAATCTTTTTTGTCGATTATTCGCTTTTGTTTGCTACATTTTTTTTTGCAGCTTATTTGCCGCTGCGTAAATATTTACGGGAGTTTAAATACAATTCGGTTCCAGTTTTCCGGTGGTTTTTCGATAAGGAGGTTTTTGTTACTTCTAGACTTTTGTTGGCTTTTGGTGTGTTTTCGTTCGTTGTACTTTGGTTGGGAAGTTTTACTGCTGGGGGTTCGTTAAGTTCGGGGGCGGTTACGTTTGCTGGTCAAATTATTTTATTTGACCAATTAGGTGCTGTTTCTTTTTTTACACTAATGCTGAATTCGGTTTTTCTAATTTTAGCTGGGTTGTATTTACGGTATTTGGAGGTTTTTGTTGTTCGGCCAGCACAACAGGTGACGTTACTTTTTTTTTTTTTTGTTGTTCTCGTTGGCTTGAGGTTTTTGTTGTACACGAATGATTTATTGTTGATTTTGCTTCTTTTAGAAGTTATAGCTTACGGTGTTGTTACAATACTGTCTTTGCAATCGACTCGTGGGAACAATTTAACTCCGCTTTTATATGAAGCGGGTGTTAAATATTTTTTTGTTAATGCGGTGAGTTCTTTACTTTTATTTTTAGCGTTAGTCTTTTTTGCAGGGTTGTCCGGATTGGGGAATTTAGAAGTTATTACAGATTATTTTTTATATTTACCTTTTTTTAGTTTTTTATATTTTGAATCGTTTTTTTATGGCATCAGTTTTTTGTTTCTTGCGTTTTTTTTTAAGTTTGGCGTTGCACCTTTTCATTTGTGGGTTGCTGATGTTTACGGTGGTATTGAAATTTTGAATGTTTTTTTATTATTAGGTTATGTTGGTCCTGGAGTATTTTTTAAATTTTTTTTTATTTGTAAATTAGCCGGCTTGCTTGGGTGTGTTGACTACACTTTATATAATAGCGTTGTACTCATTGTTGCTGTTTTATCTATCTTGGTTGGTACTATTGGGGCATATGCCCAACAAGAGTTGTTTCGTTTTTTTGCCTATGGAGGGATCAGCCATGCCGGTTATATTTTGCTACTTTTATCAACAAATGATTTAATTGGGTATGCTGGTGCATTTTTTTATTTGTTTACTTATATGCTAATGTTGCATATATTTTTTTGTCTGTATAGCTATTTGCGGGGTTCGTCATCTTTTTTGACTTATAGACCTTGGGTGCTTTCGTTGTCGCAAGCTTTAAGGTCTTTACCTTTGCTAAATAGTTATACAATTAGCATGGTTTTTTTTATTTTTGGTAGTATTTGGTTTTCGTTCGCAGGGATTCCACCACTATTAGGGTTTTTTAGTAAGTTTTTTCTTCTAGCATCTGTAATTCAGCGGGATGGGTTTACGCTTTTAATTGTTTTTGTTGTTTTGTCATTTTTAATTAATTCGTATCTTTATATACGATTTATTGTGTGGGCTGCTCGCGATTATTCTTATTTATTACTCGAGGCTCCTGGTGAGTGGCTGGTAGCGGACGAATCCTCTTTGGAGAGGGATTTCCGTTTGGTCGCTTATATTGGGGCGTTGTTTTTAGCGTTTGGTTTTTTGTTTTGCGATACTTTTTTTTCTTTGTTTTGGTTTTTTTTTGCGGATTTTTGGTTTTATACCTAACAAAGAGATTTTGCATTGGTTGTTATATTTACCCTTTAAAGTAGAAATTAGTTTATAAGAGAAGTGTAAATTAGTGATGTTTCGCAAAAAGCTAGTTATGTGTTTAAGTTCGGCTTTTATTGTGTTTGATTCGGAAGTAGGGGAGAGTTATTGGGATGGTTTTTGCGGGGGATTCGATCTTTTTCACTTTTTGCAAACAAATGTTTTAGTATTTTATGTTTATTTTCATTTAGGCTTGTTTTTAACAGTTGTGGGTTTTTTAGGATTACTACTCAGCGCGCGTAATCTACTTTTAGGGCTGTTGTGTCTGGAAATTTCAGTTTTGGGGATGTCTTTTTTATTTTTATTATACACCATGTCAACGTATAGTTTATTTGGTTTTTTGTGTGCGTTTTTGATTTTATTGTTAACTGGGGCTGAGTCGGCGTTAGGGTTGGCGTTAATTATGTTGTTACATCGCATAAATTATGGTATTACGTTTAAAACATTGGCCAATCTTCGGACATAATGCTATTGTTGGATTTTTTTTTTACTTCTTTTGAGACCTTTTTTTCTAGTCTTCCGCTTACACTTGAATATGGTTATTATTCTGTTGCTTGTTTTGGGTCAGCGGTTTTTTCTTTTATTGTTATTAATTTTTTTATTATTGTTGCTAACTTGATTTGGTATGTTTTGCTAGTAGTTTTTGTTTTAATCGCAGTTGCTTATTCAACTTTGTTGGAACGAAAAGTTATGGCAGCAATGCAACGACGTATGGGTCCAAATGTTGTTGGAGTTTTGGGATTGTTACAGCCTTTAGCTGATGGCTTAAAGCTGTTGGTAAAAGAGCCTATAATTCCTCGTAAGGCTAATCGTTTTTTATTTATTGTCGCTCCTATTATTGTTTTAGTTCTTAGCTTATTTGGTTGGGTTATGCTACCTCTTAGTACGGTTTCTATTGTCGATTTTGATTTAAATTTGCTTTATGTCATTGTTGTTGGTGTTTTAGAAGTTTATGGTATTTTATTCGCTGGTTGGGCGAGTAATTCGAAATATGCTTTATTGGGTGGGTTGCGCGCGTCAGCACAGATGGTGTCCTATGAGTTAGCTATGGGTTTTGTTTATTTAATTCTTGTTTTTTTGGTGGGTTCCTTTAATTTAACAGATATTGTTTTATATCAGCGTGATATTTGGTTTGCAATAACGCTGTTTCCAATGGCTGTTGTTTTTTTTATAGCAATGCTCGCCGAGACTAACCGGACTCCTTTCGATTTACCAGAAGCGGAGGCGGAGTTGGTAGCGGGTTATAATGTTGAGTATTCGGGTATGCTGTTTGCATTTTTTTTTTTAGGCGAATATTCCAATATGCTTTTTTTGAGCTCCATTTTCTCTTTAGTTTTTTTGGGGGGTTGGTTAAACCCATTGGAGTCAGTCGTTTTGGGTTCGTTGTTTTTTGCCATTAAGGTAGGTGCTTTAATGTTTTGTTTTATATGGATTCGGGCAACTTTACCAAGGTATCGTTATGACCAGTTGATGTCTTTAGGTTGGAAAATTTTATTGCCCTTTACCTTTGTTTATTTTTTTTTTTTGGTTGTTATTTTTTATTTTTTTGGCGTTTTGCCCCAGCATTGGGATATTTATGGGGTTCTTGTCTGGGATGTTTTGGCGTTTTAGTGGGGATTTTTCCGTTTATTTTTAATTAAATCGTGTTAGCAAATAATGATAATATTTTAGAAAATGCAATGTTGGATGTTCGTCTTTCGGGACAAGTTTTGGCCGTTGGGGATGGTATTGCTCGCGTTAGCGATTTACATGATGTTCAAGCTGGGGAACTAGTTACAATTTTTTGCGGTGGCTCAGATGAGATTTTAAAAGGATTAGCTTTAAATTTAGAAATTAATGAAGTCGGTGTTGTTGTTTTGGGAAACGATCGTTATGTTCAACAGGGTGATTTAGTTATTCGGACTTTTCAAATCGTTGATGTACCTGTTGGTTTAGAGTTGTTAGGTCGGGTAGTTAATGCATTGGGTGAGCCGGTGGACGGAGAAGTGTTAGAGGCTAATTGGTTTCAAAGGGTCGAGGTGAAAGCTCCTGGTATAATTCCTCGTGTTTCTGTGCGCGAACCAATGCATACGGGTTTGAAAGCTGTTGATAGTATGGTTCCTGTAGGCCGTGGACAACGTGAACTAATTATTGGTGACCGTCAAACTGGTAAAACTGCGATTGCAATCGATACTATTTTAAACCAATTCGTCGAAGATAAACAAAATACGTTAATTTGCGTTTATATTGCAATTGGGCAAAAACGTTCAAATGTAGCACAGATCGTTCAGTTGTTAAAAAGCGCGAATGCTTTTAGCTATACAACAATTGTTGCCGCAACGGCATCAGATCCGGCGCCATTACAATTTTTAGCGCCATACTCTGGTTGCGCGATTGCGGAATGGTGGTGTGTTCGGAATGCTCACGCGTTGGTGATTTACGATGATTTGAGTAAACAGGCTGTAGCTTACCGGCAAATGTCGTTGTTGTTGCGCCGCCCACCAGGTCGGGAAGCATATCCGGGTGATGTTTTTTATTTGCATTCTCGTTTATTAGAGCGTGCGGCAAAACTAAGGTTTGTTCAGGATCAGGATGATAATTTACAATATCCTTTGCTTGAGGAGCTAGGTTTTTTAAAGCGTGCAGGGGGTTCTATAACTGCATTGCCTATCATTGAAACGCAAGCAGGTGATGTGTCGGCGTATATTCCAACGAATGTAATTTCAATTACAGACGGGCAAATTTTTCTTGAAGCTGAACTTTTTTACAAGGGTGTACGTCCAGCGATTAATGTTGGATTGTCGGTAAGTCGAGTTGGTTCGGCTGCCCAAATTCCATTAATGAAAAAAATTGCCGGTACTTTGAAGCTAGAACTTGCACAGTATCGTGAAGTCGAAGCCTTTACGCAATTTGGTTCTGATTTGGATGCAACGACATTGCGCAGTTTAAATCGTGGTGTGCGGTTAATTGAGTTACTGAAACAGCCGCAATATCAGCCGCAGGATATTCGGTTACAAATGGTTGTCATTTCTGCTGGTATGCTCGGGTTTTTGGATGAATTGGCTGTTTCTCAAATACGTTTAATGGAGAATTTTATTAAATTATTTTTAATGTTTAACCCGTGGATTTTAGGACATTTACCGGAATTTAAAATTGCAACTACGGTCTCTGATGCGCAGTTATTGCTAAAAATACGCTTATTTTTGACCCTAGTTAAAAATCTTACGGTTGCTATTGTTGCCCATCGCAGCACTGTTTCAGCCGATCAGTTTTTGGCCTTTTTTGTTAAAAAACCAACATGGTTTTGGCTTGTTTTAGATGTTATTGAAAACGAATTTGTCTAGAATTCTTTCGCATTTTTTTAGTTTAGCTTTACGGTTTACTACGGAAAGAGTAGTTTAATGGTTAGAATATTGGTCTCCAAAACCAATGATATGGGTTCAACTCCCGTCTCTTTCGCAGTTTATGCATATGCATTTTTTCGTTACTTCTATTTTATTGCTTTAGCCTTGCCTGTT